>Ga0316206_1000125_pt1 | contig 154312 bp, 113 predicted proteins | sample 6monthpyrite_MG_FD_204942 | JGI IMG/M metagenome (GOLD analysis project Ga0316206, IMG submission 204942) | Microbial mat bacterial communities from mineral coupon in-situ incubated in ocean water Damariscotta River, Maine, United States -... | ecosystem: Environmental > Aquatic > Marine >... | reverse complement strand
TTGACTCGCGGTTGATAAAACAGGGTAAACTCATTTTTGCTTATCGCCCGTCGTAAATCGACTTCAAGCTTGAACCGTTTGAGGGTTTCGGTGTTCAAGTCATCCGTGTAAAATGCAAACCGGTTACCACCTGTTTCTTTTGCCTTGTGCATCGCCGCAGAAGCATATTGGGCAAGCTCTGAGTCATTTTCGGTGTCTAGTGGATAAAAGGCAATGCCTATACTTAACGAAATCGCTACGTCCCGATTGTCTATTTGCATTTGATCGGATAGTTTGTGTAGTAGGCGTTCCGCGACGGGTAGGATCTCATCGACGGTTGTAATACTACTCACAATTATTGCAAACTCATCGGCCCCAGTTCGACACACGATGTCTTGCTGACGCATGCAGGACTGTAAACGTTTACTTGATGCCACTAAAACTTTGTTGCCAAACTCATGGCCTAGGCTATTATTAATGAGATTAAAACGATCCAAATTGATCGACATGACAGCGATCAGTGACTGGTTATTTTTGGCCTTTGTTACAACTTGTTTTAACAGGTCGACAAAGCCATTTTGATTGGGAAGTGCCGTCATCGTATCGTAAAATGCCATTTGACGAAGTTCTTCCTTGCGATACTTTTGAATAATAGTATCCGCTTTTTTGACAAAACTTAGTAAAAACACATACAGAAGCAACAGCAAACCGATGACAACTCCCAGGACTAGCGTTTGCGTTTTTTTGATCTCTTTAATAAAAGGTGTGACATCGGAATAGACTTCGAATACTCCTTCGACAGGCATTTCAGGAGACTTGCGTACCGGTAGGTAGGATGAAAGAACATTGCGCTCTTCAATCACTGAGTCATAGGCAGAAAACTGGTTACGATAGGTGATTTCGCTGGCAATGCCACCTGCTTTGGCAATATTCAAACCGGCGTTGTTTATCTTTTTTTTGCCAATTTGTTTTGCTTCCGTAGAATACACTGTTAAACCTTGCAGGTTAAAAATCTTGACCTTTACTACACGTAAACCACGTAGTTTTTGCACTAACTCATCATTTAGCTCTGCAATCTTGGGGTGATTTACCAGTGTTTCAAGGGGTAAATTGGCGGCGTTTTTTATGAAATCAGCATATTTAGGCCAGATGGTGTTTGAGAGTGCTTGAGTGAGGGCAACGTTGGCTTCGGTTTCTTGTTTTTTTAAGGTTTTGTGTGCCCAACTCCAATAAAAGCTCCCCAAGGCGAATGTGACGAGGGCGATTCCTAACAAGCTGGCGATGGAGTAATTCCGGGTAAGTTGAAACATGATTTAATATGGCTGAGTTAAGGAAATCAATGAAGGAATGGGCACGCAATAACTTCCCCGTTTCGCATCTCATCTTCAGCCCGTCTTTCCCCGTTCTTCAATTACAAAAACTCGAAATAGAACCACTATTCCTGCGTTTTTGCTCAATCAGAACGAACAAATACAGACCAAATCTGAGCGCCAAACAGGGAAGTTATCACGTGCCTATTCCTAAGTGCAATGGTTGAAAGTAAACCCCAATAAATTAGAATATCGGCAAATATTGGTGATATCTTGAGTTTTCAATATTCTCAGCTGACTTGATGTAAGTATTTAATTGTTTTTGTTTTCCATACGGTATCGGAATATAAAGAATTGCTTTGTATTGTGGGTGTGTCGGATTTGCTGTGCGGCATTGTTTGAGCGTTACATGCCTTAGGAATGAGCACGCAATAACTTCCCCGTTTGGCATCTCATCTTCGGCCTGTCTTCGCCTAAAGCGCCTACTGTTGGTGCCCGTTCTTCAATCAAAAAATACTCACTTTAGCCCGGCTAGAGCTGCGTTTTTTCTCAATCAGAAGGAACAAATACAAACCAAATCTGAGCCCCAAACAAGGAAGTTATTCCGTGCCCATGCCTTAGCGAAAGATTGGGGTTAGGTTGGAGAATACATTGTGTTAAGCTGTTCACAAAACCGGCTATTGACACAAATATCACAGTAATTTTAAAAGAAATCACTGTGATATCAAAAACGGGTTTATCAAATATCGTGCTGGGTAACTAAAACTCGTCCCGTGCCCGGCGGTAAGTCGTAATGAAAGGGTTGTGGCAGATAATCCATGGGCCACTCGGGTGATACATCAATCAACGGTGGCTCGGCCTGGATATATTGATATAAATCGTTTGAGTGAAAGGATTGTGGGTTCCATGGGTCTTTGTTAAGAATAATTAATGCTTCGTCATTGGTTTGCTTGGCCGCTTTCCACATGAGTAAAATGGCTGGGTTTTCACAGCTGATGACTTCGGTAATGCTTTCTTCTTGAAAGATAGGGTGGTTGCTTTTAATTTGATTGACTTGCTTGATGAAGTCGGTTAAATCAATCTCGCCGGGCAGCCATTCATCGGGCCGTGTTTTGACCACATGCAGACTTTTTTTGAGTCCATATTCAAATCCCATGGGCATCATGATGCCGCTAGAAAAAAGGGCGGAAAACAGATAACGTTGTTTCATGGCGTTGATATTGCCACCCGACTCTTGGAATAGTCGGTCGGTGTCATGACTTTCCGGAAAGCTAATGGATGGTGCAATATCACGTGTTAACTCATATTGTTCTAACAACCAGGGACCACTGAAGTCCCACCATTTTGAACTGTTAAAAATATAATCAAAGCCTGACCGTGCCGTTTCTTTGGTTTGTTTGGCTGAGCAGCCTAAGGTTTCTGCGGCAAACACCACGTCGGGGTGTTTACTTTTTATTCTTTCAATCAATCGTCGCCAGGTTTTTGTGGGGATTTGGTAGGCGGCATCACAACGAAACCCTTTGAAGCCCAGTTCAATAAGATAGCTGACAATGTCGCTGAATAGTTGAAACAGTCCTTCCTGATCTTCGGCATTTTTGTGGTTAAACTGCGCTAGATCTCGCCAGACGACTTTCTGATTATCATGGGTGCATGAGGGGTTAACAATATTACCGTGTTTATCTTTGATAAACCATCCTGGATGCTCTTTTACAAGTGAGGCATCGACGGCACAATGATTGATCACCAGATCGACCATAAAGCGCAAACCAAGTTTCTCTGCTGATTGAATGGTTGCCCGGACTTGTTGCTCTGGTGAGTCTTTGGAGTCAGGGTCTAGCCAATTGGGGTTTATCTGGAAATAATCTGCGATGGAATAAAGACTGCCTGATTCGCCCAGTTTTTGGATTGGATTAACGAATATCCAGTCGAAACCTAGCTCAGCTGCCCGTGTTAAATGGGGTTGCCAGTCACTGAGTTGGCCTGCAAGCGGAGGAAATAAATTATAAATTTTCATAGTAGAGTTCTCAGAAAAAAATTGTTATCAAATGGCTGCTCTTATATTCGTTCGGTGACCATCGGTATGTTCATGGCTTATTTTTCACGTACATAATCGTAAACATTGAGATAGTCTTGGCCGGGGTTTTTCCAGGAGTAATCATACGACATGGCATTTTTCATGAGATCACGGAAATGTTCCGGGAATTGATAATAACAAGCCATGGCTCTTCCTAGGGCTGACTCCATGCCTTCACTGTTGTAGTCTCTAAAGACATAACCATTGCGTTCGTTTAAGGGTCTATGTGAATAATCTTTGTCGAATACGGAATCGGCTAGGCCGCCGACTTCACGGACGATGGGGATGGTACCATAGCGCATGGCAATGAGTTGTGCCAGGCCACAAGGCTCATACCGGCTGGGAACCAGCATCATGTCGGCACCTGCATAGATGAGATGAGACAATTCTTCATCATAGCCGATTTCTAAATGGCAGTCAGGGTTGTCGTTGAGTTGGTTTTTCAGCTCGCCAAAATGACGATTAATGAGCGGGTCAGGGCTGGATCCTAACAATACAAATTGACCGTGCTGTTGCAGCGTATAAAAAATAGCATGGCTGATCAGTTCCAATCCCTTTTGCGGATCAAGACGGCCGATGAAAGCGACGATGGGTTTTTCGTTGTCGGTTAACATGAGCCGTTGGCGTAATGCGTTTTTATTGCCGTATTTGTTGTCAATGCTGTCTATATGATAATGGCTGGGAATATATGGGTCTATTTCTGAGTTCCAGGATTCATAATCCAAACCATTCATGATACCGCCATATTTTATCTGGTGGGTGTGCAGTGTGGATTCAAGACCAAACCCTTGACCATGATCTTTTGCTTCTGCTGCATGCCGGGGAGATACCGTGGTGACGAAGTTAGAATAGACGATACCTGCCTTCATCAAATTGATTGCTTGATGATTGCGGTTGTCTTGTAGTCGATGATGGTCGAGGTAATATTCTGGGCGATTCAGACCACTGGCATTGAGTACTTCGGCACCGATGACACCTTGGTGTTTAAAGTTATGCACGGTATAACAGACCCGAGGATGGGTGAAGCCCATGTGCTGATAAATTTCGTAGAGCATCACCGGGAGCAAGCCCGTTTGCCAATCGTGACAATGGATGATGTCAGGGTGTTTGCCCGATTTCCACATGAATTCCAGTGCGGCACGCGAAAAAAATGCAAATCGCATGACATCATCTGAAAAACCGTAAATGCTGCCACGATTAAAAAAGTTATCGCCGGAATGAGGTTCAATAAAAAAACATTTTCGGCCATGGACAAACCCAAAAAATACCGTGCAGTGAATGGCGCCGCCATACCAGGGAACCCACAGATCATTGAATACTTCAGACAATCCCCAGATGTGATCGTAGCGCATGGAATCGTATTTAGGCAGAATGATTTCTACGTGATTACCGCGAATTTCCATTTCCCGACAGAGACCAAATACCACATCACCAAGCCCACCCACTTTAGCTACTGGCGCCAGTTCCGGTGTTACATGCATGATAAACATGGAAGGAATGTTAGGCACGTGTGACTCTTCGATGTGAACTGAAGCCGGCTCAGATTGCGGGGCATATTCAGGCACTGGCTCAGCTTCATAAGGATGGTCAAGTTGTTCATCGCTAAATGACGATACTACTGGCTCGGGTTCCTCGGTCTCTGGCGTCAGCGATTGCTTAGTTGCCGCGGCGATGGAGGTTGTTTCATCGGGCGCGGTGTGGACAACTGGGGATTCGGTAGATGTCTCTAGGTCGCTGTTTGTTGCTACCGGTGAGTTTTGTGTCGCGGTAGGCTGATTCGGCGTGGTTGTGTCTGCTGATGGGGTCGGATGCTTTTGCTTAGACGAATTTTTCGTCGTATCCTTGGTGGATGGGGTTTTTCCCACCGGCTCAGCTGTCGATTTATTATCGGCCTTCGGTTTATGGTTGGTATTTTGGGCGGAAGTGTTTGGTTTTGAGGTGCTTCCTGTTTTTTTTCGCCTTGCAGTTTTTTTTGCCATATCGTTCACATCGTATGTTTGTTTAAATTAGACTCCGTGATGGAATCTTGATAGTCATTTATTAACATATTTTAAGGGATTATGCTGCCACAGGGAAGCAAGGTTTGGTTGATGATTTATGCTTTGCCGAGCCAGCTTTAAAAAGCGCATCGATTTGCTCGATTATTTTAATATTTCTCTCGTTGATTACTTTTTTGAATGATTATAAAAACAGTCCGAACGCTGCGAGTATAGTTCACTCGCATTTATTAGAATGGTAACTGTTTTATTCGCAATAAGATATGATGGATTATAAACCGCATTTCTGAACATGCAAGAAATGGCGATAATGTGAGCGAATGAGTTGGGTTAACTTGCCTGAAAAATAAACTATCTGGCAGGCATTGCCGATTTTGAACAGGTAGAGTAAAAATCCAACATGGGCGTGTGAAAGTTAAATAATCAATACTCACCAATTATAAAGTAAACTTGCCGCTGGCCAGGGAGCATGCAAACCTTCGAATTTGCCATCTTCAAAGGTCGCTAAAAAGCTTAGGTCGATAGAAAATATTAAACCCTGAGTTTTGATTCTTCCCATATCCAGCCCGATACCACCGCCCAGATGGATAGTATTTTCAGCATTTGATTTTTCAATGCAGCTTTTACTGACATCATCGAATTCACAACGAGGCTGTTTTTCATAAACCCATTCGATGCCACCCATCCATTTGAGCGCAATCGGTAACCACTTTTTAGGTCGATCCACATGCAGGTATTTGCCAAACGAGAAGGCCAGATCAAGGTAAATGTCATCGTTGGCGCTGGTATCATCACTGAGTTCCTTGGCGGAGGCGACGAATGAGGTTTGTGTGTAATAATTATCGAAATAATGGCGGTAGCTTAATCCGCTGCCTACAATCCAGCCTACGCTGGCGCCTAAAGCATGTTTTATGTCCTTGTTTGTTTGTTCTTGAGCAAACAGTGTCCCGTGGCTCAATAAGATAAGCAAGACGCCAGCTAAATTTTTCATGCACATTAAATTTTACTATCCTTTATCGATTGCCGGTAAACATGCCACCTAATAGCGAACCTTCTCCCTGTGATCCACCGATACCACCCGCTGCCAGCATACGACCGGCTAATCTTGAAAATGGCAAGCTTTGTAGCCACACTTTACCGGGACCCTTTAATACCGCAAAGAACAAACCTTCACCACCGAATAACATGGTTTTGACACCACCCGCTTGGGTAAGATCATAGTCCACAGTGGCGGTCATGGCGGCCAAGCATCCGGTGTCGACATGTAAGGTTTCCCCTGCAGCGAGATCGATTTCACGAATAGTTCCGCCCATATGCACAAAAACCCAACCATCGCCTTCAAGTTTTTGCAGAATAAAACCTTCACCGCCAAATAAACCGGTCATTATTTTACGTTGAAAGTGAATGCCAACCGCCACGCCTTTCGCACCCGCCAGAAAACTATCTTTTTGGCAAATGATCTTGCCGTCATAATCGCTGAGCTTCAGCGCCATGATGGTCCCAGGAAAGGGCGCGCCAAAGGCAACACGGCTTTTACCCATACCGGTATGGGTAAACACAGTCATAAATAAACTTTCACCGGTTAACAGACGTTGGCCGGCGCCTAATAAGCGACTCATAAATCCTTTATCTTGACCCGTACCATCACCAAAGATGGTTTCCATTTCGATGCTCGGGTTTTTATACATCATGGCGCCGGCTTCGGCGACGGCACTTTCTCCTGGGTCTAATTCAATTTCCAGGTACTGCATTTCATGGCCATAAATTTTATAATCAATGCCATCCGTGTTTGCTGCGGTACCAAAGCCAGTTGAAACGTTTGTGTCAGTTGCACTTGTTGTTGTACTGGTGGTAGCCTTAGAAGAGGGGAGGGGGTTGGCTTGCGCAACACTAGGAAGTTGGCTTGGTTTAGGTGACATCATGTCTGGCGGCGGCGGCGGAAAAGGAGTCACCCCATCTTTTTTCATACGCCGTATTTCAGTGACCTCGAATACTGGCTGCCAGTCGCTAAAACCTACCCGCCAACAATAAGCCCCCGGATTTTCTCGAACGAAGTCTTGCGTTTGTCCTGTTTCAAAAGGACCATGTTGGTTCCCGTTGACAGAAAAATACCACATTGTCATTGATTGTTACCTCGCAACGATAATTTTAAGCGCAACCATAACACGACTTTCATGGCGCGTGAAGATACGCTTGAGGTCAGCGTTTTTATGACATTCATCAATCGTTCTGGATAAAAAAAGACAATTCATGGAATATCAAAGTTGTGGCATGGCTGAAAAATGAACGATTGATATATACCCGTGCTGAATAATATTTAACTTTCCTTGGTCTTTGGGTTGCATTGGAGTGTGATGGGTTGGTGGATAATTGTTCGGTGAGGCGTTTTTTCTGGTCATTGATGAGTATTGGACGCTGGCGAGTCTCATTGAGTATACTCAATACTGATATTAAAACCGACATTGGGCAGCCTGGATCGATCCAAACTCAATTCATCAAATCACTCAGAGCGTATGTATGCACATTAACCAGCACATTATCATTAAAATCGCGATAAGCCTTACGTTAGTTGTATTGCTTAGTACTGCACATATGGGCTTTGTTGATGATGTGGGCCATAGTTATACTGAGTCCAGTTTTAAACGTGCGTTAATTACCTTTGGTATCGCTCGTGGCCTAAATGGTGTGATCTCGGTTGCCCAAGGCACAGAGGTGGCACTACAACCAGCGGGTATTGGTGTTAACTTTGCGCCGGGTCAAATACTAGATCCAGCCAATGATCTGATTGAACGGTTTTCCAATGTCATGTTGATTTGCAGTGCCTCACTCGGTGTGCAGCGTTTGGTTTTGGATATCATCGCCTGGCCTGGCTTTACTGCATTGATGGCGGTATTTTTTGTGGCTGTCTTTTGCTTGATGTGGTTTAAATACCCAGTAAATAAGTCGCTTCGTCAAACGATCTATCGGTTCACTGTGGTGATCATCATTCTGCGTTTTGCCGTCCCTGGTTTCGCCATCGTTAACGAAGGGCTTTATCATCTTTTTATTGCGCCGCAATATGAAATGTCAAAACAGAAATTAGAAGAGACCACCCAAGTAATCAGCGCCATCCATGACGATACCCAGCAAACTACCACCGTGCCCAATAGTGATCCCTCGTTACTCGATGGTTTCAAACGATTCTACGATACGACTGTTAGTCAAATTGATATTTCTAAACGGGTTGAGGCTTATAAAGCAGCGGCAGCAGAATTAAGTGAGTACACGATTAATTTAATTGTTGTGTTTGTTTTGCAAACGATCTTGTTTCCATTGTTGTTTCTTTGGATATTGGTAGCTGGGATAAAAAAAACGGTTTAAGGAATGGGCGACGTGATGACTTTCCTGTTTGGCGCTCAGGTTTGGTTTGTATTCGCTTGGGGTTCGTTCTGAGCGACGACGGCATGGATGCAGGAGGTAGGACGCCAACAGTAGGTGCTTTAGGCAACTCAGGAGATAAAGCCGAGATGCCAAACGGGAAAGTTATTGCGTCGCCCATTCTTTAGGGGTAGTGAGATTGTTATCTCGTCTCAATCAATGAGAGATCAGGATATAGCGAAGCAATCCAGCCCCTCATTGATTGGATGCATGATCGGTTAAAAAAAGAAAGATAATATAAGGTCGTTGGTATATGTCCAGAGGGCGAAGTTGGGGCTAAGCTGTAATCCTCCATTAACACTTGCTCTGATAGAGAGTTCTTTGGTAATCATGTATTCAGCGCCTAAGCCAGCGTAGCCACTCAGTCGGGTGTCATTCTTTTTGTACGCATCACCAAAGTATAACGTTAAATTTCCTCCGGCCCGTAAATAGGGCGATACCCTGTTTTGAGAAAGGTATTTCATGAGTCCACCCGAAAAACCAAGTATGGTGCCCGACTCTTGCCCGGCATCACTATCTTTCGACTGTAGATTCAGGGTAATGGATGGCTCTATTGCCATGTCCGTATCAATGAACATTCTTCCCCCGATCGATGCACTATTCGTGTTATCTGGCACACGAATATCCAAGGTATACTTTCCGTCCGGTAAAAGTGTTTCTGCATAGGCAGCAGATACTGACAAAACCATCATTATGACTATCAGGGCTGACATCGATTTGTTTTTCATTTTTAGATCTCCTTTAGTTATTTAGTTCTGCGGGTGGGAAGGATAAACGTACTTTCCCCACAAGTCCATTGGAAGTTCACCAGCACCAAGGAGTTGATTTTTTCAGCGTTTTTGATAGTGAAATCGGAGCAGTCGTATTGTGACAAAGAATAAATGACTGAGAGGGGAAGTTATTGTGTCGCCCATTCCGTAAGTGATATAGATCTGGCCATTGATATTCAGCCGAGTTTAGGGCGTACTCCAGCTCAGAGGTTGGGTTTTGTTTCAAACACCTTCATTTTCATGGATGAAAATGCAGAGCGTATAGGGATATATTCACAGCGTGTTTTGAAACAAAACCCAACCTCTGAGCCTTCGCCTCACAGTGTAATTACAAGTTGATGTCTGGATATCAATGGCCAGACCTATATACAAGGCAATACTTCAGATGATAGTGGAAGTAGTGGTGGGTTGGGAATAGGGTTTCTGTTAGGGGCGGCGCTGTTGTTATATCGTCGCTTGTCCAGGGATAACCATAGTCGGAAATTAAATATTTTTCCGCTCATTTTTTAAAACGTTAGGGATTAATTACAACGCTTGAGTGAGGTTGTGAGTCTCAATTTCTTGCTTGGCGCGTTTGTAATAATTACGCAAATATTTTTTCAAATGCGGTAGTACTTTTTGATTCTCGATGTTTTTTAAAACACAGAATATTGCTAATGCATAGGTGGCTTCGTATTCTGATAATGCGGCGTCTCGGTTGGCTAAAGGATTGTAACAGCTACCGCATCCACCACGAAAGGTATAGGCGCTGTTAGCAAACACCAATCCAAACCCCATAAATATTGCCAGTACCTCGGTGGCTTGTGGCCAATATTCACTACCACCCGGTGGTGCTTGGTCTGTCATTGTACCAAGATAATATGCCAGTATATGGGCATAGGATGCAATCAGTGCTTCGGGGTTGCCTACTTGATGTGAGTTATAGGGAATGATAAAGGCGGGTGTTTCGTCAGCAAGCTGCAGTGCATTTTTTTTATCATCACGCAGTGGGCCGATGTTTTTTATTTTTGGTGTCTCAATGGATGTGAGTTGTGTTGCGTCACGGACCTGGCATGGCCAATGGGTTAATTCTGAGTAGCGTTGCACATGGCTGAAAATCAAATTCGCCATACCATCAACGCTATTCTCCCTACCAGGAAAATGCGTATCATCAGGAATCACTAGAATCGTATGATTTTCAAACACTGAACGATCAAAGTTTTGTAAACACCAGGCGTAGGCTTGATGCAGCCAATCAATGTTGGATTCGTCTAATAAGGGGGCTTTTTGAAAGAGTTTGGAAAACATTGTTGACTCGCTATACAAAATTAAATCTTAACATCATTATCGTGTTGTTAACAATAGCATGAATGCCGGTTAAGACATGAACAGCTAGAAAAAATTTAGCGGGTCGGGTTTCTGGCGAACAGTATGGAATGGGCAGCCTCAAGTTCTTGAATAACAAGCAGCAAATAGCAGAGGAAATAATTGCGGAATGCCATGCAAGCGCAGGCCTTCTATGACGTAGTATTCTAAATTCTGATGTCGAATCGTCTGGGTTTAGCTTTAATCGGTCCAATGCCAAATACTATCCGGCACGGGGATGTGCGAGTGGTTTCACAAAAATACATCACGTCGTTGGGGGGAAGGCATGGAAACACCGGTTTCATAGTTCCCTAAATGGGTAACACGTCTAACAAGTTTGTACCGGTTTCGAAGCCAGCCATATATCTGGCTGGCTTTAGGCGCTGCCCAATTTTAACTGCGATAGGATTTTTTTTGACATCAGTGTTTGAGTAGGATGATCAAAGAAAATGAATTGAAATTATTTTACAAGAAACTTGAAATAATATATTGCAATCTTGAAATAACTATTTATACTTATCTGCATGATGAATATCAAGCAAACACTCTCTAACGCGATTTCACCGAAAAAACGGCAAGGACTCAGTCTGTCAATAGCTGGCAATTTGAGTCAGATTTATAAATATCATGTTGAATCGGACTTTGTAGGTATGATCAACATGTCGTAACGTGTCTTTCGCATCAGGAAGGCAGGAAAGGCCTTCCAAGGTAAGCATTAAAAACCCTGGCAGGCCACTGACCAGGGTTTTTTTGTAATTAAAAATTTTGAAATGACGGTAACTAGGCTGAATAACATGTCAATTTGTTTAACAAACTTATCGGAGACAATATCGTTTCAGGGGCTCATGCGCTTGAATGATGTGGTCCATCCGATTAATCGCATGAAGTGTAGTTACATTGAGAAAAAAGGTCATAACGGTATGACTTAACCCTTCGCAAAAAATTTATTGGCGGAGGGTGAACAAGATACTCGCCGCAGATAAGCTTAAATAAAAGAGCCTCGGCGGGCATCGAAGAAATGATGTGTGTTGGGGCTTTTTTTATGCCTTTTTATGAGGAGAAATTTGATGATAGCAACTAATCAAAAACGATTTGAGCGATTGGTGAGTACCATGGATATGCCAGATTTTCGTAAAAAAGCAACGGCAGAAAACGCCAGATGGTTTATACGCAACGGCGGGATTCAAAATCGGCATCACAGAAATTTTTTCGAAGTGCTTGCTATCGCGCAATCATTTATTTAAATAACAGGTCTGTAGCTCAACGGGTAGAGTACCGGGTTTTTTCCAAATGCTTTTTGATTAATAAGCATAAATATTAAGCGAAGGAGGTGATCATGCGACCGTTGATTTTAAGATTAGATATCGCCGGACAACCACTGGGTTGGATGCCATGGCAAGAGACAGCTGTATTGTATGCCACCAACAAAGTCGTGTGGGAGGCGGGTGAGAATGTCATGCGTATTTTGGGAGGCCGGAATCGTTTTAGTGGTAGGCCAACGGTGTTGGGTATTAACTCAATTGTGGCCTGTCGTGGTATAGCAAACACCAATAAATTTGATTTGGTGCCCCCTTTGAATAATCGTGAATTATTTCGCCGGGATGCACACATGTGCATGTACTGTTTGAAAACGTTGCCTGATTGTAAGTTAACACGAGATCACGTGATTCCAGTTTCTCGTGGTGGTGAAAATAGCTGGACTAACCTGGTATCGGCTTGCCGTACATGTAATGAACACAAAGGTGCACGTACGCCAGAAGAAGCAGCAATGACCTTGCATGCCGTGCCCTATACACCCAATTATGCGGAATGGTTGACTTTGAGAAATCGCCGAATCCTAACGGATCAAATGGCGTTTCTTAAAACCCGATTCCGTGAACGAAGTCGACTGTGAGAAAGAATAAAAATTTTGGAGACAAATAATGAAACGTAATAATTCGATCGATAATTCATCAGTTTTACCAAAGGATGAGGCTCATGCACCAGCGGAACCTGGTCTGGCATTGCCTCAGGAAATCGACCAATGGTATTGCCACGACCACGAATATCTCGATGAAATAGAACTTGGCGAGATCATAAAAGAGATTGAATAAATACCCATTCCTTATATAGACGGTGTGGCACCTGCTGGTAAACAAGCTGTTATAGCTCTGGCCATTGATATCCAGACATCAACTTGTGATTGCACCGCGAGGTGAAGGCTCAGGGGTTGGGTTTTATTTCAAAACACGCTGTGAATATATCCCTATACGCTCTGCATTTTTATCCTTGAAAATGAAGGTGCTTGAAACAAAACCCAACCCCTGAGCTGGGGTGCGCCCTAAACTCGACTGGATATCAATGGCCAGAGCTATACTAATGTGATGAGAACAATGGACTCATATTAGCTAGGCAACACCGTCATCAATTAGCGCATCGCTCAAGTCAGAAACTTTCCTGTCGATACATCATAATGAGTAGTAAATTTTATTTAAGCTGGTTGTTTTTATTCTAAATAACAATAGGTTAAAAACTTTATTTCCATTCTTTAGTTAAGAATGTGGAGATCACCCTATGCGATATTTTTTCTTCGGTGCAATAGTCTTGTCATCTTTATTGTTTGTAGGCAGTGCCAATGCCCAAACCGATGTGGTTTGTGCAACTGCATCTGTGCCACCGGTTGTGGATGGAGATGGTACTGATTCAGCTTGGTCTCAATCTACAAGCATCGTTACTCACGATCTCATTGCAAAGATCGATATACAACTCCGTTGTGTATACACCAATGACGAGATTTTTTTTCTGGTTAGTTATCCCGATGCCTCAGAAAACAGTGAACACAAAACGTATTCTTGGGATAAAAATACACAACACTATCGAACGGGTCCAAGTCGAGAAGATAGTTTTGTTTTTAAATGGAACATGGAACCGGTACCTGTAGATTTAACCTTATCCGGTGATACGCCCTACACCGCAGATGTTTGGTTCTGGAAATCAATGCGCACCAATCATAGTGGATATGCGGATGATAAATACCAAATTTATGCGTATGATTCGATGCCTAAAGCGACTAAGTTAATTAATAAATTTGGCCGCCAAGTTTTTCTAGCACGCCGAGGTGATGAGGGGACACCGGCCTACCAAGTCAAAACCTATGCTGCATATGTTAACGATGCCATGCCCAAATATATTCCACAGGCCAGCACCGGTAGTCGAGCGGATGTTCGGGCCAAAGGCGTATGGCATAAGGGGCATTGGGTGGTAGAATTTGGCCGTCGTTTAGTGACTGGGCATTCTGATGATATCGAGCTAGATTCAACACTAGATTATCAATTTGGCGTGTCACGATATGAAATTGCTGGCCGTGCCCTAGACCCCAACATTGAGGTTCCAGCCTTTGGGTCGGGTGAAATTAGTGACGATTTGAATTTAATATTTGCTAAATAATAACAATATCATGTCTTTTAACCGACTCAAAAACATCGGACTGGCCGGACTGGTTGGAATCATCGGCCTGATTGCTGGTATTAACTTCCTGCAAAATCAGCAAATCAGTACCAGTCTCAAGAATACATCCCTTGATTTAAATCCTACGCATAATAAAGTACTAAAGCTTGAGCGGTTGTTATACCGTATTGAGCTTGACTATGCTATTTATAGCCGACGTAAAGTTAACAACGTTAGCGAAGTGAAAACAGCACTGAATTCATTAAAAAAATTCACTGACCAAGTTTTAGCAAAAGCGATCCCTGATGAATCGAATGCGGCGCTCTCCAGCAGCGTCGCAAAAACTCAATTAGCTTGGGATGTCCACTTAAATGCATCAACTGCTGACACCCAAACCGCAACGCTTGACATGGTATTCACCGCATTCAGTGAAGCGCGGCGTATGTTTATGACGTTCGGCAAGACCCAACGCCGCAATACCCAAATTCGTTCCTCCTTAACCGCATTATCCAGCGTGTTTCGAATCAGTGCCAAAGAACTTGAGCTTTACCAACAACGGGACACCATTAACATTCAAGATATTATTGTTACCTCTAAGAGTGCCGTATCGGTTGTCAATTCACTCAAGGAGCAAACCACGGGTAACGACAAAGAATATATCTTAGCCACCTCATCACTCGCCCACTTAATTGCCGATTTGATCGCATTAGACGAAGCGGATTCCAGTGAATCTTCAGGTAGCACGAAAGAGGAACTTTCGATAGAGGCGCAACAAAATATTGAAAATACCCAACGCGTTCTCTCCAGGCTGTATACGAAAAATATATTAAATAATAAAGCGCTTGCCGAAGCGACTGTGCAAAATTTAGAACAAAAGCAAAAGTTAGGATTCAGTATGGTTGGTCTAGGGGTTATGCTTGCCATTACCATTTCAATTTGGATGAGTGTTACCCTAACGCGGCGCATTCGTCTAGTCACCGACGCCGTGATAGGGCTTGCTGAAGGCAATCTCCATCATCGAATCCCAGCGTTTAATGATCCGTCGCTAGACTTATTGGCCCGAGCGTTTAATGAAATGGCGGATAAGCTTGGCCAAAAAGAGGCAGCTTTACGGGCCACCAGTGTCTCTCGAAATTTTCTGGATGAAATTATCAACTCGATGAGCGACTCACTGATCATCATTGACAGTGAATCAAAAATCACCATGACGAATTCTGCCACTTGTCGCATCCTGCAACGAGACACTGACGAATTATTAGGTCAGCCTATCCATTCGATCATCGCCTCAGTCAATCCAGAAATTATTCAACAGTCGCAGCATACCATGGAACTTGATTATCAAACAGGTTGCTCGCAACTAACGCCCATGTTAGTAAATATTTCCACTCTGTCACCGCTTAATCAAAAAGACCAAAATAGTTTGATTTTAGTGGCGCATGATATCCGTGAGCGTAAACAAGCGGAACAAGAAATTTTGGCAGCGAAGGAAAATGCGGAAATTGCCACTCGTGCTAAATCCGAATTCCTAGCTTCCATGAGTCATGAGATTCGCACCCCCATGAATGGTGTACTCGGCATGGCAGACTTATTACTCAGCGAGCCACTGGATGCTCGCCAACGCCGCTTGACCGAGAGTATTTGTCGATCGGGTGAAGGACTGCTTTCGATTATCAATGATATTTTGGATTTCTCTAAAATTGAGTCGGGGCGTTTTGAACTGGAATTAATTCCCTTTGATTTACGGCAGTTGGTTGAAGATGTAGGCGAACTATTAGCCGGTGCCGCCCATGCCAAACAAGTTGAGCTTGCGTTAGTCATACCTGCTGAATTTCCCGATCAAGTCATCGGAGATCCTGGGCGGTTGCGGCAAATATTGATAAACTTAGTCGGTAATGCCATCAAGTTCACTCAACGTGGTGAAGTCACCTTACGCGTCTCACGTTTGGAGACAACAACATCACGTACCACCGTAGCGCGTCTTGACGTGCAGGATACGGGTATAGGTATTGATGCCGATGCACAGCAACGCGTATTCGAAGCTTTCTCACAAGCGAATCGATCAACAACCCGTAACTTCGGAGGTACCGGCTTAGGTTTAGCCATATCGAAGAATTTGGTGGAGTTAATGGGTGGCGAGATCTCGTTGAGCAGTGAGCTCGGTGTTGGCTCAACATTCTCAATGACTGTTCCTTTTGATAATCCGACGCAGCTTAAATCTAACACTCAACAGTCCGAAGGATCCTTACTGTCCGGTCTAGCTGTGTTAATTGCTTCTGCCAATAAAACAACCTTGGAGGGGTTGTCGGAACAATTAACACGTTTATGTGTTCCCTTTGCGAGTGTGACTTCAGGACGTACTGCTATGTCATATCTTCAATCAGGTGAAGTCGATAAAGTGCCTTTACGGTTCTTACTGGTTGATCGGTTGCTTGAGGATATGGCAGGTATCGAGTTAGCCCAAATGATAGGTGCTAAGTTTGCATCAGCAAATACCGAACAGATAGCATTGTGTATGGTGGGTGATGAGCAAACCTTTGGGGCGGTATGGGATACTGCAGGGATATCGGCTTATCTCACTAAGCCTGTTCGTCAATCTGAACTGTATGACTTTTTAATTGAAAAAACTCAAAGCGAAACCAGTCAATCGGCTAATAATAGCCATTTGCTAGATGACAAAAAATCGAGTCCAACTCAATCAATGCTCGGCGGTCGAGTATTGCTTGCCGAAGACCATCCGGTCAATCAAGATGTCGCGTTGGGTATGTTAGCGAATTTCGGTTGCGAAGTGACCGTAGCTGACAATGGCCGTGCCGCGTTAGATGCCCTCGCATTAGATGAGTTTGATGTGGTACTGATGGATTGTGACATGCCTGAAATGAATGGTTTTACCGCCACTGAACAACTGCGTAAGCGTGAGAGCGAAGCCAACTTGACTCGTATCCCGGTCATTGCATTGACGGCTAATGCTTTGCAAGGTGATCGTGAGCGTTGTCTTGCCGCAGGCATGGATGACTATCTCAGTAAACCCATTAGTAGCAAAAATTTACGTTTAACTCTGGAAAAATGGTTAAAACCATCAGGCAATCTCAAAGACACGCATGCCGACCAGAGTGCGACGACAGAGGCCGTAGAATTAAAAGATCAATCAAAAGATCAATTAGATGATACTGTTTCATCGGTTGATTCAACTCAAGCGGAAGCCAATACTCCGCTTAATGCAGACGTGATAGCCAGTTTGCGCACTGCCGGCAGTCAGTTTTTACGCAAATTGACGGCTAAGTATGCAGAAACCTGGATACCCGATATGCAATCGTTGAGGTCTTCCGTCGAGACTGAGGATGCAGAACAAGCACGTAAAATGGCGCATCGAATGAAATCAAGCAGTGCCAATTTAGGTGCCGCCACATTGGCTGAACATTGCTTAACTGTGGAAACAGCGGCTCGGAAAAATGATTTAGCCATCATTGTTGAACTACTTGATCAACTTGATTATGAACATAAACGGGCATTGATGGCCTTGGAAGAAGAAAGCAATAAGGTCGCTTAATGATGCAAAAAAATACTCAATTTGGCCCCAGTGTGGTACTCATTGTTGATGATGACCCGACGACCTGTCTACTTGCTGAAGAGTTTCTCACTGAGGCCGGATTTTTGGTTTTCGAGGCAGCTGATGGTGAAACCGCGTTATTGAAAATACCAGAAATTGAGCCAGATATTGTGCTGCTCGACATCAGCATGCCGGGCATGGACGGATTTGAAGTCTGTGAGCACTTACGCAGCGATGTTAGCCAGCGTGATTTACCGGTCATGATGTTAACCTCAAACGAAGATCTTGGATCTATCCAGCGCGCTTATGAAGTTGGTGCCACTGACTTCACATCCAAACCCGTCAACTGGCCCTTGCTCTCCTACCGGTTATTATATTTATTGCGGGGTGCTGATAACATGCGTGCATTGGGTGATGCGCAACGCAGTGCAGCGCTTGGCAGTTGGTTATCCATGATTGGATCTGAAACCATGAACTGGTCTGATGAGCTCTATCGCCAGCTCGGCTTTGAACCTCATGAAACTCAAGCCAATTGGCAACGCTTGGAAGAACGCATTCTGGAACAAGATAAACCGATATTGGCACGAGGTCGCGAACAAGCGATTAAAGGTCAAGCGGTGGATATTAACCATCGATTATTATTACCCAATGGCAATGAAGCCGTGGTACGTCATCGGATCGAATTGGTCTCGCGTAAAAACAAACGCTCAGCGCTATTACGGGGTACCATCCAGGATATCACCGACTTGCATAAAGCTTCAGAGCGTGTCTACCGGTTGGCCTATTACGACCCATTAACTCAGCTACCCAATCGAAGCTCTTTTCATGAACATCTTGATCGGTCATTATTACTGGCTAAGCGCTACAATCGCCAATTAGCGGTTATCTACTTAGACCTGGATGACTTCAAACGTATTAACGATACTTTGGGTCATACAGCCGGTGATATGCTGCTGAGTGAGGCGGCATCCCGATTAAAACAAGCGGTTCGTGGCAGTGATTTAATTAGTCGACTTCATCGTGAATCCGATGGCGAGTTGCAAGAGACAAATTTAGCGCGCCTTGGCGGCGATGAATTTGCCATTGTATTAAATGAAATTAAATCGACGGCGGAGGCTGATGAAGTTGCCCAACGTATTCTTGAGAAATTCTCATTGTGCTTTAGTCTCGATGGCAATGATGTATTTACCACGTCAAGCATTGGTATCGCCTGTTACCCTCGGGATGGAAGCGATTCAGAAACGCTGCTTAAATATGCTGACTCTGCCATGTACGAAGCCAAACGGGCGGGCAAAAATGGGGTGCGCGTTTATGATGTGAGGCTATCGAATGCAGCCCAGCGGCGACACCAGTTAGATCAACGTCTTCGTCAAGCCATTGAACGAAATGAGTTCGAAGTGGTATATCAGCCTCAATTTGATCTCAATGGTGACGTTATCAAGGCCGTTGAAGCCTTATTACGTTGGAACACCAAAGATTTGGGGGCCATATCTCCCGTAGAATTTATTCCATTGGCAGAAGACAACGGTATGATTATTCCCATTGGTAATTGGGTGTTGCATACCGCTTGTATGCAATTAAAAATATGGCGTGAACAAGGTTATAACGTCGAAAGAATGTCGGTCAATGTATCTGTCAAGCAATTTGCAGAACCCACATTCATTGACGATGTCTCTCGAATTCTCACAGAAACCGAATGTGATCCCAGCAATTTGGAGCTTGAAATTACCGAAAGTATGCTTGCCAACAACGCAGAAGAGGCGGTTAAAACGCTCAATGAACTTAAACAGCTGGGTATCAACTTAAGCATTGATGATTTTGGCACGGGTTACTCTAGTTTGAGTTATCTCAAACGATTCCCCATTGATCGATTAAAAATAGACCGATCATTTGTTCGCGATATTGTGACAGATTCCAACGATGATTCCATTACTTCGGCAATCATTGCTATTGCGCGCAGTATGGGCTTAAAAGTCATTGCCGAAGGGGTCGAAGATGGTGAGCAACTCGAACTATTAAGAACTAAAGGTTGCGATGAAATACAAGGTTATCATATTAGTCGTCCTCGCCCAGCCACAGAACTGACGGAATTATTCGAAACGGTTGAGAACTTAAAGAATGCTCAACAAGGATAGTTCTCGTACGGGAATCAGCTGAAGGACAATAGTTATAGCGCGGGAAGTTAATATCCAGACATTCACTTCTTTTTTCATCGCTCGCTGAAGATTCGGAGCTGGGGCATTTCCTAAACTTGACTGGATCTCAACTGCCAGATCTATAGCTTGTGTTCTGTCAGAAAAATTCTAGCTCACCTTCACTAACTCCACTGTCATCATCATCGGCATTTATCTTGAAGTTCATCTCTTCATTGATGAAGTCGAGAGCGAGCTTGCATTCAATGATTTCATTGTCGACATCGAAAAACAATACAATATAGTCAGTATCACTGGGTAGTATTTCATCGGCATCCATGCCAAAAAAAGTACGGGGCAAGCCCATGTTTAAGCGGCATTCATGTTGGATTAGCTTATTCTTAAGTCTGCCAATGAGCTGGTTAGTTAACTCTGAAATCCAATCTTCTAGCTTTTCCTCGTCAACTTCGGTAATTATTTGAGACGACGGATAGGTTAGCGCAAGAACCGACATGGGAGCCTGTAGCAGCAACATGATTTCAATATCATCGGAACCTGCATCGATACAGGCGATTGGTACATCGTCGAGTTCATCAGCAGGATCAACAATCCGTTTTATAGTGCAATTCAGGTGTTGGAACAGTTCCACAAAAACTGTCTCTAATAATTCCTGAAAACACTGAACTATTTGTGTTTTTTCCATCAATCTTTCTCAGAAACGTTTATATAAAAAGCGGTACCGATGCAATTATTCAGGCAGTAACATGATGTTGTCATATAATGACTGGGGGATACTCTTAAAGCCGCTTTTTAGCCTGGTACATCGAATATAACGACAGACCAACAACAAACTGAAATTTTTTCAGAAAAGTTGTTCTAGCGTGATATTCTTTAAATTGGTCGTCTAATTTTCGGTATAATGTCTAAGGAATGGAATCTGGGGGATGGGGTTTCGTTCTTCCCGGATTACGCTGCGCTGTATCCGGGCTACGAGGCTGCAACAGTATTTTATTCGTCCCGGCTGAGCTGATGGACATCGGTTGTTTTTTTCCATCGCGAAAAATGCCCGTACGATGTTTCAACAGAGGAAACTAGCCACTCAGAGCTAGGTGTTAACCACCTGAACGAATGTGCTTGTGTGCTTTTCGGTTCGCCAAAATCATGTTCCGGAAGATCGGTTTTTAGTGTCTCTAATACGGTTTTCGCTTTATTTGAAATGGGTGGGGATTTGGGTAAATATTCTTCGTTTGTTTTCAGTATCAGTGTCTTAATTGTTACTCGTGTTTTTGGATCAAAGTGATCTTCATTGGACAATACAATGATTTCTTTCGGTGTATTGAAGGTAAGGTCTTCTAATAAGTCAACAAGCTTTTCTTTTTCTGTCTTCAAGTGTTCCGGCGTTTCCTTGAATTGAGCTGTTAATAGCAAGGCAAAAGGTAGAATAACGATTAAAAAAATGACTGCTTTCATGGTACGATTTCCTATATTACATTAACCCATCTACCAGCTCAAATTACGTCCTCGCTCGTTGTTTTATTACACAAAGCATTTGCTTCACTCGGAAATGCTGCCAGGATGCCACACAATCCGAAAAGACTTAGTGAAATCAGGCCATTGTGCGATTATTATACTTCGAGTTGGCGAAGACGGTTTATCGATAGTGTAAATTTTGTGCAAATTCTACCGTTGTCTGGTGATTTTTACTAGCACTAATTTAATGATCGCATTTGATCTATCAATTATTAAACAGCTGTATGTTTTATGTTCTTTAATTTTCATTCCTTAGTCACGTGCTTATAGAAAAGACTTGGTGAATTCCAATCACGGCGCGATCATGGTGCATTGAGTTGGTGAAGACGGGTTAAATACTATCTGGGTTGAGGGTAATTGTTAAGTCGATGGATTGGTTTTATCTTTCATTATTGTGTGCTATGAGTTTAGCATTTGCAGATGCGCTGACCAAAAAGCATTTGACCGGGTATTCAGGTTGGGAACTATTGCTCGTTCGCTTTGTGGTGCCGGGGACGCTGTTGGCACCTTTGTTGTTGATCTTTCCCATGCCTGCGGTTCCCATGGTTTTTTGGGGATGGATTGTGTTGCTTGTCCCCCTGGAGTTGCTTGCCATGTTGTTATATATGCAAGCAATTCGTGACGCACCACTTTATCAAACCTTGCCTTATCTTGCGTTTACACCAGTTTTTAATATCGTTACTGGATGGTTGATTTTGGGAGAGCAGGTTACGCTACTCGGTGGAGTGGGCATTTTGTTAGTGGTGCTTGGGACTTATTTATTAAATATCGATCAGCATAATCAACAAAATCGAGCACCGTGGTTCGAGCCTTTTTTGGCCATAGTGTATCAACAAGGCTCGCGGCGTATGTTAGCCGTAGCCATTATTTATAGTTTTACGTCAGTGTTAAGCAAAGCAGCCATGTTGCATGTGGGTCCCATGAGTTTTGCTGCATTTTATTTTTCATTGTTAGCTGTGGTGACCTTGTGTCTTGTTGGCCTGATCAGGCCAAATAAGATAGCGACTTTGTGGCGGCGGCCACGTTGGCATATGCTCATTGGCAGCTTGATGGCATTGATGGTGGTGACCCACTTTCTAGCGATATCAATGGTCGAAGTGGCATATATGGTGGCACTAAAACGAAGTAGTCTTTTGTTTGGTATTTTGTTAGGGGCTTACATGTTTCATGAGCCTGCACTTGTCAAGCATTTTTCAGCCGTTGCCTTAATGGTTGGTGGGGTTGCATTGATATTGTTAGCGTGATTGTTTAGTCTATACTCGTAGCGTTTGATATTTAGGTGTTGAGTGCGATGCATATTTTTGTCCTGGCAAGGCGAAACGACGAGTAATAGTTATTCTTATTGCGAGGAGTTTCAACGCCGCTAGGGCGAAAATAGGCAAGCAATAAAGCCTAAATCTCAGACGCTACGAGTATATGATTATATTTTGAAGTTTTGAAGAGACTCGATTTAATAAATGGTAAATATTGTTAAAACAATCTATAAAAAACTGGTGATTGAAAATCCTTTAATTGCGTTGCTGATTACACTTCTATTGGTTTCTTTTTTCGGGTGGCATGTCCAGGATTTTGAATTAGACGCTTCAGCGGATACGCTAATCTTAGAAAGCGACAAAGACTTGCGTTACTACCGAGCCACTCGGGCGCGTTATGGTTCTGATGAATATTTGTTTGTTACGTATCAGTCACATTCGGACTTATTTTCGCAAAAATCACTGGATGCTATTACGGCTTTGAAGGAGGAGTTAGCAGAGATTGACCGTGTATTATCAGTGACAAGTTTGCTCGATGTACCGCTTATCAACAGTCCTAAACAAACGCTGGCAGACATCAGCCAAAAAATTCTCACATTTCGCAGCTCAGAGACAGATAAAGAGCTGGCAATAAAAGAGTTGCGAGAGAGTCCCCTTTATCGCGATCTAGTGCTTAGCGCTACGGGCAATACAACGGCATTACAAGTATTTTTTAAAGAAGACAAAGATTTTGTTGCGTTAAGAGATAAGCGCGCGAAGTTGCGACTTAAAGAGCTCGAGCGCAAATTAACAAAAGCTGAGCAAGAAGCGTTGGAAAGCGTCTCTTTGGTATATGTACGTCACAGTGTGAGTTTGAACGCACAGAGACGGGTAGATATTGCGACGGTAAGAAAAATTTTGGATAAATATCGTAATGACGCCACGATTCACTTAGGGGGTACACCGATGGTTGCCTCCGATATGATTGACTATGTCGCCCGTGATATCAATGTCTTTGGTATTGGTGTCTTAGTATTTTTAGTTGTATTACTTAGCTTGTTTTTCCGTAAACCAAGATGGGTCATTTTACCGATGATAATCTGTATCACAGCCTGTGTAGCCATGATCGGTTTTTTGGGTTTTATGGAATGGCGTGTGACTGTCGTTTCGTCCAACTTTATTTCTCTAATGCTTATTTTAACGCTATCACTGACGGTGCATCTGATTGTACGTTATCAGGAATTACATGGGTTGTTGCCTAAGCTTTCTCATAATGCACTTGTTTGGGATGTGATGTGCAGTAAAGCGAAACCTGCATTTTACACAACGATTACCACGATGGTTGCTTTTGGGTCTTTATTGGTCAGCGGTATAAGACCTGTTATTGATTTTGGTTGGATGATGGTGTTTGGAGTTTCTCTAGCGTTTGTTTTGTGTTTTATGATGTTTCCAGCCGGTTTGTTGCTTTTACGAGCAGGACAAGCAAAACCATTATCTGATTTTACCGGGAGAATGACTGCTTTTTTGGCTAATATGATCGAAAAATATTCTGCAAGAGTATTGGTTGGTTATTTGTTGGTGGCTGTATTGAGTATTGTTGGTATTACATCATTAAGTGTAGAAAATCGTTTTATCGATTATTTTAAGTCATCAACGGAGATTTACCAGGGGATGATGACGATTGATCGTGATCTGGGAGGTACCACACCGTTAGATGTGATTCTCGATGCGCCACAGGGCTATCTCAAAGAGCAACAGGAACTCATTGCTGATGGAATTCTGGACTTAGAGACTGTAGGTATTAGCGGCAGTAGTTATTGGTTTGATGTGTTTCAATTGGATGAAGTTGAAAAAATTCACAGTTATCTGGAAGCTTTACCCGAAACAGGTAAAGTGTTGTCAATAGCGACGACGTTGCAATTAATGCAGCAGCTCAATAATAACAAACCCTTAAATAATATTTCTCTTGCTGTCCTATATAAACGTTTACCAAAGACGATAAAAGAAAGTTTGTTTAATCCGTACATGTCGCAAGACGGCAATCAAATTCGATTCTCGATTAGAGTCTTTGAATCGGATGTAAATCTAAAGCGTCAACAGCTTATTGATAAAATTCGTTCCGATCTTGTGGAAAAACTAGATTTACAACCAGAACAGATACATCTCACCGGTATGCTTGTGCTTTATAATAATATGCTACAAAGTTTATTTCAGTCACAAATATTAACTTTAGGGGTTGTGTTCTTAGCTATTATGCTGATGTTCCTGGTTTTGTTTCGATCCTTCAAAATTTCTGTATTAGCCATCATTCCAAATATGCTGGCCGCGACCTTTGTGTTAGGGTTGATGGGGTGGCTAAATATCCCACTCGATATGATGACGATTACCATTGCAGCGATAACCGTTGGTATTGGTGTGGACGATACGATTCATTATACCCATCGTTTTATGCAAGAGTTTCCTAAAGACCGGGATTACTGGGCTTGTGTTAAACGCTGTCATGTCAGTATTGGTAAAGCGATGTATTATACTTCCATCACTATTACTTTAGGTTTTTCCATTTTGGTCTTGTCCAACTTTATACCGACGATTTATTTTGGCGTATTAACTGGTGTGGCAATGATGGCAGCGTTGATTGCCAACTTTACCTTGTTGCCTTTGTTATTGGTGAGGTTTAAAGCTTTAGGGGAAGGGGAGCGTTAACTTTTCTGACTGGGATTGGACCAAGCTAAGTTGATTTATAATTATATATTACTCGACTTGACCCTTATATCTCTTTCTTATCTCTTCAAGGCAGCTCAGGAGATAAAGCCTAGATGCCAAACCGGGAAGTTATTGCCTCGCCCATTCCTTAACCACTGCCATTTAAACTACCTTCTCAAAGAGGCTTTGGTAAATTTTCTAGCAGAAATTTTAGTTTCCAAATCGATTGAATTGATGTGATATTCGGTTCCGCCGCCTTTTGACAATACATCTTTAAAATGAATTTCTTTGGGGTACCATCTGTTTTCTAGTTTAAACGCATCTTTTACTGAATGTTTTTTTAATAGTCTGCCGCTTTTTGCCATTAAATGAGATTGGATGGCAATCCAACGTTGGGAATCCACCCAAACTTTCCGTTTATAATAAGATACACCCGGCTTTTTGGCTGTTAGCTCTAATATGATACAAGGTCGAGCATCTATGTTTTCTTTACCTACGATAACGGCCTGGTAATCTTCTTCCATGGAGTCATTGCTCATCATGTCTTCGTAGGATAAATCGGAGCCCATGACCGATTGTTTGAGTAAATGACCTGAGATGGCGATGATGCGATCATGGGGTTCGGGGGTATAAGTCCACAGTTTATCACCCAGCTTTAACATTTTTTTCCCTTTTTCTCTGGCTGGGCTGAGGTATTCTGAAAATGATTTGTCCGTTCCACTGACCCAGGACTTTGAGCTAATGTTTCGAGTGCCAGATCTGCCATGAATAATCATTGTGGCCTGAATAATCGCGTGGTCCAAGACTTGATTGTTATCCACACGTTGAAGTATCTCTTTGGCTGAAATTTCATCGCTTGCCAAGGCCGGTAATGAACTTAAAATAAAGCTGCTTAATAACAAAAACAGAGTTCTCATACTTCAAGCTCCTTGAACAACGAGGCGGTACTTCTTTTGTAAACGCCAATACTGGCTAAGGAAGTACCAATCACCACTGAGATTATGCCGGGAATAAAACCAATTAAAAAACCTTCGGGTGTCACCTCAGCCCTTAGAATCGGTGACATCATGATGGTTGAAGCTTGCATCATATGGCTAATGTCAAAACCGACTTCTTGCATATAAAAACAAAACCCCATGCCGATCAGGGTACCGATGGTTGAGCCGATAATGCCGATGACCAGCGCTTCATAGATTAACCATCTTACGATTTCAGCCTTTGATTCGCCCATGGCCAGACGCACACCGATCTCACCATATCTTCTTAAACCCGACATGAGTCCCGCGTTCCAAAGTACCACCACCATCACCATAATCATGGCGCCGATAATAATCACGATATAGACTTCGGCCAGTTCAAAATAGTCACCATAACCGCCCTGATCGGACAACGAGACCAGGGTGAGCAGATTACCTTCACCATCGGTTCTGGTGTCTTGTTGAAAGCGGGTTTTTACTGTTTCTGCCAATTCGTGATCAAAGTAGCCAATATCAAAAAAACCCAAAAGTTCGCCGCTGGCGTTTTCCATATCCAGGGCATATTGAATATCTGAAATATCGGCAAACACCATGTTTCTGTCTAGCGCTGGCATGCCATAGTGAAAAACGCCTACCACAATAAAATTATGAATTGCCATGCTGCCGGTTGCGGTGCCGCCAATAATCGTCGCTGTTTCACCTAAATTAACGTCTAAACTGTTCTTCAGTTCACTGGAAATCAGTAACTCCCCTTGGGCCTGGGGCAGTCTACCCTCAATGAGGGTATTATTTAAATCAAATCGTTCGATTTCACCGGATGGTGGTGATAAGAGGTTGATCCCGACCCCCATGATTGGTCCTTGAGATCGCGTCTCGCCTTGCTCATCGGGTATATCCAATAAGCCCCCAAAGCGGATTCTTGGCACCCAACTGATAGCAAAGTCATTTTCTAAATCCTTGATGACCCCGGACAGCTTTTGAATGGCGAAATCATTCGGCACTTGTTTGGAAATTTCAGCATAGTCTTGGGTCATGACTTTGACATGACCGGTTTCCAGTTTGGCACTGGTGGCCAACATGTCACCGATGACGCCCTGTAGGTAACCATACATAAAGGTTGTTAGCATGACGCCAAGTGATATGACAAGAATGGGCAGCAGACTTCGATGACGATCTCGCAATAAACCTTTAATGATGAACTTTATCATTGGGTTTTCCCCCTGATGGCATCGGTGGCTTTCATTTTTGAAATTGTTCTTGCCGGAAGAAAACTCACAATAATCACTGAAGACATCAGAATCATTAAGGTCACACCGTAGACCTCAGGGGCGTAACTGGTGTAGAGTGTGGCTCCCATTGCCATGCCAAATCCCTCAACCATTTCAGTGGGAAAAGTAATGCCGATAATTGAGGTATAAGCCATGAGCGGTATACCCCAAATCGCGCCAACCAGCAAAGCCAACAAACCATGCATACTACCTTCGATGGTAAATAATGACACCACTTCAAAACGATTCATACCCAAGGCCATCAGTGTGCCAATTTCTTTTCTGCGTCTGAATATGGAAAGCACCTGGGTATCAAAAATGGCGAGCAATCCCATGGCCATTAAAATGATGTACATGATACGACCGCCAATCTGTTTTGATTGATAGATAGCCCTTTCATCAGTCAATAAAAAATCAAGATCCTTAAATACAAATCCAGGGTCTGCTATGGACGGATTGACATACTGTTTTTGGGTGATGATAAAGGTGGATGCTCCAGGCGTGCCGATCATCTCACGCAAGTCTTCAATGGGTAACCAGAGCTGGCCAAAATCAAGACCGGGTACGGTGGTTGTCATAATATGAACAATTTCGACATCGGTGGCGTCAAATGTTCCATCCACATCACGCCACCGAATGGTAACGGTATCGCCGATGTTCAGCTTAGCATCTCTCGCCATTCTGTCCCCAATCATGGCCGGCACCATTGCTCTTTCTTTTTTGAGTAATGCCGCCGCCGGTATATTAATAATGCCTTGTTTGGGATCAATGCCTCTTAAAATCGCTGGCTGCACTCTTCCGTGAGGGAACATGGCACCCGAAACAAGCAGTATCGGTGTTGCTTGCCCATTGTCTATTTCTTGCTGTAATGGAGTGCTGGGTTTGGCATGTGCACCCTCCAAGGAAAGCGGATCATTGGGATCGTATACCTTGTGCCAATATTGGCCTCCGCCATAATCGGCATTAACAGAGCCGGTGATCATTTGTTGTAACATGCCCTCATAAAGGCCTTGCATCCAGATCACTATCACAAAACCAAAAGACAATGCACCGACGTTTAACCACGTGCGCAGACCGGCACCTAAAATATTTCTTAACGCCAGTCGGAATAAAGTTTTCATCTTTAACCTCCTTGGCTTTGGGTTTCGAGTTTTTCGTCTTTTACAATTTGTCCATCATTGAGTGTTATTTTTCGTTTTAAGTAGTCAATCACTTTTTCATCATGCGTGGAAAACAAAAACGTTGTGCCTAGGGTTTGATTCAACTTGGCCATCATCTGCAAGATGTTATGTGAGTTGGCGGCATCGAGGTTGGCTGTCGGCTCATCGGCAAGTACAATCTTTGGTTTTTTCACCATGGCTCTGGCAACGGCGACACGTTGACTCTCTCCACCAGAGAGTTGCGCGGGTTTCGAATCCCGCTTGTCGAGCAGTCCTACCCACTCCAAAGACTCGTGAACAGCTTCTTGTCGCGGCTTGGGCTGCATTCCGGCCAACAATAAGGGAAACTCAATGTTTTCAAAGACCGTATAAACAGGTAACAAGTTAAAGGTCTGAAAAATAAAGCCGATGGTCGATTTACGAAAGCGGGCCGCTTCGCGGTGCTTGAGTGTTTCGACTTGTCTATCTAGAACACGAATGCTGCCATCGCTTGGTGTATCCAGGGCACCAATGAGATTCAAAAGGGTGGTTTTACCTGATCCACTGGGGCCGACAAAACCCATAAAGTCCTGGGTATACACATCAAGGTTGATGTCTTTCAGGGCGGTAAATTCACCACCTCCGGTGGGAAACTTTTTTGTGACGCCTTTTAGTTCAATGATGATGTCTTTTTTCATATTCCCTTCCCAGAATTAATGATTGAATACAACCGTGGCTTGTATGCCATTACCGGAAAGACCTAACATATTGTTGCCTGGTTGATCGGGTGAAATAAAGGCATTCAAACTGAGCATCCAGTTATCATATGTTCTGGTCCAACGAAGACTGTGGAAACTTTGTTCTTGAGTCCATGAATACATCTGAATCAGCGAAACAGCATCAAGCAAACCGATAGGATAACTCAGCTGTAATGCGCTTGTGTGGAATTTTTGGTCCCATGTGATTGCGGTATCGGATATCGCGTTTATTAAATGTTCTGCCACTATATGCAAGCCGTTGCCGATAGCGAATGTGTAATCTGCGCCTGTTGTCAGCCTATTAACCCAATTGGTATCCGATTTTGATCCAGCTCCCTGATCAATGAGCACATATTCAAACCAAATTCCCAGTTCGAGATCCCATCTTCCATCCATGGCGAAGCGCTTTTCAAGAAGATCTTTTCCGACAGACTCATTACTAAAACCCAGATTTTCTACCTGGCGGCTATGAAATGCAATACCTAACTCCCCAGACTCAAGGGGGTATTGCAGTCTTGCTCCTAGCTCAGGGGTATTTTCCTTGCTGGCAACCCGCTCATAACCTTTTAGATCTTTATTGCCATACAGTACCCACGACCATATATTGGCATTGTTCAGAAAGAAATAGCGGTATCTTATGCCATAGACGCCATCGGTGAGTTGCAAGGGGTCTGTTGGATTGAGCTGATCAAACCAACGCAGTGATCTCAATAACAGGGCGGGTCCAAAATTAATTTTCTGTAGGCCAAGCCTGATATCACTTTGAGACGTTTTAAACTGACTATTGATTCGATACAGACTTAGGTTACTTGAGAAATCAGAATCTGGATCACTTTGATAGTTTGCAAAGGTATTGACGGAGACATTAAAATCTAATAAATAGTCGTTTGAAAGTGTTTTTTCAATGGTAAAGTCAGGTATATATCTCAATAGAGCTTGATGTTGCCATTCTTTGGACGAATTTGCCGTTAGGTAATTGCTGGAGAGCTGTCCTTTAACATCGGTAATAACTGACTCATCCGCTATGCCATTAAAGGAAATGATTAAAAGTGCAGTAAATAATGATTTACTCATATGATTTAATCATAAACCAAACCCCAGTGTTTTCCCATTGCTAAAGTTCTTGCGAAGTGTCAGGCTGGTTTTTATTTGACCAGAGCAGAGAGCGAAATTTGTGCTGTATGAGCCCCATCGGTCTGGGTCTTTTTTCTGGTTAAGAATTGATCTGGACGGTGGGCCGGATTTTTTTGAAACGATCGGGTATACTCAACACTCATATTAAATTGGTGGATCGTTGAGCAGTGTTCGATACTGCTATCTCGCCTTGTATTCGACATTCGATATTTTTTCTTAGTTTTTCAGGTGGTTTGTAAAATTGTAAGGTAAAACAATGACGATTTTAGGTATAGATTTAGGCACGACCAACAGTGCTTGCGGTATTTGGCAAAACAATGAAGTTAAGCTGATTCCGAACAGGTTGGGGGAGATCTTAACACCTTCTGTGGTGGGCATCGATGAAACGGGTGAAATCATCGTTGGAAAAGTTGCGAAAGAACGTCTTATCAACCATAGTTCATCGACAGTGGCTGCATTCAAACGAATCATGGGAAGCAACCATAAAATCAAACTTGGTAATCAGCAATATTCTGCGGTTGAACTTTCTTCACTTATTTTGCGATCACTTAAAGAAGATGCTGAGGTATTGTTAGGAGAAGAAATTACCGAAGCCGTCATCAGTGTGCCGGCTTATTTTAATAATAATCAACGTCAAGCCACCAAGCTGGCTGGTGAAATGGCAGGCTTAAAAGTAGAGCGTTTGATTAATGAGCCAACAGCCGCTGCCATTGCTTATGGCCTGCATGATAAACAAGAAGCGATCTTCCTGATTCTTGATATGGGAGGGGGTACCTTTGATGTGTCTATCCTAGAGTTTTTTGACGGAGTGATGGAAGTGCATGCCAGTGCTGGTGACACCTTTCTCGGTGGCGAAGATTTTGTCGAAGCGATGGTGAATAGTTTGTTGAAGGAATGTGACATCGCTAAATCATCACTTTCCCCCCGCCAATTGCAAAGCCTTTATATGCAAATGGAAACGGCTAAACGCCGAGTTAGCCATGTTAATGAACAGGTTCTTAGCTTGGAGCTCGGTGATAAAAAGGTGGATTGGCAAGTGACCCCCGATTGGTTTAGCAAAGTTTCAACACCGTTACTGTTAAGAGCTAAACGCCCTATTGAGCAAGCCATGCGTGATGCGAATAAACCGGCAAGTGAAATCGATGATATTGTATTAGTCGGAGGTTCAACTCGGTTAGGTATTTTTCGTTCAACGGTGGGTAGAATGTTTGGGCGTTTGCCATCCTGTCATTTGGACCCTGATACGGTGGTTGCCATGGGAGCAGCGATTCAGGCGGGTTTAAAGTCACGGGATAAAGCCCTTGATGACTTGGTGTTAACCGATGTTTCTCCTTATACCCTAGGTACCGGTATTGTTAATAATGATACGCCTGAGCAAGGCCATTATTTTATGCCAATTATTGAAAGAAACTCCGTGGTGCCCATCAGTATTGTTCGTCGTGTCTATACAGCGCGTGATAATCAAACAGTAGTCAACATTGATGTCTATCAAGGCGAAAACCGGTTTGTTGAAAAAAATGTTTTTCTTGGTGAATTAAACGTTAATGTTCCTAAAAAACCGGTAGGCGAGGAAGCGATCGATATTCGATATAGTTACGATATGAATGGCATTTTGGAAGTGGATGTCACGGTTGTTTCTACTGAACGATCAGTTAACAAAGTTATCGAACACACCCCCGGTGCATTAGATGAAAAGGATTTAAAAAAATCTCGCGAACGTTTAGCCAAATTAAAGTTTCATCCTCGTGAAAATGAAGAAAACCGTGTCTTAATCGCCCGAGGAGAGCGACTTTACCAATCGAGCCTTGGAGAACAACGAGATTTTATTGCCCAAATTCTCAACAATTTTGAACGTACTCTTGAAAAACAAAATCCTCATGACATCAAAAAATTCCAAATAAAGCTCAAAGAAACCTTAGATGGATTGGACAATGAGGAATGGTTTTAATGTATCCTTGGAATATATTAGCGATATCACCTTCCCATGACAAAAAGGATATTAAGCGTGCTTATGCAAAAAAGCTCAAAACCACGCGCCCCGATGAAGATTCTTATGCTTTCCAAGAGCTGCATCGCGCTTATAAAGATGCATTACATCTTGCGAACAATCCTCATTGCTTTCACAATAATTCCTCAGACGACTTAGCGCAGATTTTAATTGCTGAAGCGGAAGCAACCTCAAATGAGCCCAATGGCAATAAAGATCCAACTCAAGCTGAATCGGCTTTATCAATATTGAAAGTTGAGGAAGTTGCTAGTCCAGACACACCGAACCATGTTGAAGAACAGAGCTCAAATCATCTTCAAGCGCCCTTACAAAATATTGTTACGATTGACGATAACCCGATTGCTCAGATTGAAGATAACGGATCTTCTGATGCCGATGAATTTGAACAAAAACAGGAAGCGGTAAAACAATTCATTGCCAAAACACAGTCTATTATACAAAGCAACCAAACGCTTAATAATCAAGATACATGGCAATTTTTATTAGATTCACCGTTTATTTTAGAGGGTGGATTTAATTGGCAAGTAGGTTTAGCGATATTTAAATGTATTGCAGAACACAATGTACATTCATCTAAAGCTAATTTAGACAATATACAACAATTTGAGCTGAATACTTTAATTTTTTTTGATTCGGTCTTTTCTTGGCATCATAACCAAGAATATTTATATGAAACGTTTGATGATGAGTTATGTGACACAATTCTGATATCCATTGCCAATTATCAACATACTGATAATCCTATTTCTGGACTAAAAGGCGGCACTGTTGTAAAAAAAGAAAAGTTTAAAACCAAAAAAAATACCGGTTTACCTAAAGAATACTATTTTGGTAATTTGCTTATCCGGTCCTTAGCATTAATCATAGACTTTATAGTCATCGCTTTTCCCATTTATTTATTGATGAGTTCCCCGTTAATTCGAGAGTTATTCGAGGTAACAGAAGATGCGACTTTTTTGGCGATTTTGTGCGCTATCCCACTGTATTTTCTTATGGCGCTGTTTTTAGAGTCTTCTCAATGGCAAGCAACACCAGGAAAACGATTATTAGGGTTGCGGGTGATGAACAAGAATTTTGAAAAAATCGGATTTCATCATAATGTTCTGCGAATTATTTGTTTCTTTGTGACGGTTCCTTTTGGGAAAATATTGTGGATCATCAATTGTTTTTTAGGGGGTAACCTTATCCATGATCGACTGAGTCGAAGCTTCGTGATTAATATTAGAAAGACTTGATTGTGATTAGGCATGGGCTAAGCATCGAATAAAAGACAGTTATCGCACATAAGCAACAATAGAAATAAAATGGCTAATGGATCCCGATAAAACAAACAAATGCCAAATCCCGTGGGCATGACGAAGTTTGTTCATATTATCTAATACATAAAATACAACACCTAGCGTATAAGCGATTCCGCCGACCGTGAGCCATACCATGCCAGCCGTGGGGATGGATGATTGAAGGCTTGAGTATTCGAGGGTACATACCCAACCCATCACGAGGTAAATAAGTATTTGTAGGATTTCAATTCGCTTTGGGCTTAATATTTCAATTAAAACACCTATAATAGCAAGACCCCATACGAAGCCAAGCATGGTTAGGCCGTTATTCTCACCAAGAGAAACCAACATATAGGGCGTATAGGTGCCCGCGATCAATAAGTAAATGGAAATGTGATCAAGCTTTTGGAATATTTTTTTGAGTTTAGGAGGATGAAAACTGTGGTACAACGTAGACATGGTGTAAAGGACGATTAGCGTCAATCCAAATATGGTAAAACTCACGATGAGCAATGGGTCTTTTTGCTGGATGCTAACGGCTAGCAAGGCGCCAAACCCGATCAACGCTAAAACAGCGCCCACTAAATGAGTGATGCTATTGAATTTCTCACCGTAATACATTGTCGCTTTAGTTATACCCGAGGCATTTGAGATTTAGGCTTTATTGCTGCCCTATTTTTGCCCTGACGGCGTTACAACTCCTCGCCATAGTCCCAGCTATGACTCGTCGTTGCGCCTTGTCAGGACAAAAATATGCCTCGCACTCAATACCTAAATCTCAAATGCCTCGGGTATATTTTCCTTTTGGGTAAGCATAACGAGGCTGAAAAAAACCTCATATGGGTAAATATTAGTCTTTGAATGACCACGCATCGATTTTATCATTCTAATGAAACTTTGGGTGTTTGTCAGTTTGTTTTTTTCTAATGATGGATAAGCGGAGGGTTGTATTCCAACCCGAGTGGATAGGGTCAAAATGATCGAAAAATGTGCATTAATTCCTATCCATTGCTTAGCAAAGTCGAGGGGATAGGTATGATATCTTATTTGTATGGGAATGAATAAAAGTATGGTAAGCCAGCACCGGGATAAAACAGTAACGCATGAATTACTCCATCCAAGAAACCTTCATCAGGGGCGTTATGATTTAGTTTCTCTCAGTAAAACCAGCCCTGAATTAAAAGATTATGTCAGAACCAACCCGAAAGGGGAAAAGACCATCGACTTTAGTGATGACAAAGCCGTGCTTTGTTTAAATAAAGCATTGCTGGCTCATTATTACCAAGTGGTCAACTGGAACATTCCGCCGGGTTATCTCTGTCCGCCGATCCCTGGGCGAGCCGACTATATTCATTATCTCGCGGATCTTCTCGCGGTGTGTGCTCAAGGTAAAATACCCACCGGCAAGCAAGTTAAGGTATTGGACATCGGCACCGGGGCTAACTGTATTTACCCGATTATAGGTAGCCAAAGTTATGGCTGGCAGTTTATTGCGACAGAGATAGATCCAATTGCTGTTAAATCGGCTGGCTTGATTGTGCAATCCAATGCTTGTTTAAGCCAGCGAATTAAGCTGGCACAACAAAATGATAGACAGGCGATTTTTAAGGGGATTATCCAAGACAAAGACCGCTTTGATCTGACCCTATGTAACCCGCCGTTCCATGCATCAATGGCGGAGGCCCAGGCAAGCAGCCAACGTAAACGTCATAATCTCAGCCAAGGCGAGTCGATTAAAGGTTCGATCAAACGCAATTTTGGTGGCCAAGAAGCAGAGCTTTGCTGTCCGGGTGGAGAAATTAACTTCTTAAAAAAAATGGCCAAAGAAAGTGTCAATTTTTCCAAACAGGTTTGTTGGTTTACCAGCTTGGTTTCTAAGGGTGATAACATTCGCCCATTGAAAAGACAATTGAGTCAACTGGGCGTCAAGCAACTGGAAGTCATAAAAATGAGCCAAGGGCAAAAGGTAAGCCGACTTATTGCTTGGAGTTTTTTGACGCTTGATCAGCAAAAATCCTGGGCTCAGGAACGCTGGAGCTGATGTTTACCAAACTACCTGCGCCATTCCTTGGCGCTATCATGTAGGGTGGATAAGCGCAGTGCATCCACCTGATATGATACTCGATCCCTTTATTATTCGGTAACAGACGGCGTACTGAAAATTCATCTAAGAAGCTGTTTTAAAGCCTCTCAGCTTCTTAGATGTAATTAATAAATCCGTAAAATGTTTTTCAAGCAGATTTAGTGATGATGCCTATGCAAGACACCTGGAAAAGCTTTTTTATACCGATGATCCGGTTGCCAGGGGAATGGACCCATGACGCCATCTAGCATTATTCGCCACACATTCAAAGGTAACCATTCATAATACATAGCCCAGTCACGGTATTGGGGAAGATCAATTGTCTGTGGAATTTGAGTGAAAGGGGTTCCTCTTTGGAATTCTTCTGTAATAGCTTGTTGCACATCTTCGATAAACTCACGGGTTTGTGTTACCCAGATTTTTGGTTCAAAGACATTGGCATGACTGTGGCTATAAATGGCATGATCGAAGTTCAGCTGCTCAATTTTCTTTAACGACTCCACAAAAGGTCCGATATTAAAATCGGGCACGATGGTAAATAATACCCGATTAGGTGTCACCAGGTCCGCAATATAAGCAATGCGTTGCTTGGGCAATATAAACACGGTCATGCCGAGCCCATGGTTCATGCCTAAGTAATGAAGCTCAATTGTTGTATCACCCAAACGAATATTTTTTCTACTGCCTTTCCAATATCGGTTGGGCAAAGCCATATCCGGGTGAGGGTTGTCTTTCATCCACCGATAAGCCTCAATATGGGCAACGGTTTTTGCCCCGACGTCTTGAAACACTTGCCCACCGGCGGCATGGTCCCAATGATTATGACTGTGTAGCGCAAAACGAACGGGTTTGTCCGTGATTTGTTGAATCGCAGCAAGCATTGCCTCGGCATGAGGGGTATTGACTGTCTCCATAACGATAACCCCACGAGAGGTCACCACAAACATGGAAAAATAGCCTTTACTGGGATCACCAAAACTGTACACATTTTCCGCGACGGCTTGGGTAAACGGCGGCAGTTCATCCGCATAAGCACTAAAAAACGTTAAACATAAAAACCCCATAAATAAACATTTTATGCGATATCGATTAAGCATATTAAATCTCCTCCAATGATGATTTCCTGAAAATAATCCTAGCATCACTTGTCGATGAGATATAGATGAATTATTAGAAAAGACTGTTCGCATAACAAAATAACTCACCGGATAAGCCTTGTTCAGCTCATGATTGTTTTATACCCAGGCGTTTGGCGACAAATCAAAATGTTTTTAAGGTACAGGTGACGCAATGAGATGGGCTAACGACTGGGGGAATTGTTTTGCTTTTCATCAGCCGTCATGTTAAAAATTAGGCTCTCAATAAAATAATAATACTTGAGAGTATGGTTTGGGTATAGACCTCAAATACCTGTCGAATAATTCATCAAAATTGCTTAATGTGGGATCTGGGAAAAAGGGTAGTACTGGTAGTTAATTGAGCAATTCCTTCCTGTTTGAAATCAAAAACTTGTTTTAGCTATGTGGTTTTGTTGATAGGCCATTTTTCTTTTCTGTTTTATTACGCTCTGTGGAAAAGATTGTGGAGAAGTCAACGTAATAAGTTGTATCAGCATTTGAGGGAAGCCTTGTTAGGGAGAAACCATGCCTAAAAACCCATCATTGTCTGTTTATGTTTCGTACGCTTGGGCGACGGAACGACAGAATCCTGTGGTAGAAAAATTAGAAGCTGTTTGTCGAGAAAACGCAATAGATTTGCTTAGAGATAATAAAGAAATCGAATATCTGGATTCTATTGATCAATACATGCGTGAACTCGGTGCAAGCCATTGCATCATCATTGTGTTGAGTGACAACTATTTAAGATCACAATACTGTATGTTTGAGTTGTTGGAGATACACAAAAATAAGGATTTTCATAATAGGGTGTTTCCCATTGTTTTAGAGGGTACCAAGATATATTCGGCTGAAGAGTGGTTGGACCATACTCAATATTGGGAGAAAAAATCGAAAAAACTTCAAAAAAAAATGAAGAAGGGTAATCTTAGGAATATCAATGAAGTTAATTATGATTTGAATTTATACAATGAAATTAGAGATAGCATTGTTAAAGTTATGAGTGTCTTGGGCAATATGAACTCGCTAACTGAACAGGTGCATATAGAAACTAATTTTACAGCATTAATTGATAAAATTAAGGAACGCCAAAATAATACTATTAATCACGAAGTCAACGATGAGCTTGCTAAAAATCGAAGAGAAAAAGTTTGCAGAGAAATTGCGGATAAATTGTTACAAACAAAAGAAGCTTACACAGGACTTGATGAAAAGTTTAAAAAAGAGTATCAACTTCCAGGCAATATCGACAATGAGGTCGCCCGATCTGAATTGGCGAACATCATTATGGATATGTATATCGTTAATTTATTAAAGATATTTGATGCTTGGATGACTGGCTTGTTAGCGTTGGAAAAAAAAGAATCGGCACGTACTGTCAAACGGTTTGTTTATTTTATTTTGCCCATCGTGTTCGATCAGGAGGTGATTGATACAATCAGTTCTAAATCCCAATATGAAGTTTGCACGGTGCCGGTAGCGACCACAACTGTCGCTGAAATTGTCATGGCAGGTGTGGATGGTCGACCAGCGCAATATATTCTTCAGGAAGATCTTCATGCAGAACTATGTGGTGAGAATAATCTTACCAATCATCTTAAGCATCCACCTAATCTTGGGATGAGTGGTGTTTCGCAACATGTGAAAGTTGTTGCGGATCATTTAGTGAATGAATATTGTGGTATTAAGGATCTAGCAAAAAGAAAAACAATCACTAGCGAACGATTAATTCAGCGTGCTGCTGGGGAGTTACAACGGTTATCTAAATATTCCTCTAGAACATTATATTGTGTTTACCAATTGCCAGAAGATACGGAAAACAGGCAGCATTGTATACTACTATTGGAAGCATTAAAAAAGGATTTTCCTTCATTGATAATGATGGAATTGTCTGATGACGAAGCAGTTGAGGATGATGAATACGAGACCTACCATTTGTTACGCAAAATTCACACAACTAAAATAGAGGACTAACCATGCAATTCCTCGATATAAAACCCAATGAGTCTATTACTCTGGAGTCTCCTGGTGAACTGCCGGAGCAAGTCCATGTGTTCGATCAGGATTCAATCGAAGCTGTCAATGCGGCATTAGCTGCACGGCGGCCTTTATTGATTCGTGGTGAGCCTGGTGTGGGCAAGAGCCAGTTAGCACGTGCGGTGGCCAAAGCGCTAAAACGAGCGTTTATCCAATATGTGGTGGATGCCCACTGTGAATCGAGAGACTTACTTTGGCATTTTGATGCGATCCAGCGTTTAGCTGATGCCCAGTTGGGTAATGCGTTAGGTAAAACATCTGATGAAATACAAATCAAACTCAATATCAAAAATTACCTTTACCCCGGCCCTTTATGGTGGGCATTTGACTGGCCTAGTGCAATGGATCAGGCTGATATACTCGATCAGGCACCCCCCATTCAATATAAAGACTGTGATGCCTCAAACGGTACCGTGTTGTTAATTGATGAAATCGATAAAGCTGAGATGGATGTGCCCAATGGTTTATTAGAAGCCCTGGGTGAAGGTCGTTTTACGCCTATGGGTTGGAAAAAGCCGGTATGTGCTTCAAAACCGTTTCCGTTAGTGATTATTACAACCAACGAAGAGCGGGCTTTGCCTAATGCTTTTTTACGGCGTTGTTTAGTATTACATCTGGATTTGTTTGCTGAAAAAAACGATGTCTTTGCAATTTTAGTCCAACGTGGCCAAGCTCACTTTCCTGAACTGGATAAGGAGCAAGTGTTAGAAAAAGCAGCGAATTTATTAATGGAAGATCGCGCAACCGCTAAAGCCAAACAACAACAACCTTTGCCAGGGCAAGCAGAATATCTTGATTTATTGCGAGCGGTGGATAATCTTTCGGGCCAAGGAAAAGGCAAACCGCAGGCATTGATCGATCAAGTGTCTCGTTTCATTATGAATAAACAGGCCGGAGTCAACGAGTGAAACAACCGCTTTGTGGTCGAGCTGATTTGTTACGAGTATTGGTGAGTGAGTGTAATGAGACAAGGTCGTTTATTACGCGTAGTCTAGGTTTTGAGTGGATACAAGAGCAGAAGCAGGAACCTAAGCTCATATCACAGACTTTATCCTCAAATACGCAGGCAAGTATTGCTTCTAAAAGCTTGTTGGAAGGATTACAGAAACTTTCAGAGATTCCCTTTTGGCGAGTGGAGGCATTTAAGTTTGATGAGTTGATAGAGCAGGCTGACAGGCCTCCGCGTGGCAAACATCAGTCCCGCTGGGTGTTAACCGATGAGCAAACACCGCCTGAGCTTTCACCCTCGCGCAATGTCATACCAAGCCTACGCCGAGAGTTGGCCGTATTCGCGATGGCGGAGCATATCGATCTGGGCAGAACACTCAAGTCCCTGAGTCGTGCCGAGATCTTAGTCTCGTTACCTCGACAACAGCGTCGGAGCTGGGGTCGAGAAGTCCAGGTTATTGTTGATCGTAGCACAGCCATGACACCGTATTGGCAGGATCAAGTGAATGTCTGTGCCGCTTTGGAACGGTTTTTTCCTCATGACAGCATTCAATATGCCGATTATCGGCAAGCTTATCGAGAGCCCATTATCAGTGGCGACAAGGATAGTACCTATACACTACCTGGGCTAGGTAGTTTGGTCATCGTTTTGGGCGATCTGGGTTTGTTGAGTACCACATTCGAGCGGGAAAAATGGCGTCAACTGGGGCGACGTTTGCAACAAAATCGGTGTCGAGCGTTGGCGCTTGTGCCGACAGAAAGTAATTTAACCCATGGTGGTTTAGCACATTATTGGCGACTCATACCTTGGGAACGGCGCGGTGGTGTATCGTTAATTAGTTCGAGACCCGTAGAAAACCATATTGTAGAGCGTTTGTTAGGACTGATTTCCCCGGCCACCCGTATTGAACGCGGTTTCTTGCGCCAGGTTCGGCGTCTTATTGGTGCCGGTGCTGCCGCTGAGGCAGCCGTGTGGTGTCATCCTGCATTAATGGGTAAATCCAGTATCGCGGCTACTTTGGACCCAAAACAGATTCACCTATTCAGGGCTCGTTTTGAACAAGAGAGTGAGGTGATACGTAAAGCCGTACTTAAGTTGTTATTAGACTGGCGCACTCATTTGCCACGTGAAATCTGGTATGAAGAAATCATTAGCCTACCACCAAGCTCTCAGTCGTTATTACCGAAGCAAGATGATTTATCTCAGGCCTATCAATTTTTTCATGAATTGGGTCAAGGCTTGGTGGCGGGTGAGATCGTTCCAGGGTTTCACCGCTGGTTTCGAGATGTCGAGCAGCGCCTTAGTGCTGGTGCCTGGCATAATGACGCGATTAAATCCGCCCTGCATCGTATGTGGTGGAGTACCCACCAGGGGGACGTGGATGCAAAACCTCCGGTGGGTTATGATCCAAAAAATATTCCCACAAGCACAAACAATCCTGTACGCACGTTTCAGCTTTATCAAAAATCCAATAAATTACAGATGCTCGAAACCGAGCCTTCTCAGGGTTTAATCAATGAAGTTAACCATGGCAGTTGGTTAGGACAAATCCAATCTCGTAATGGGGAGATCGTGGTCGCTCCGGTGCCGCAGGAAGAGTTTTGGAAAGGTGGTCAAGCTCCTGCCTGGGCCAGTGGTTGGGGGCAAGATGAGTATGGGCTTTGGGTTGAGTTTGTTGTTGAAAGTGGTGAGAGTATTGTGACGCAGCGCTTACGGTGGATAATACCGGGGCAGTTTATGATGGGGTCGCCGGAAAATGAGGCAGAACGTGATGACGATGAAGGGCCGCAACATCAGGTGACTATCAGTCAGGGGTATTGGATGTTTGATACGGCAGTGACTCAAGCTTTGTGGTTGGCAGTGATGGGGGATAATCCGAGTCGTTTTCAAGGTGATGATAGACCGGTAGAGCAGGTGAGTTGGGATGATTGCCAACAATTTATAAAAAAACTCAATGATTTGAAACCGGGGCTCGATCTTAAGCTGCTGACGGAGGCTCAGTGGGAATATGCTTGTCGTGCGGGAAGTTTAAGTCCTTTTAGTTTTGGTGACAATGTTACTTCTGAGCAGGCGAATTACGATGGAAATTATCCTTATTCCGACGGAGAAAAAGGTCTTGATCGGGAAGAAACAGTCCATGTAAAAACATTTTCTCCCAATGCTTGGGGACTTTATCAAATGCATGGCAATGTGGATGAGTGGTGCTTGGATGGGCAGCGTCAATATGAGGATAACGCGGAGCTAGACCCTATCGGGCCTTTAGAAAAAGGTGCGTCTCGCGTGGTGCGTGGCGGTGCCTGGTTCAGCGTTGCGCGTTTCCTACGCGCTGCGTATCGCCTTGCGCTCGCTCCAGACGACCGTATCTACTACCTTGGCTTGCGTTGCGCCCGAGTTCAGGTGGATGCGCAGCCGCTCGATCCGTGGAGGTGCCGGAGCGGGAAGCGCAGGCCCGCAGCGGATCGTAGCGGCGTAGCAGCGCGGGTGGTTTTGAGCCAAGATATGCCCCAAACCCAACTTGCTTGGCCAAATGACGACGATTTTGTCATTCGCAGTGATTTGGGGGAATTAGTTTTACGCCAATTGCATTGCCCCCCATGGGCTAAAACCATAGGACGTGATCACTTTGGATTATGGACGGAATTTGAGTTGGAAAGTGAATTGGGTAAAGTCAAACAACGGTTGCGCTGGATACCACCGGGGCGGTTTATGATGGGTTCACCGGAAAGTGAACATGGGGGTTTGGCAACAGATGATGATGAACGCGAATGGTTTACAATTGAAGGGCCGCAACACCTAGTAACCATCAGTCAAGGTTACTGGTTATTTGATACCCCGGTAACGCAAGCTTTGTGGCAGGCGGTGATGGAGGATAATCCTAGTGAGTTCAAAAGTCCAAAACGTCCAGTAGAGAATGTGAGTTGGCATGAGGCCAACGACTTTATCAATAAATTAAATGACAAAATGCCGGGTTTGTTATTGAGTTTGCCCACCGAAGCGCAATGGGAATATGCATGCCGGGCTAATACTCAAACCGCAACATATTATGGGGAGTTGGAAATTATTGGTGAAAGAAATGCGCCAGTATTGGATGATATCGCTTGGTATGGTGGCAATAGCGGCGTGGATTTTGATTTAGAAGAGGGTAGAGACAGCAGTGATTGGCCGGAGAAACAATATGACCATAAAAAAGCCGGTACGCGAGAAGTGGCTTTGAAAACACCGAATGGCTGGGGATTATATGATATGTTAGGCAATGTTTGGGAGTGGTGTATGGATGGACAACGGACTTACGAGGATACAGCGGAGCTAGACCCTATGGGTGATTTGAAAGAAGGTGTCTCTCGCGTGGTGCGTGGCGGTGCCTGGGACTTCGGTGCGCGTTTCCTACGCGCTGCGTTTCGCAATGCGTTCGATCCGTTCGCCCGTTACGACTCCCTTGGCTTGCGTTGCGCCCGAGTTCAGGTGGACCAGGAGCCAGCAGGAACGCAGCCCCGCCACGGTCAAGGCTCGGTCGCGGAGCGCCGACCGGACCGTGGCGAGGCGGAGTGACCGGTATGGCTTATCGGTTTTATCTCGTTCTCACGCTCCTGCGTGGGAACGCCTACGGTGCTTGTCGATATTCCGGTATGGATTCTCACGCAGGACCATGGGAACCAGGTGTAATCCACCATTTTGAAAAACAAATATGATTATGGCAAATCCCAAATTCAATAAAATTCTCGACTTCAATCATCCGTTGGTCAAAGGGTTTGCACCCGAATGGGCCAGTGGTTGGGGGCAGGATGCTTACGGGGTGTGGGTGGAGATCACCGTGGGGCAGGTCGTGCAACGCCTGCGTTGGATACCGCCGGGGCAGTTTATGATGGGTTCGCCGGAGAGTGAAGTTGGACGATGGGATGACGAAGGTCCACAACATCCGGTGACTATCAGTCAAGGTTTTTGGTTATTTGATACCCCGGTAACGCAGGTTTTATGGCAGGCGGTGATGGGGGAGAATCCCAGTGAGTTTAAAAGCCCCAAACGACCGGTAGAGAGTGTGAGTTGGCATGAGGCCAATGAATTTATTACTAAGCTGAATGACAAAATACCGGGTTTGTTATTGAGTTTACCCACCGAAGCGCAATGGGAATATGCTTGCCGGGCGAATACCGAGACTTCAACTTACAATGGGCAGTTAGAGATTGTGGGTGAACTCAATGGTCCGATCTTGGATGAGATTGCTTGGTATGGAGGTAACAGTGGAGTGGATTTTGATTTGGATAACGGTAGAGACAGTAGCGGTTGGGCGGAGAAACAATATGATCATGTCAAAGCCGGAACAAGAGAAGTGGCTTTGAAACGACCCAATGACTGGGGATTATATGACATGTTAGGTAATGTGTTGGAATGGTGCCGAGATGGACAACGTAGGTATCAGGATAAAGATGAAGTAGACCCTGTGGGTGATTTGAAAGAAGGTGTCTCTCGTGTGTTGCGCGGTGGTAGCTGGATCGACGACGCACGTGGCTTGCGCACTGCTGGTCGCTATGCGAACGTTCCGGATATCCATGACTACAGCATTGGATTACGTTGCGCCCGAGTTCAAAAAGTCCAAGAAACAGCAGCAATGGAGCCCCGTCGCAGCCAAGACTCGGTCGCGGAGCGCCGACCGGACCGTGGCGAGGCGCAGTGACTTGCTGCAGTTTACAAAAGTACGTTGACAGCTAACCCATAAAGCGCTAAAGTTTACAAAATACCAAATAATAGCTTAATAATGTAAACTTTCAGAAGGGCTAAGTGATGATAGGAGAGCGGATATATCAAGCACGAAAAGCGGCTGGGTTATCTTTGCGGGATTTGGCTGAGCAAGTGGGTGTTACTGCGATGGCGATTTCAAAATACGAACGGAATGAATCAACACCTTCGTCAAAAGTCTTACTTGGCCTATCAAAATCACTGGGCGTACGTGTGGAGTATTTTTTTCGTCAAGTTTCCGTAGCGCTGGAAAACGTCGCGCATCACCAACATGAAAAACTACCAGCAAAAGAACAAGCAAAAGTTTTTGCTGATGTAAAAGAACAATTAGAGCGTTGGATCGAGTTAGAAGAGTTTATTCCTAATCCCTGGTCGATACCCTTTGAACTTCCCAAAGAATTGCCAAAAACAATTAAATCCTACGATGAAATTGAATCAGTCGCGGACTTGATGCGGGAACAATGGAAATTGGGGCTTAATCCCATTGCTGATCTTGTTGACACGCTCGAAGCAAAAGGCATCAATGTATTCATCACCCAATATGATGGCCATAAACATTTCAACGGTTTATCTGCGATAGTTAATGGCAATCCTGTGATTGTGGTTGGAAAACATTGGCCTGGCGATCGTCAGCGCTTTACTTTGGCGCATGAGCTTGGGCATTTGGTGCTTAATGATCGATTACATAAAAACTTAGATGAAGAGTTGGCCTGTCATCGTTTTGCTGGCGCTTTTCTTGTGCCTCAAGCTAAAGTTATCACCAATCTTGGTAATAAACGAAGTTGGTTAGAACCGCAAGAATTAATGATTCTCAAGCACGAATATGGATTAAGTATGGCAGGGTGGTTATATCGCGCTCGCGACCTAGGTATTTTGCCGCAACAACATTTTGGCAAACTTTGGAGCTATTTCAATAAACACGGCTGGAAAGAAATAGAACCTAATCCGCAATACCCAAAGGAACAAACACATATGTTTGAACAACTGGTGTATCATGCCTTGGCCGAAGATCTTATTGGCGAAGCTAAGGCTGCCGAGTTGTTAGGAATGTCTGTTACTGCGTTGCATGCTTACCGGAATATGGAGTGCCCGGAGCGTGTTATTAATCAGTGATGCAAATATTTTTATTGATATGGAAGAGGGTGGATTAATAGATAAACTGTTCCAGTTACAGGAACAATTTGCTGTGCCTGATATTTTGTTTATGGAAGAGTTGCTTGAATACCACGCTGATCTTCCCGCGAAAGGGTTGTTGATTAAGGAATTAAAGGATACAACAATTATCAATGTCTACCACTTGCGGAAAATTTATAAACATCCCAGTCAAAATGATTTGTTTGCCTTAGCGTTAGCGCTACAGGAAAAATGTCCATTGATAACCGGTGATAAACGCTTAAGAGACGTTGCAAAAGCCGAAAATGTGGAATTAAAAGGCACACTTTGGATAGTCCAGCGAATGTTTGAAGACAAATTGATTACCAAAAATCAAGCAAAAGATGCCTATAACAATATGCGCGAGGCTAATCGACGCTTACCTTGGGATCAAGTTGATGCACAACTAAAGCGTTTTAGAAAGTAACGCGTTATTTATGACTCAATGGGTTGATTTTCGTAACTTCCATCTTGGCTTGCGTTGCGCCCGAGTTCAAGTGGATCAGGAAGTTCATGGGCTAGCAGCAACGCAGCCCCGCCCGGACCGTGGCCCAGTGACTTATTACGGTTTACAAAAATACGGGAGGTCTGATGCTTGAGTTCGTAAGCTATTTTAATCGAGTGTTTGTTCTCATCATGTTATTACCGGGTTCTTTGGTTATGGCGCAGCAAGCCGATGTGTCATCATCGTCCAAGACGGTAGATGAAGTCATCCCCATCACTATGGCTAATTTACGTGGTCAGCGTGCTCTGTATCAGGAAGGTTGGTTTATTGTTAGCTCGACTGACGGGGCATTTCGTTATGCGCGGCAAAAATCTATTACCTCCAGCGGTCAGGCGTTGACGAAGATGCTAACCAATCTTCAGCAACATTCTCATGAATTGGGTCGCCATGTGGTCACGGGAGTGGGGAAGGGCGTGGAAACAGGTCGGGAGTTGTTAGGTTCTGGCACGGAGCGTAGTGAGGCGATTGTTGGCGGTACGCATCGATTGGCGCGGTGGCAGTTGGCGACGGGGCAAGCAGGTTTGGTGCGGGCTTGGGATAAGTTTGTGCTGGGTAATATTTCCCTGGTGCAGCGTACCGAAGATGATCGGGCTGCACTCAACGCGATTCCCGGTGATTATTTTTCTTCAATGAAGCAAGATCTTTCTGACTTGCTTGTGTTAACCGATGAAGTGGCCAGTGCGGTGACACCGGAGATCGAAGTGAATTGGCCGGCTTCGCTGCAGCGAGCACAAGATGTTTTTGTAGAGCAATATGAAGCGTCGGGCGAGGCTTCCAATGCTATTTTTGGATTGTTTGATATTGTGTCTGGTTACATTAAAGCCTTGTACCACGCTGTGTTCAAACCTGGTGGTAAAGCGGTGGCTAAAGGGGTGACGGTGACGGCGAGTGTCGCTGGTAAGCTGGTATTTTTGCCGACGGCGAGTTTGTTTATTGTCAGTGGGCGTACCGTGCAGTCGGCTGGGCTAACGTTGTATTACACCACTAAGGCCGGCATTAAGCTGGTTTCACCCACGGTTGAAAGCGGCTTGCTGGCGGGCGTGTCTTTGTTATCGGTGGGGACGGTGCCGCTGACCTATGTTGGTGGTACCACGGCGGGTTTGGTAAATCAGGTAGCGATGACGACGGCGGCACCCGTCGTGGGTGCCGCTCAGGCAGGTGCTTCGGTGGTGGGGGAGTCGGCCAAATACGCGGGGCTGGTGACTTATGATTTGCTCAAAGGGGCGAGCACGGTGGTCTTTAATCAGACGGCCAGCGGTGTCGCCCTGGGTTATAATGCACTGACGGCTTTGCCTGCTCAGGCGTTATTGGGCTCTGCCAATGCGGCATTTTTTCTGGTCTATGATGGGCCGCGCTTGTTGGTGGCCAAGGTCAGTGGTGAATTGGAATCCGCCAGTGATGATGGAGATTATGCGGTGGCGGATTTGCCAGTCGGTAGCGTGGTGGATTTAAAAAAGTTGCAGGATGTTCCGGGTGTGCAACTGGAAACCGTGTCTGAAGATCCGCAAGTGATTGAAAAGGTTTTGCAGCAGATGCCCAAGGATTTACGCCAATGAAAATGCTTGCCATGCACGCCTCAATTGCTAGTGGTTTGATGTTATTCACGCTGTTGTTGGGTTGTGCCAGTCATAACCCGCCTGCTGACGATCCGCTAAAAAATACTAAACGATTAGTTAGCAAGGGACACAGCGATTTATATTTCAATGGCGCCTTTCACGTGCCGCATACCAACATGGCGTTGATTCCAGCGGGGCCTTCGGCCATGGAGTTGGGTATGGAGTTGATAGGCTTGCGGGCCAGGCAGTCGTTTGTGTCTTCATTGAAAAACGCCAGAGATTCTATTTATATCGTGGCCAATGGCACCAAGAAGAGTTACCAGCTGGCGGAAAATATCCATCAAGATACCGATGAGGTCGCGCAGTATATCATGGATTATTCGCGTCCGAACAGTAAACTGCTAATCTACAAAGCTTATCCGCGTACTAAGCATATTATTGGTGCGTCCTGGAATTTGGCTGGCGAAACGGCGAAAAATGTGGCTGAGTTTGGGGATGATCTGGCCAGTCGCAGTGTGCAGACGGGCCAGCGTATTAGTGAAACTACCGAGGTGCTGAGTGCGGGTGCGATCGGCGGCTCCTGGAAATTAGCTAAAGGCATTTCGGCTAACACTAGCGAAAGATCGTCGCAGAGGGCGAGTTATGCCAGGGATGAATTTGTTCAGGGTTATGCGGCCTTGCCGGGCAACTTGTCCACGCGCCTGACAGCGGTGACCGATGCGGTATCGTTGACCGGTTTTGCCAGCGCTTTTGACAAGTCTTTGCAGTATCGCGAAAGTCGTTCTCAATTTTATACCGACATTATTATGGATGCCAGTGATAACTATGCGGGCGATATCAAAGAGTCGTTTCAAAAGGCGGCGGCAGCCTTTGAGGAGGTGGATGATACCGGCATTAGCTTGGCCACACTCAAGGCGGTTCGTTGGGTATTGCAGGGGGTGTTTTGGGATAGTTTGCTGAAACCCGTGGGTGCGGCGGCGATGGGGACGGTGGGTTATCTAACGGTGAATACGGTGACTTTCCCGGTGATGTTAGTGGCGCGCAGTACGGTGCCTATTGCTGAAATTGCGGTGAAAGTGACTTGGAACACGGCGGGTGCGTTTTATGATGTGGTGGCACCGACGGCCATTGCGGCAACCGCCTCATTGTTTAGCGTGACTGAATTGGCGGTGGGTCAAAGCGCTGCTGCGGCGACGGTGGTGACTGGAACCACCTTGGGTGGTGCGAGTTATGTGGTGGGAAAAGGCTCGGCCGCCGTGGTGAGTGCGAGCGGTTATGCGGCAGGCAAAACGGTGAAATATGTCGGTGTGCCGCTCAGCGCGGCGGGTATTGCTGTCACGGGAACAGCGACCGGCGTGGTGGTGGGGGGTGCTAGCGCGACGGCTGGAGGAAGTTTGTTGGTCGCGGGTGAAACTGGCGCTGTTGGTACTCAGGTGATTGGTAATGTGGTGGCTGGTACCACCTTGGTGGCGGGGACTGGGGTATCGGTCATGGGCGCGACGGGTATCGGGGTGTATGAGTTGGCTAAGGCGGTGGCCGTTCCCACCGGTTACAGCCTGGGGGGCGGCATTGTGTTGGGTTATGGCAGTACTTCTCAACTGGCCGCACATTCCATTTTGGCGGTGGCTGATGCTTCTTATTTGGTGTTATCTCTGGAAGGTCCGCGTTGGGTATTGTTGGCGGTCAAGGGTGACTTGGTGAGTGATGATGATTTGCTGCCAGGAACAGTGCTCGACCTGGAGAAAATGCAGCAGGCCGGAGAAGCATTTTATTATCTGCCTGTCTCGGATGAAGAGATGAAAAAAGTTGTAGAGTCCGTTCCAGAGGATTTGCCTCGTCTGTTGCAGGAATAATGGTATTTCTTTAAACTGGGAGTTAGATGACTCGTTCCCATGCTCCTGCGTGGGAATGCATACGGTGCTTGTCGGTATTCCGGTATGGATTCCCACGGAGGACCGTGGGAACCAGGTAAATCCCTAATAATATTTAGGGTATGCAACATGAAAAATTCTCTCCCTCGCCATTAAGCGGGTTAACACCAGCTACTGTTGCTTAATCGGTAAGCATTATGATGTATTGTGCAATATCCTGCTCGTAAAATCTTGCGAACCATCCCGATATTTCTATTTTAGTCAATAAGTTAACTCTAGTTGCTGATAGTTTGCCCTCTCTGCTTATGTTGTTAAATTCTCCACTTTTGTCATTTAAAACGGGAATATTATCCCTTTTTTGTGTTGACAGTTATTAAAAACGGGAATATTATCCCGAATATGGATAACACTAAACAACTCGTTGCCAAAGCCATTTTCAAAATCCTACAGCCAATTGTGCGGATTTTATTGCGCTATGAGATATCACATAGTGAATTTAATGAACTCGCTAAGCGTTCATATATTGATGTGGCGAATAAATATTTTTCCATTCCTAAGCGCAAGAAAACTTATTCCAGAGTTGCCGTATTAACCGGTTTGAGTCGTAAAGAAGTGGTGCGTCTGTCACAAATTGAAGAGGATGAATTACCGGCGACTAAGGGGCCATTGAATCGGGCAACGCGGGTGATTAGTGGTTGGTTGCGTGATCCAGATTTTTTAGATGCCGATGATAAACCGCTGGATTTGCCGTTACGGGATGCGGCGGTAAGTTTTGATGAATTGGTATTACGTTATAGTGGTGATATTTCTGCACGCGCCATTTTGGATGAGTTACGCCGCGTGGGTGCGGTGACTCAATTGGATAATCAATTGGTGCGGCTTAATCAATACGGTTATGTGCCCCAGGACAGTGAATTAGAAAAGGTCGACGTGAGTGCCATGTGTGTGACGGATCTATTAAATACGGTGGTGTGCAATATACAAGCAGAAAATTATCAGACCAAGTTTCAGCGGCAAGTGACTTATCATAATATGCCGGAAAGTGTCATTAAAGAATTTCAGCAGTACAGCCACGAAAAGTCGTTAGCGTTATTGATCGATTTTGATCACTGGTTGGCTGACAAGAAAACAACGGTCAAGCCAAAAGAGGGGGAAACGGTGGGTCGTGTGGGTGTGGGCATTTATTTTTTTCAAAACAATAAAGACGGGGAATAAATCATGGCATATCACCATGTAAGTCGATTAGTAATAATAATGATCATTGGTTTTTTGGTGTTAGCGGGTTGCTCGTCCAGTGATAATGATGGGATTGCGGGCACCGGAATGCAAGGCACGGTGGCGGTAGGTAAGGCGGTTGCGAATGCGGACATTAGTATTAAGGGGAAAGCCGGTAAAAAAGTATCTTCGACGACCGATGTGGATGGTAAATATAATATCGACGTGGCGGAGTTGACGGCACCTTATATTATTCAGGTCAAGGTTTCTGAAACAAAAATATTATACGGTGTGGCGTTGAGTGTGGGGACGGCGAATGTGCACCCATTAACCGACATTGTGATTCGTAATTGGTTTGTTGCACGCAATCGATTGATTGATAATGAGTTCGCTCATGATAATGGATTTGATGTATCCCCGACCACTACCGAAATTGATGTTATCAGTAATGCGCTTACAGGGTTGATGAGTATTGCCTATCAGGAATTTAATGTTGCAGATAATTTTGATTTTATTCAAACGGCATTCGATGTCGATCAAACGGGATTTGACGGCTTGTTAGATCATGTGATTGTCATTGTGAAAACTAACACGTTAGAGATACGGTTGATTGATCAAACCACCAACATTGAAGGTCACATCGTCGCGGCATTTGATCTCAATAATGAATTAACCACCCAAGATAGCACAGCGCCGACGGCCCCTGAAGGTTTGGTGGCCATTGCGGCGAAGCAAACCAGCAATGTGGTGGTGTGGAATTCTGCTCAAGATAATCTAGGTGTTGCCGGTTATCACGTGTATCGTGATGGAATTAAAGTTGGCACCGTGTCCGCGCCGGTATTTACCGATAGTGGATTAACCGCGAGTACACAATATTGTTATAAAGTGGAAGCGTTTGATGGTGCGGGCAATCTATCGAACCAAACCGCTGAAAATTGTGTGACAACATTAGCACAAGCCGATACCCAAGCACCCGATGCACCGAGTAATTTAGCGATAAGCACAATCACTGAGCATGTCATTGCATTAACTTGGACGCCATCAGCATCGGCAGATATTATCGGTTATCATATCAACCGCCGAACGACTGAATTCAATAGCACGCGTATTGCCAGTGTAGTGGCTAATGCGTATAGCGATTTTGAGCGAGTTAGCGGTACGCAATACTGTTATAGCGTGTTGGCTTTCGATGCCGCCGGTAATGTATCTGCATTATCCAATGAAGTTTGTGAAACCACCATGGGGGAGACGGCGCCGGATACCACCGCACCGGTTAGCACGGCCTCACCTAACGGTGGATCATTTGTCTCTGCACGGTCGGTGAGTTTGGCTTGTAGCGATGACAGTGGAATCGCTTGTGCTGCGATTTATTATACACTGGATGGCTCGGAGCCAAGCATGACATCGGCCCAATATAATGAATCAATTAATATCGACGCCACCACAACCCTCAAATTCTTTGGTGTGGATGCTGCCGGTAATCAAGAGTCGCCGATTAATTCAGTGACGTTTACCATAGGGGAAGTGGCTTGTACCGATGAGTTACCAAGAACGATTGATAAAGACACTACCATTTCAGCGGCATGTACCTTGGTCCCTAATCGCGTGTCGGTTGTTGGCGCACTACTAACGATTGAAGCCGGTGCAACGCTGGTGTTTCAAGCCAATGCAGGGATCGACGTGAGAGCAGATGGCGCATTGCGTGCCGTTGGAACGGAAGCTCAGCCCATTTTACTGACTGGCCAGCAAAAAACACCAGGGTATTGGGAAGGTCTCCAGTTTACTTTCAGTAATGATGTGCGTAATGAGTTAGCTTATGTGACGATTGAATACGGTGGCCATAATACCGGTAATGGGCAGGCCAATGTTATAATGTATGGCGGTAGTGGCAATCCGCAACGACTAAAAATCAGTAACTCGATCTTGCGGGCGAGCAGCAATTTTGGATTTCAGTTTAATACAGGATCAATTGTCCAGTTTAGCAATAATGTGATGATAGGCAATGAAGCGGGTCCGGGTGAATTGCCTGCAAATATTGTTGGTAAATTGGATGCAGCAAGCCAATATAGTGGCAATGTTAACGATCTATTATTGGTGGCTGATTCTTCTATTGACGATGACCAAACTTGGGCTGCGATTGATGTTGATTATTCCGTGGGTTCGCATACGATTAATGCGAACTTGGTGATTGCGGCGGGTGCCCGATTGCGATTTCGAGCTGATGGGGATTTTAACGTGCGATCTGAGGGTTCTCTAAAAGCGGTCGGAACGGCAGAGAAACGCATTGTTTTTACTGGTGATCAGCCGACGCCCGGGTATTGGGATGGTATTCAATTCACTTTTTCAAACAGCATCAATAATGAACTTGACTATGTGACGGTTGAATACGGTGGCGCGGGTATCAACGGTAAAGCCAATGTGATGATGTATGGCGGAGGTAGCAATGATCAGCGATTGAAATTGACTAACTCCATTTTGCGTTATAGTGCGAATTATGGATTTCAATTTGATACGGGTTCAGTGTTAGATGCCTTTGCTAACAACACCTTCGAAAATAACGAGACAGGTGCCGGACGATTACCTGGCAATGTGGTACGTTATCTTGATAGCGATAGCTCATATTCGGGTAATGTGAAGGATATTGTTTATGTGGAGTCAGATACGATTGAAAATGATCAAACTTGGCCAGCGATTGATGCTGAATATTTGACGGAAAACCAGTCGGTCGAGGCCGCTTGGACGATTGCGGCTGGGGCGACGTTAGTGTTTCGCTCAGATGATGGAATTAATGTACGTAGTGATGGCTCATTAACGGCGATTGGCGATGCCGATAATATGATTACTTTCACTGCTGAGCAACAATCACCGGGTTATTGGATGGGTATTGAGTTTACTTTTTCTAATAATATTAACAATAGACTAGAGCATGTGATTGTGGATTATGCCGGTGGACTTGGGGGCAATGGCAATGGTGCGGTTCGTCTATATGGAAGTAATAGCAATGCCTCGCGTGCCGCTATCACCAATAGTACCGTGCGTTTTAGTCAGCAATACGGTGTTTGGTTGGCAGGTGACTCAATTATCGATGATACTGAAGTGACAACAACGAATACCTTCGCGGATAATGCCAATGGTGATTTTTTCCGAGCACCGTGAATGAACACGGCTAAAAAGTAAGGTGATGACCGACGCAACGTATATTGCTATACGTTGCGTTTTTTATTGCGTCTTAGAAGCCGTTTTAAAGCAGCTTCTTAATCCCAGCCTTCTACCCCAGTCATATCCGGCAGCTGATGGGCGATACCTTTGTGACAATCAATACAGGTTTTTTCACCTTTTGCCAAGGCGGTAGAATGTTGATTGGCAGCACGTTGGCTTTGCCGGGTAAAGTCCATGTATTCAAAATTATGGCAGTTACGGCACTCCAGGGAGTCATTGGCTTTAAACCGTGCCCATTCGTGTTCGGCCAGTTCACGACGTTTCGCTTCAAATTTTTCACGGGTATTGATGACACCAAATACCTTGCCCCAAATCTCTTTGGAAGCTTGCATTTTACGTGCAATTTTATCTGTCCAGTCATGGGGCACATGGCAATCTGAACACTTGGCTCTGACGCCGGATCGATTATTAAAATGAATGGTGTGCTGGAGTTCTTGATACACATTATCACGCATTTCATGACAACTGGTACAAAATGCTTCAGTATTGGTATATTCCAGTGCGGTGTTAAATCCTCCCCAAAATATAATGCCCATGATAAAGCCCCCCATGGTTAAAAATCCTAGGCTGTAATGGACACTGGGACGGTGAATCACCTGCCAATAAAATCGTATTTTCTCTTTCACCGTATTTTCCTTTATTTATTGAGTCGGTTCGACAGCTAACAATTCATCGATATCTTTAAAATCATTTCCTACTAGGGGATTGGCTTCCGTTTGCATGACATGGCATTGCTTACAGAAATATCGCCGAGGGGACACTGTCGCCAAAAAATTACCATCACGATCCATATAGTGGGTGACACTGATCATGGGTGCTTGGCTGCCTTCCGTTTGTTTTCGGCTATGGCATGACAGGCATTTGTTGGTGCGTAAATCCGTCTGATAGTTATCAATTTTATGGGGAATGGTGGGTGGCTGCATTGGATAATTGCGTTTTCGTTTGATATCTTTATTGAGCACTTTTGGCATCATCGGTGGCGTACTCTCTGCGTTTAGCGGTGTTTCTCCTCGTAATGTTGTTAGATTATCGCTGGCATAACCGGAAGCAATGGAAAAATTTAATATAATTATACTGATAATTAATTGTTTGATCATGGCATTGACTCCCGTTAAACCTTAATAACTTTAACTGCGCATTTTTTAAAATCGGTTTGCTTTGAAATGGGATCGGTGGCATCCAATGTGACTTTGTTGATCAACTGACTTTCATCAAACCAAGGCACAAAAACTAAGCCTTGGGGTGGTTTGTTCCTGCCGCGTGTTTCGACACGGGTTTTTATTTCGCCACGCCTTGATATGACTCGCACTTCATCACCTCGTCGCAAGGCTCGATCACGCGCATCTTGTGGATGCATGAAGATCACCGCGTCAGGAAAGGCTCGATGTAATTCGGGAACACGTCGGGTCATGGAGCCAGAATGCCAATGTTCTAACACCCGGCCGGTGGAGAGCCATAAATCATACTCGGCATCAGGGGATTCGGCAGCGGGTTCATAAGGCAAGGCAAAGATCACCGCTTTGCCGTCAGGTTTACCGTAAAATTCAAATCCTTTGCCTTTTGTCACATAAGGGTCGCTGCCTTCTTTAAATCGCCACAAGGTTTCCTTGCCATCGACCACCGGCCAACGTAAACCTCGCGAGGCATGATAACTGTCAAAATCCGCAAGATCATGGGCTTTACCCCGACCAAAACTGGCGTACTCTTCAAACAATCCTTTTTGAATATAATAACCAAAATCCTTGGCTTCATGATTATCATAACCGGCAGCCATATCCGATAGCGGATATTTATCCACTTGGCCATTGGCAAATAAAACGTCGTACAAGGTTTTTTCTTTATATTCTGGATGATTATTTAATATCGCCTCAGGCCAAATTTCATCTGTTGTAAAACGTTTCGAAAACTCCACCAATTGCCAAAGATCCGATTTAGACTCACCTGGGGCTTCGACCATTTGTTGCCAAAACTGGGTTCGACGCTCAGCATTGCCATAAGCGCCTTCTTTTTCAACCCACATCGCGGTGGGTAAAATCAGATCGGCGGCTTGCGCGGTCACCGTGGGATAAGCATCGGAGACAACAATAAAGTTTTTTGGATTGCGATAACCTGGCAACGTCTCTTCATTCAGGTTAGGACCCGCTTGCACATTGTTGTTCACCTGTATCCAATAGGCGTTGATTTCACCATCGCGTAGTTGACGACTTTGTAATACCGCATGGGCACCCACCCAATCAGGCAACAAGCCGTGAGGTAATTTCCATTTTTTCTCAGCAATTTCTCGATGTTTTGGATTGTTCACCACCATATCTGCGGGTAATCGATGGGAAAAGGTGCCCACTTCGCGAGCGGTTCCGCAAGCCGAGGGTTGACCGGTTAATGAAAAGGGGCTGTTGCCAGGGGTGGAAATTTTACCAGTGAGCAAATGTATATTATAAATCATGTTATTGACCCATACGCCACGGGTGTGTTGATTCACGCCCATGGTCCACAACGACATGACTTTGGTATCAGGGTCGGCATACAATTCAGCTAATTTTTGTAATTTATCTTTGGAAATACCCGACAGCTCGCTGACATAATCAGCATCATATTGTTTCACAAATTCAGCAAACTCGTTAAACCCAATGGGACTGGAACCACCGGCTTTATTGGCATTTTTAGCTTTCACCTCTAAAGGATGTTCAGGACGAAGTCCATAACCGATATCGGTATTACCCAACCGAAAATTGACATGTTTACTGACAAAATCGTGATTCACCCGATTCGTTTGAATGATGTAATTGGCAATATAATTTAAAATAGCCAAATCTGTTTGCGGCGTGAATATAATGGGAATATCTGCCAGTTCAAACGATCGATGTTCAAAGGTTGACATCACCGCCACTTTAACATGAGGTGAACTTAAGCGACGATCGGTTAGCCGTGTCCACAATATGGGATGCATTTCTGCCATATTAGAACCCCACAAGACAAAGGCATCGGCATGCTCAAAATCATCATAACAACCCATGGGTTCATCAATGCCAAAAGTGCGCATAAAACCACCGACAGCGGAGGCCATGCAGTGACGGGCATTGGGATCTATATTATTTGATAAAAAACCGGCCTTCATTAATTTAGACGCCGCATATCCTTCCCAAACAGTCCATTGGCCTGAACCAAACATACCAATGCCTCTAGGGCCTTTGTCTTTTAACGCGGCTTTGAACTTCTGTTCCATAATATCAAAAGCTTCTTGCCAGGACACCGGCGTAAAAGCACCATGCTTATCATATTTGCCATTGGTTTTACGTAACAAGGGCGTTGTCAGTCGATCTTTGCCATACATGATTTTTGACAGAAAATAACCTTTGACACAGTTTAAACCCTTATTCACGGGCGAATTAATATCACCATGGGTTGCCACAATACGTCCATCCTTAGTGGCCACATTAACACTGCATCCCGTGCCACAAAATCGACACGGTGCTTTGGCCCATTTTAATTTTGTCCTTGATATATCCGTTACCAGATTTGTCGCCGAAACCGGATGGCTGATACCCGCTGCGGCAACGGCCGCCGCAATCGCATTCTGTTTTATAAAATCTCGACGTGTTAATGTCATTGGTTAATTTCTCCTAGAAAAAGGATAAACAATTAAAAAAATTGTTGCGCTAGAGATCACTCTGAGATGGATACACCATTGCTGAGAAAGATGGCTATATAGGGATAGATTCTTGATCGTCAGTATCAATTTCGTGATAAACCATCGTCACATTGAGTACGCCAGGTATTGCGTCAATACGACTAATCATTGATAAAATTCCGGCTTCGGTGGTTGTTTCAAGCAAGACGACAAATTTGCCGACGGGATCAGGCGCATGGACTTGTACATCTTTTAGCAGTTTTACATCGCTGACGACTCGATTAAAAAGATCTGGTAAACAGTATACAACAAGACTAGAAATATGGACTTGTTCTGAATCAACAAACATTATCAAGCGACCTTCTATTGTTGTTTTGATTGCACGTTAATCGCAGATACCGGGCAGACAGAGACACATGCCCCACATCCGGTGCATTGTTGCTCGTTTAATCGGGGTTGTGCGACGGCACCGAGTTGGTAAGCAAATTTGATGGCATGAAAATCACAGCTATCCTGGCAGCTCTGACAAGAGACCCCATGATAAGTTAAACAATGTTGATTAATTGATGCCATATAATCCCAAGGTATTGAGTTCGCATCAACAGTGAATAATAACTCGGGACAGGCTTGGGCACATTTTTCACAAAAAACGCAGCCACCTTTTTTAAAGTCAATTTCTGGAAAACCGCCATCACCTTTGATAATGATATGTTCCGGGCAAGCTTCCTGGCATTCGGCGCAGCGTGTGCAACGGCTATGAAACGATGCAATGGATGTTAACCAAGGCAAATGCAATGCGGTTCTTTGGGGGGAGAGCTTTCCACGTAACAAATGACGACGTTGTAAATCCATTTTTATTATCTTATATGCCTGGCGGTCCTATGATGAGCTGAGATATCCATATCAAAAAACCAAGGCCACCTACGATGACGATTGATAATACGGGTGCTAAAAATACAGCTAAAATAAGAAACGAAGTCCATTCATCCTTTTTGCTAATTTCTCTTTCTAGCATGAGATCATCCTTACTTTGAAATTGGCAGACATGATTTGAAAATAGTGATGTGAAGAAATAGGTGATTTCATTCCGTAGCGGTTTCGATATTTTATGAGTGGGGTGGATGCGCTACGTTTATCCACCCTACATGATTCTGGTTCACTGTATACCGCCAAGTAATTTCCCTTATATAAACCCTGTTTTTTTTATCCATTTTTGGCTTGTATTGCACCCATGTGACACATGCTTAATATTACTTCTTAGAGAAGGTATCTTGTATTTAATTTTATATCAATTGACAGAATGTTGCTATCGTTATTTTATATAAGAAGGGAGGCAGTGTGCTGGATTAGAAAAAATGTCGCTGCATCATTGGCGAGGAACGGCACGTCTCGGAACGACATCAATGATGACATGAAAATGATGCCGCACCGTGTTTCTGGTTTTTCACGATTAATCTCCGTAGTTATACTGATACTTGTTACCAACTAGGCTGCAATGAAGTGATTTTAGTCACGGTGAAAATGCAATTATTATGATACGGGTCAATTCACCCCTTATATTCACCCTATGAAGTGATAAACTAGGGTGACTAATCCGTTATTATATACTCGTAGCGTCTGAGATTTAGGCTTTATTGCTGGCCTATTTTTGCCCTGACGGCGTTGTCACTCCTCGCCGTAGCTCAGCTATGACTCGTCGTTCCGCCTGGTCAGGACAAAAATATGCACCGCACTCAACACCTAAATATCAAACGCCACGAGTATATGAATCATGGACATTCACTGCAATCCAGTAAGTCGAGGGTAGATGATGATTAGGATAAAATTGTTGACTATTTTACTATTGTTATTCATGTCAGAGGTGGTGAGCGCTAATTCTTTAACGCTAGAACAATTTTTAACTCAAATTGTAAACAATCATCCATTTTTCAAAAAAGAAACCATCAAACCTGACATCCTAAAAACACAGCAGCAAGCTTTGTTAGGAGATGAAGACTGGTATGTTAATGCGACGACCCGCCTAGCGCATGAAGAATCGGGGATAAACGACGCATTTACTGCAGAGAAAACAAATAATGCTAATTTAGATGTATCGCTTAACCGGGCCTATTGGCTCACGGGTGGACAAGTCTCGCTGGCTTATTCTTTAGCGCGAAGTTCTCAGGACTTTAGTCAGGGAAAGATAAAGTCTTACCAAAACAATGTGTCATTGCAATATGTTCATCCACTGTTAAAGAATGTGAATGGTATTCTTAGCCAGCTCAATTATCAATTGCAAAACTACAGCATCCAAAATAGTGAGCTAAACATGCTTGAGGCTAAAGAAAATTTTCTCGCTGATCTAAGTGATAAATATTTAGATTGGGTATTGCAAACCGAGTTACGACGCATCAATGATGAGCGATTGGCTATTTCTCAAACAGAACTGACACGTAGTCAAAAAAAGCGAGCCAATAATCTGGTTCCTAAGGTGGATGTCATTCGCGCAAAAACCGCCTATATACAATCCAAGCAAAGTTTGCATCAAACCCAGACCACGTTATCAAGCATTTTAGCTGAATTAGCGGTGATAACCCAGGATAACAAATTTGCTAGTTTGACACCGAGTTACGCTCTTTATAAAACAAACCCATTACCCGATGAAAATCAAGTGCAGACCCATATAGAAAATCAATCTCGTCTGCTTAATATTTATCAAATTCGCTTAGATCAAATTAGACATAATCTGCGGGGTTTAAGCAATGCTAAAAAACCTGATCTCAATTTTATCGTAGGTGCAGGTTTATTAGGTAACGATGACAAACTTGGTGGTTCAACCTCTATTGATAAACCTCAATATTCAGTGGCTTTGAGTTTCAATTATCCTTTAGCCAATCGATCTGCCAAAGCCAATATTGATCAAGCCCATTTACAAAAAATGCAAATCGAAGAAGAAAAAAATGACCTCACACTACAGCTTCAATCTTCGGCTGCGGCGATTGTGGAACAGCTCGCGCAACTTGAAATTTCATTAACCCTCCATCAAGAACAAATTGAAAGTTATAAAACTAAAACCAGTGAGGAGTTAAAGCGTTATAACCAAGGGCGTTCTGAATTAACTTTTGTGTTGCAGAGTCAGGACCAGGAGCAGCAAGCTAAGATCGCCTATGCCATTACAGCGACCACTTACCATAAAGTCTATTTGCGTTATCGAGCTTTGATGGACGAGCTTTTAAAATCTATTGATGAGGGAGGGGCATAAAATGAAAGGATTTTTTCGTTTCTTTGCTAGCAATACTAAGTTTGCCACCCTGCTAACGTTAACGTTTTTAGTTTTAGGTGCGATTTCATTACAGGATATTCAACGCGATACTTTTCCGGAAGTTGATTTTGGCTCGATGGTGATCACCACCCGTTATGCGGGTGCGTCCCCTGAAGATGTGGAACTAAAAGTCACTAATGAAATAGAAAAAGAGCTAAAACCAGTGAACGGTATTAAACAGTACACTTCTTGGTCGATGGAAAACTTTTCTATCATTAATGTTGTCATTGATCCCAACGAGGATGAGCAAGAAGATGTTAAGGATGAGATTCGCGAAGCAGTGGCGAGAGTCACTGACTTACCTCACGAAGTGACCGAATCACCGTTAATTACCGAAATGAACAGTTCATCTGTTTTTCCAATCATTGAAGTGGGGATATCCGGGAATATACCTTATCGGCAGTTAAGAGATATCGCAACTCAGCTAGAAAAAAAGATGGAAAACGTGCCTGGCATCTCCAAGTTAAATCGTTATGGTTATCGCGAACGTGAAGTCGGTATCGAAGTAAAACCCAAAAAAATGCAACAATATAATATTTCCATGAGTGAAATTATTAATGCGATTCGCGCTAGAAATATTCGCGCCAGTGGTGGTTCTTTTGAATCTTATACTAGTGAAAAAAATATTGTGACACTAGCCCAATTTCGTGATCCCAAGGAAGTCGGTGATGTCATTGTGCGCACCACGTTTGATGGACCCGTTGTTAAAGTGAGTGATTTAGCCCTCATTAAAGATGATTTTGAAGACGAACGTGTGCAATCGCGTATGAATGGTAAAAACGCCATATCCTTCATTGCCTTCAAATCGACCAGTGCTGATATTATTCGTACAGTGGAGACCATCAAATCACTGGTAGAGAAAGAAAAAGAAAACCTGCCTGATTCCGTAAACATATTTTTTGCTAATGACGCTTCGACTTATGTGAATAACCGTTTGGAGATTGTCCGCACGAATGGACTGATCGGTCTGGGTTTATTGTTGTTTACGCTGACCATTTTTTTGAATATACGTATGGCATTTTGGGTCGCAATGGGTATTCCTGTGTCGTTATTGGGGGTAGTTTTTTTGTTGCCGATTTTTGGTGTTTTTCTTGACAGTATTACTTTGACGGCAATGGTGTTAGTGATTGGTATCATCGTTGACGATGCCATCATTATCGCGGAAAGTATTTACCAGCGTTATGAACAAGGGCTATCAAGTGTAGAAGCCGCCGTTGAGGGACTTTACGATGTGATTAAACCCGTGCTCACTACGATTTTAACGACACTTGTGGTATTTATGCCGATGTTTTTTTTGCCGGGAATGATGGGGAAATTTGTCTTTGTGATTCCCTTGGTCATGGTGCTCGCTTTAAGTATTTCGCTGTTGGAGTCAACGATTGCATTGCCAGCGCACTTGGCCGAAGGTTTAAGACGTAAAAAACGTCGTGACAACGTTGATATACGCCAACGCGTTTTTAATAAATTGCGTCTTGCTTATAAATGGTTATTGATAGGTATTTTACGATTTCGTTATGTGATGGTTTTATTCTTTATTGCCAGCTTGGGTGGTTCTACTTTTTATGCATACAAATATATGGACATTGTGATGTTTCCATCAAAGACGGCGGATCGTTTTACGATACGTATTGAATTACCCATTGGTTCTTCATTGCAAGCGACCTCTGATAAGGTGAAAGAAATTGAAGCTTTGGTTGGCGAATTAGATAAATCTGAACTCGATTCCTATGTGACTCGCATCGGCACTTTTGGTGATGAGATTGTCAATGAGGTTGAGAGCAATGCGGCTGTGAATGTGTTTCTTACCCCTTATTCAACGCGGCAACGTAATGCGGATCAGATTGTAGAACAGTTAAGGGAAAAAACGGATAACTTAAGCGATTATCAAAATATTCAATATGTGATTGATAGCGGTGGTCCACCGGTTGGGCGACCCATTTCGTTGCGCATTGTGAGCAGTGATGACGATAGGCGACTCCATTTGGCAAATGATGTGGTTGCTTACCTGAAGACCATTGAAGGGGTTAAAGATGTTGATCGAGATGACAAGGATGGAAAACAACAAATTGAAATAAAACTTGATTATCTGAAGTTGGCCCGTAGTGGTTTAACCGTTGCGGATGTCGCGCAAAACGTGCGTGTTGCTTATGATGGTGAAATTGTTACTAATGTGCGTTATGGTGAAGACGATGTTAATTTTCGGGTGATTTTCCGAGAAAGTGCGCGCAAACAACCCAATTATTTAAAACAGTTACGCATTCCAAATAACCAGGGGCGACTGATTCCATTAAAACAAGTTTCTTCGTTTAAGTCGGGTCCAGGGCCTTCTAATTACTATCATTACAAAAGTGAGCGTACTATTACCGTCACTGGCGATATTGACAAAGAAGTCACTACCTCGATCAAAGCAACTCAAGCCGTGCTGGATCATTTTGACATCGCCAAAGACTACCCAAATACCCAAATTGTTGTGGGTGGCGAAACCGAAGAGACTCAAAAATCAATGGCAGATCTTGCGATAATTTCGCTTATCGCTGTGGTTGGTGTCTATTTTCTATTGGTTTTGTTGTTCGACTCCATTTGGCAACCCTTGATGGTTATCGTCGCATTACCTTTTGCCATTACCTCGGTGATTATCGCATTTGCGTTACATAACGAACCCTTAGGTTTTTTAGCGATGACGGGGTTAATTGGATTGGCGGGGGTGGTTGTTAATGACTCATTAGTGCTGGTCAACCATACCAATGAATTATTGCGTAATAGCAGTGGTACACCCGTGCGGGAAATCGTGGCCCAAGCGGCGGCTAATCGATTAAGGGCGATTGTGTTAACGACACTAACAACCGTTGCCGGGTTATTACCACTGGCCTATGGATTGGGTGGTTCAGACCCTTACATGAGTCCGATGGCTTTGGCACTGGGTTATGGTTTGTTTTTCGCAACACCACTGAGTCTAATATTGATTCCCTGCTTGTATTTAATTAGCCAGGATTTTAAAAACTTATTTTCTCGCAAAACTGCTGCATAAAGAATGGAGATTAAATAGGTTAGGAATGGGCACGTAATAACTTCCTTGTTTGGCGCCCAGATTTAGTTTGTATTGGTTCGTTCTGAGTGAACAAAAGGGCAGGAATAGTGGTTCTATTTCGAGCTTTTGTGAGGGAAGAACGGGCCAAGACAGGCTGAAGATGGGATGCGAAACGGGGAAGTTATTGCGTGCTCATTCCTTATATAAGTTGCAGTATAGACCCTAACGTTCCAAAAAAAAGTGAGGAAAAAAGCTTTAGATGCAGTAAATAAAGCAGTGAAACGATTTTTAACCAGTTTTTTTTGGAACGTTAGGGTAGACCCAATAGTTTCACTAAAGAACGCCAAATAGTTTGTATATTGTTCGATAATAAAATATCTTTCTAAGTGGTTCTGTTTTGCTTAATATTCAAACGGTAGCGTGCTCCCTTGCGCTCTCCTGTTCTCAGTAAAATATTCTTTTCTACTAGATGGCTTAAATCACGTGTCGCCGTCGATGCCGATGTTTGTGAAATACGGATATAATTTTTTGCACTTAATCTAAATTCTTGCGAATAGAAGTCTGAATACTATCCCGATTGAGATACTCCCCTTCAATTTCTGATGTTTTAAGCGCTTCATCACTCATGATATTGATGGTTATGGTGTTTTTTTCATTATCGCTGATATGTTTGTAAGCGCCTAAAATCATACCGGATTTCTTGGAAAATTGCTGCTCTAATGCCAGAATTGCCTCTTTTAGGTAGGATAAATTCGGCCATTCTTCGCATTGCCAATTCCATTTTTTATACACCATAAGCGATAAACCTCTCATTTATAGCCCATATATATGCATATTATGAGCGATAAGTCTATAAGTTATAGCCCATAACTGATTAATATTCATACAAAATAAAATAACGCTGAATATATGACAAGCTCACGCTGAAATTTTAGGCAACCGTTTTTCTCTATTCACCGAGGACTATTAACAATCACCCGTGACTACTCCTACATTCTGGCAGCGAGTTGTTTTTCCTCCGCCCCGACCGCCTCAGCATAAATAGCCGTGGCGGTAATGTCCGAATGTCCTAACCAAGCGCTGCAGCAGGTTAAGCGGAATCCCTTTTTGCGCCGCCAACACGCCGAAACTATACCGTAACCCCTTGGGGTTGGCTTGGCTGCCTTCAATGCCGGCGTCTTGCATCACCTGTTTGACTAATCAATAACCATGAGTACCACTCTATATCCAAAGGGGCTTGGTTTTCGACAGGTCTTTCTTTTTCAAGCCATGGGCAAGGTCGAGTATCGATAGGGCAAAGGGGCACCGAAATACTGTTGACTTAACCCTAACGTTTCAAGAAACTGGTTAAGTCAACAGTATTGGGTTAGGACGTTCTGACTGGAAAATAGATAATGATATCTCGCTATATCGTTTCGCTCAGAGAGACCGAAGCTAGGATGCAAGATGTGCCAGTTATTTAATTTCCATTCCTTTAGGGTATAATCAGCGCCTGAAGGTGTTTATAAAATGTCCTGGTTATCGTGATGAATTTAGACGAAAACTCAAATATATCTTTAAGCGTGCTATAGTTAGCAACATTTGTTAAATTTCCAGCACAAAGAATTGTTCGTTTAATGATCTTTTTTTAGGTTTATTTTATAACTTTGATTAAATTTACGATTTTAAATGATTAAAAAAAGAGCGATTTGTATTTATTACATTGGGTGTTTAGCGTACTGTGGGTCTATGTCCTTTGCAATCGCCAATGAGCAGCCAATTATTCAACCTATAGACTCAATGACTCCAGCAACGAATTCATCAGATGCAACACTGCGCTATGCTAGAGCCATCATTGTGCCCAAAACAACATCAACGTCTAACAAAAAACTTGAAACCAAAAACAATACGCACGACAACCAGCAACAAGATCATTCACCGATAAAACAGCCCGATGAAAAAACATTTTTCTACTTGCCCCGCTTGTAAGGCTGCCTATTTCGTTACGCTACTCGCTTTTCCTTCTCTGTCATCTGCGACTATCAACCTCTCTCTTAATGGGGGGTATGGGTACTGGGATACAGGCATTGAAGATAATGCTAGAGGTCGGATATTGGGGGGTAACCTTGCCTATTACAATCATCGTTATTATACGGGGCTACGCTATCAGCGTGGAAAATTCACCGAATCAAAAAGTCATGCGATAATTAACCGAAAACAAGCAGAATGGATTATCGGTTATCAGTTAGGGCCAAGCACCTCATTATTCGGTGGTTTAAAACTCATTGAGATTGATTACCAGGCGACACAGGAGCAAGCTAATTTAGTTTTTGATGAGCGTATCACTGGTGTAGGGGTGGGTTTTAACACCCACCAATCTCTCAATTCACTCTGGCAGAGTTACGCAACAATCGCACTCAATGGCTTGGTCACACGCTTCAATGAAGTCAATAATCGTGTCAATGGTCAAGGCATTAACCTGAGTGCGAGTACAGGCCTCATATATTTGCTTCACAAGCAACTGCAAATCAATACCGGACTCAATTTTCAAACCTTCACCATTCAATATAACGATAACAAATCTAATGGCAATAATTCCTTGCTAATGCTCAATACCAGTCTCATTTATCAATTTTAGTCAACCGCTATTGTTGTCACTCGATCTTTAGTGGTGATAAAACGATGCTTATCTCCCACGCCCATGACAATTTCATAGTCGCCAGGGATATTAGGTAAAGACCAGCTAACATTAGCCAATCCTGCGACTTGATCTATATCTGTTATTGCACACTCACCCTGAGTCGTCCAACATTTGATGGTTTGTTCTGGTTGACCTTGGAGAGGCATCCAGTTGAGTTGATATGATAAATTTTCATTAACGTTTTCTGTAGAGTAATAGTTATCTAGTTGTGGGGCTTTTTCTAGAATGGTAACCCCATTTTCAGTGGTTAATACAATAATATTATTAGATATGGCAATATTGCTTACCCCTAACGCTGTACCAAGATAGTAATGCCCCGCTAATTTTTGATATTTGGGATCACTCACATCTATAATTTGTATACCGAATTCATTAACCGTATAAATATAATTTGATTCTATGTCAAACTCATCTGAAGAATAACCAGTGAACCCAAAATTAGCTGTCGTATCTATAGTTCCATTGAGCTTACTCGTTATGCTCACATGAGACATTGCTAAGGGATCAGAAACATCCCAAATATCGATACCTCCAATGACACCGGTATATACATAGTTATTCATAATGGCAATGTTTCCGGTAAGCCACAGATCCAGACCTTTGTCGGACACATTTGCTTGCAGACTTCCGTCGCCAGACTTCAACACATTTGGTTGTTGTGGACTACTGATATCAATCACTGAAATGTAATCTAAAGAGCTATTTGTCATATAAATAAAAGAATCAAAAAAACTTATTTCCGGAGAAAATAAAGAAGGTCGCACATTAGTGCGCCCAACTAATTCTGGTGAAATCCTGTTAGAAATATTAACTACAGCTAATAACTTATCAGTGAGAGCATATAGATAATTACCGTCTGTATCCACTGCATCTATAGTTGCTTGCAATAAACGATCGGGTGCAAACTCGCCGACGATAGCAGGAGACAAGGGATTTGAAATATCAACAATTTGAAGTCCTGCATCTTCTGCTGCAATATAAGCATATTCACGCGTTAAACTAAGGTCCCGCATATTACCAGGTATTCCTAGGGTGCTCACCAACGTCGGATGTGCTGGTGTAGAGATATCAACTATTTGAAACCCATGCTCCCGAACAATCGAAAATGCATAATCTTCCTTTACTTTCGTTTTAATTAAGCCATAATCGCTATTCATCCATGGTTGGGGAGAATTTCCGACAGTCACATTCGGCACCGTTGGGTGACTAACATCAACCACCAACAATCCAGATACATCTTCAAAACCACTTAGAAAATCATCTCGCCGTGTATAATAACTCAGGTAAGCTTGGTTGCCCGCGATTTGGAGATTTTCTATGCCAGTAAAATTTAATGGGGAATGTGGAATCTCGATACTTCCCAGTAGCTCCATTGCTGATGCCTTAGTTAACTTGAATATTTTCAATCCAATGTCATCACGTAAATAAAAATGATCTTGGTGAATGGCAAAACTATCAATCGGATAATAAATCGTATCCGATATCGGTATGACACGAATTGTGGCCGGGTCAGAAAAATTAATGATGTTAAAGAAATATCCTTCGGGCCAATCATTGTGTACACAACCTATTATCACTACCAAATTTTTTGTCGCTGTTAGCAAGGCGGCTCGCGGGTTATTGCTATAATTTGTAAAAAAGCAATCGAAGCGCATATTATCTTGGTTTTTGTGGTGTGCCACTATCTGTGGATTGAGTGAGCTTTCTATATCCACAACATATATTTGGGTAAGGTCCACAATGATTAAGTATCTACCAGTCATTAGCATATTGGTGACTTGTCCAATCTCTATATTCATCACCTCACCTAACGACTCTGGAGCTAATGGATTTTTTATATCAATCAATTGTAGGTTATCGAAGTCCTTCATATAGTAGACATGATTTCCTTGCACAGCGATATTGACTAAGCCCGGCAACTCAAGTTGCTTGATAACTTTCGGATCATTAGTGTTATTAATATCAATAATGACAAACTTCCCTTCCATCTCAACAAAAGCATAGTCATCTTCTATGTGAAGAAAGCTAGGGCTAAAGGGTAATTTTATTGCTGAAAATATACTGCGGGGACTATTATATTGAAAAAGATATGAACGCTCACGAGGACTCATGTTTTCGAGAGAAGAGGGGGAGTAATTATCAAAAGTACTATCAAATAATAAATCAACACTATCAAAAGGTAGATCAACCTTACCGACGAGTTGTGGTTCAGTGGGGTTGGATACATCAATGATTTTCAACTTGGGCTGTTTATCATTGAATACCATGTAGACAAATTGGCCATGCAATTTCATGGCAATGACATTCATCCAATAATTGGGGTCATCTGAGAAAAAATCCATAGTCCCGATAATATGCGATGGAAAAGATTTGCGACTGAGTTCTACACGCTCTCCTAAAAATGGCAATACCGTGACTGGAAAGGAGGCGGTTGTTACGGCATTGCCATCATTAGCTTCAAGTAAAAAAATTAATTCGTTTTTATTCGACACCCGTGGCGCCATAAACGTGATGCTTTGATCATGCTGAATATCACTTGTTATCTGTGGTCCTCGCCAGGTATATGTCACTTCATCACCCTCAGGATCAATCGCATTAGCCGTCAGTGTGACTTTTTCACCGCTGTGATAGATGGCTTCTAGCTTTGTTTCAATCATCGGGGGATCATTTACCGGGGTAATATCGAAGCTGACCACCGCCAATTCACTGCTGACATCACCATCACTCACCTGATATTGTAAACTATCCGGGCCGAAATAATTGTTTTCGGGTTTATAAACCAAAGTCGGAGGCGTGCCTTCGAGTGTGCCATGCGTCGGCTCAGTAACTATCGTATAATTTAATGGATCATTATCCCCATCTGAGCCAATTAAGGTGAACGTTAATAGGGTGTCTTCTACTAACTGAGCCGATTGGTTTTCTATAGTCGGTGCATCATTTATTGGGCGTACCTCGAGACTTACTATGGCAGGATCGCTTTGAAATTCGCCGTCACTGACTTGAAACACCAAATGATCATCTCCAAAAAAGTTTTCATTGGGAGTATATGTCAGATTGGGGGCATCCCCTTCGAGCTTTCCATTCACCGGCTCGGCAATCAAGTCATAGGTTAGATCAGGGGTATCGACATCCTCTATGGCTAAATGAATTTCAGCGGTACCATCTTCGTCAAGGGTAATGGTACTTGGCTGGGCAATGGGTGGATCATTCTGCGCGGATACTTGAATATCAATTTTTGCTGCTTGGCTACTTTTGTCTCCATCACTCACTTGATAATGAAAGCTATCTAAACCGGCATAGTCTTTATCCGGGGTATAGAGCATCTGGGGGGCTGTTCCTGATAATCGGCCATGTTCTGGTTGTACCAAAATAATATAGGTTAGGTCGGCATCCGCTGTTTCTAGGTCACTGCCTTCAATGGTGAGCGATAACACGCTGTCTTCGACTACTTCTTTAGAAAATTCTCTGGCTATGGGGGCATCATTCACGGCATTAATGGTGATCTCGACATTGGCTACATTGCTTATGCCAGTAATGTCTTGCACTTGATAGGAAAAACGATCATTACCGTAATAATTAGCGGAAGGTTGGTAAATTAACTCAGGCGGCTCACCGCTTAATTTTCCCTGCCGTGGTTGATCAACGATTTGATACGTCAATGTTTCGGTATCTGATTGGCTGGCTTTGAGTGTTATGGGTAATTCAGTATCTTCGTCTGTTGAGTAATGTTGATCATTTACTGTGGGAAGGTTCGGAGTTTTTACCATGGTTGGTGACAATGGTGCCATGCTTTCAATGCCGGTATCAGAAGTTGAGGTCACTAAATAATAAATCGTTGAACTCAACTCAACATTTTCATGGGTATAGGGGGGTAGAATATTAGCGATTTTAGTCGCTGTATCAAAGGTGATAGGCAGCGTGGTGGACCAATAAATATGATAGGCGGTGGCGTCGTCAACGCTAGTCCAATCCAATATGACATTTGGGCCTTGTGTGTTCGCTGTCATATCGGTGGGTGCCATCGGTGGATATGTCACTTGGACACTTGCGGAAGGATCGCTTTCCGAGTTGCCTTTCAATGCCGTTAAGGCATAATAAATGGACTGGTTATTCGACTGATTGACTAATCGATAGGGTGAAGTTACATTCGGTACTTGTACGGAATTTTCAAGACTAAATGTTTCATTATCTGACCAGTACAAATGATAGGCCGTCGCGCCAGGGCTCTCGGGCCACTCTAGCACCATGGCATGATCTTTTGTCTGATAGGTTGTCACTGCAGGCGCGGCCGGTGCATTGGCGGCAGGATGTCCTCCTCCTTTGCCGCAGGCGGCTAAACACACTAATCCGATTAATAAGAGTAGAACATTAAATATCCTTAACATGTATCACCATCTTCCATTTGGTTTTGTTAGTCGTCGCTACATGATGTAACAGTACTGCTTATTGCAGCGGAAGAAATTTTAAGCGTTTCTATAAAGCGAGGTCTATCAATTGAACTGGATAGTCGCGAGTTTTAAGGGCCTATAAAATTTCGACTTTAGCCATTCCCCTGAGAAATTTTGAGTGATAAATGATCACGTTCAAATAACTGGAAAGGAAAAGGCAATGCTGACGGAAATTATAATCACTTTATCCGTCTCTATGCCACTGATGAATACCCAAATTTGGTCAAAAGCGCAAACATTATTGTGCGGTGCTTTGCTGAGGGCTAAGGCAAGTGATTTCAATATGGGATGTGCTGGGTAAGGAATGTGCACATGTCTCATCCAGGTGCTATCAAAAAATAACATGAACAATTCAGGAAAAGGAATTAATTGTGCAGTGGTTAATTTTACCCCTAATGGAGTGGGTAAAATCGCTATCGTTGTCGAAGAAAGTAAAAATACCCCTCATCGTTTAATTGAAGATAAGGTCATTAAAATATTAATGATTAAGGAATGGAAATTAAATAACTTGCACATCTTGCATCCCAGCTTCAGCTCTCTTCGCCTAAAGCGCCTACTTCCCTGTAGGCAATCAGAATGAACAGACACTAATCTGAGTGCCAAATCGGGAAGTTATCTCGCTGCCCATTCCTTAAAACAACGATCAACGTTTTAAGCGACAGCGTTCTTTTCTTGTTTTCGACGGCGAGCACCAAAACCTAGGCCGACTAAACCTAGACCGAATAGCGCAATGGTGGCAGGTTCGGGTACACGTGCACGTATTTCTGCGGTAACAAAGGCCACATTTTGAGTGCCTTCGTTCGATAAGTATCTTTCTTGGTAAGTGCCGGTATCATCAAGAAAACCGTTTAGGAAAACATCGTAGTTAACCCCACCCCAGCCGAAACTACCCCACTTTTGATCTAAGCCAATTAATGGTGTGACATCTAACAAATCAGGACAAGGTTGAGCGCCGCCTTGTTTGCAAGGGTTAGCTGTATTGAGTGTTTCGTCGATGGAAAGTGAATATGTTTGGTGAAAATCGGCAACCGGAGTGGTATGCCCTGCGTCTTCAAATATGTGAAGATGATACTCTAGGTCTGTGCTGCCAATAAATCCAGTACTATCGATTGTTTCATTGTGATGGGTTACCCAGCCAATGACTGTACCGTCGTTATCACCGACATCAAGCGGGCCAGAAAGATCAGGTGGTGGAGCGATCATATCTGTCGTGGTATCGGTAATTTCAGGATAGAAGCTTCCATAACCATTGGCAGGTATCGCGTATTCATTGAGCGTGAGTGCGCTTGGGTATGTACTTGATCCTGTAGCGACACCCCATTCCATGCTTTGATCTCCACGGCCCATATCATTGTCGTATACCACAGGCGCTGGGTAGGCTCCATTGTCCGTGCCTAAAAAGTGACCATAGCTTTCAAAATAGAAGGGTTGAGCACTGACTGTTGCTGAAACGCCTACCGATAAAGCGACGGCGACAGCAGTTTTTACTATTGTTCTTTTTGTCATATCATATCTCCCCTGAGATTTAATTTTATTTATAGTGTACAACCAGGTAGCTTGCAGGCTACTCTAATAAATTGATGTAAAAATAATTATATTTTTTATAGCCGCATACTATCTGAGTGAATATTAGTTGTAAAGAAATTAAATAGTTGAATTCTTTTTAGTAGAGGTTTGGTTTAATTGAGTAGGACATATATGTAGGATTTATGATGACGGGATATAGATTAAATCCACCGGTGGAAGGTATCCTGATTGCTAAACGATTGGATGTTGCTATGGCCTGTCATCATTGTGATTTACCATCAGTCGGGGTAATAAGCTCACTTGAGTGATTATTGTTTTGCCTATCTATCTTCGCTATAATTACTAAACATATCTCAATTCTCAATCCAAAAAAAACAATTATAAATAATCGATGGGGCAATCCACAGCTTGTCGCCACATTGCCGCATCATCTCCATGCGAGCCATACGCCCAGTTTGTTTCTCGATGACATGGGCAATGCCTTAAGTGCATGGATTGACAGTGGTGCGGTGATGGTCAGTCATTATCAACCCGATATGGGTTGGTTAAAGGAGCCAGAGTTTGTGGCATTGACTGATGATACAGAGCAAGGACCAGCACCAACGGCTACCATTTTGCCCATCGGTAAAATGGTCAGTGCATGGGGGAAAAACCCAACCAACGTTGCGTTTGCTAAGGAAAATTAGGCAGCGACTCAATAAAGTAGGCACATAAAAATCTAGAAACTGAAATGGATATTAGCTGTTTTTAGGTAAGGAATCATATAGTTGTTTCACTTTTTCTTGGCTATGCCTTTGTTCTAACTTTCGCACAATAAAATGACCTCTAGCCATATTTTGAAAGTGACCTATAAACAAAGTATTTATTATTGCACCTCCGGCTGCACCAATCGCAGGAATAGCTTGAGCTGCTGTTTTTTCAGTAACTTGAATTCCAAAGCGCTCTGTTATTTTTGCAATGAGTCTGATTAATATAGGCGTTGCTTCTTCGGTAATGCCTTTTTGAGTAATAAACTCGGTCGCATCAGTTATTGATTTTGCCAATGCAGAACGCACAACAAAATAACCCGATTCAGCCCCGTCATCAGATTCACTTTTACCGCCTAAAGCAAAAACTTCCAGACAGGCCATTTTAGTTTGAATGGCACGAATGGATTCTCCCTCACTTCTTGCTACGTCAGCAATTGAGCGCAGCATTATGGTTGTAGAAATAGGTAGTTCAATGGCAATGGCTGTCAGACCAAAGAAACCACCTACACCTCCACTAAGAGCGGCGCCAAGTTTGTGCGAAATATTTGAAGCTTCTCTTCCGGGAATATCTTTGATAGTGTAAATCGCCGTTTCAGAGGCTTTCAATAAAGCGGTTTGGGTAATATCACCAATATTTTGGTTCCAATGAGTTGGCAATAATTCAAACCCTTTTTCAATCGGTATACCAACAAAATTGGTAATGCGAGCGGCTAGTCCAGGGTTCTCTAATAGATTTTTTGCCGTTTGTAGTTCTTGTATTTCTGGCTTAGAAAATATCATTTATCACATCCTTAGTAATGGGCGACGCAATAACTTCCCGGTTTCGCATCCCATCTTCAGCCCGTCTTTTCCCGTTCTTCCATCACAAAAGCTCGAAATAGAGCGACTATTCCTGCACTTTTTCTTAGTCAGAACGAACACCAAAAGTAGGCGCTCTAGGTGAATACAAACCAAATATGAGCGCCAAACAGGGAAGTTATCACGCCGCCCATTCCTAACCAGCGTTGGTAATGCTGCGTGATCTAATGCGCTGTTCAGAGGTAGATAGATCTGATACAAACCTTTCAGATGTAGAGAGTTTGGATTGTACCTGCTTTGCAATAAAGATGATTCGGTCAGCATCAAGTGGTCGTTGTTTTAAATGTTGTAATAGGGTTTTTCCTTCAACCAGTACTGTTTTGAGTCCTCGCTTTAGATCGTCTGAGACGTCTGTTTCTATTCGCAATGCCAAATCATATATTTTTTTATAAGCGTCCAAATCCTTTGGGGTTTCTTTTTCTGATATGTGGTTATAAAGAGAGGGCCGTGAAATGCCAACTAAACTTGCAACTTGAACAGCATTTAATCCAAATACGGAGCGGATTTTATCTACCATTTCTTTTGCGGTAATAGTAGGGTTCTGATATTCTGAATGTTTGTTGTAGAGCTCAACGAACTGGTATTCACCGCTGCTACTTTCTAACAAACGAGATAGGTTTGAGTTGATGTCAATTAAGGTCAACCCATCGTCATACTGCTGTCCGCATACAAAGCTATGCTTGGTGTGCGTAGAAAGATTGTCAGGCGAATCGGAGTGATCAGTATAATTCAAAGCAGCTTGCATTAATGGACTCCTTCAGAGTTTTCGTATTCCCAGTCTTCATTACAGACCGGTCGGTTGATTAGCAATCTAAATGTATCACTTGTCAGGTTGTGTAGCCTCTTAAATGTAGATGAAAACTCTAGTTCCTTTAAAGTGGTGTTTTTTAGCAGGCCAGCTTGCGTCATTAATAATCCATAATCGTTGCTATCTAAGTCCGACCATTCTTTTTGCGGGTGAAGAGGCATTGAGAAATTATTGTCTAGTTCCCTAAGGGCTTCAGGAAGATATTTTTGAATTTTTCTTTCCTTCACGGGGAGTTGTTCAAGACTGACAGAGATTTTTTCTTTAGGTGCTGTTACCCGTGTGATTTGAACAAGACCTACTTGTTGTACATCGTTGGTATCTTTATCCAGGAAACTTAAAGGTAAAATTTTATCCGAGGCTTTGAAATACTCATTTAATGAGCGTCCTTGTTTTGGCGCAATCACATCGGCATAACTTAGAATAAATTCTTGTGTCACTAAGCAGCCAAATACGTCAACTGCATTAAGTAGAGCTTGAATGGCTTTTTCAAAGGAGTGAGCAAAGGTGCCATATTTGCTATAAGTTGATGCTCGCCATTCAATCGTGTCATGAGCCAGAATTAGGCATTCAGTCCGGCCTACATTAAAAAAACCGTGACGCTGAACAGAAGTGGTAAGTTGGCTTGTCTCGATTTTTTGATCGCTAGAGCTAATTGTCGCCACTTGTGTGATATCGAGCACTTGGCTTTGGCTCGTCTCGGATACTACCAGGCCGCATTTCATCATCGCTTGCTGGACTATCGCCGTTTGGTCAGATGAAAGTTGTGGCAGTGGTGTTGTACGAATACGCGCTGTTACGTAAATCAACGGAGCCTTTTTAAATCGGCCTGGCATAAATTCCTCTTTGCTGAGAGCTAGACACTTTGTTAGACACTATAGCGGACATTAGTTTAAATTCAATACTTTTGATAAATATTTGCAAATTCAAAACTGAGAGAGTGTGTGGTCTGTTCGATATCAGGTGATTTTGTGACCGAAAAATGTATTTAGATTGCTATGATACACTAAATTTGATGGCTTTATTTTTAGATATATCACTGGGTTATACTGCAACCTACAGATTTTATTGAAGAGTTACAATTTGGAAGTGCCTTATTGCCACAACGTCGTTGCCAGAAGAGGGAGTTAAATTGGCTGACCCGTCGGTATTCACTATCACGGATTTCGAGAAAGTCTAAAAAAGTGCGTTGCATCAAACTTTGATAAGCGGCAAGCTGGCCTTGTTTTCCTTTCAGTTCTTCTGCTAGTGCGACACCGCCGTAATAACCGCTACCTGTTGCCGAAGTTATGCCATAAGAGGAGAGGGGATCAAAACTACAGGCGGCATCACCAACGGCAATCCATCGAGTTCCTGCACAGTGATCAAGCGCTGAGGAATGGGCGGCAGTGCGGATCAGTTTTTCTTTTTCCGGAATTTGGGCGCCTTTCAGTCGTTGGCTCATTTGTGATATTTCTTGTGACCAGGCCAACAGCTCTATTGCGTTTGTTGGTAGCGGCAGGCCGCTGTCGGTGAAGTAGCTTAGTGTTGAAAATTGGTCGGAGTAGGGGGCGCTATACAAATAGCCGGAAAATTTATTTTTAATACATGGCTAAATCATTGATGTTATTCAATGCTCTCGGATGCTCTGAATCGCTGCAGTGATTCTGATTTGGAGTCTCAGAAAGCATTTTTTTGCAGGGTGAAGGCTATTCAGTATTCACTTCTAGCAATACAGCCTATTGAAAATACCAATATCTATCATGCCCTAAAATATTGTATGCTATACGGCAAAGATATTTTTCCATCATTTTAATATGTCCTAAGACTATGCATCGAGGCGAGCTGCTCCAATTACTGACACACTACAAAACTCCGCATATGGAAGAGGCGGCGATGGTCGAGCGTACACGTCGTTTTATTTCTCAGCATGTCAATTGTTTTGATCGTAGCCTAGTGACTCCTGGTCATGTGACTGGCTCGGCCTGGGTTGTCAACCCGGCTCGCTCCCATGTATTGATGTTGCTTCATCGCAAGCTGAATCTCTGGCTACAGCCCGGTGGTCATGCTGATGGGGATCCGGATATCATTCAGGTTGTATTGAAAGAAACGGCGGAAGAATCCGGGGTCGATCTATCGCAAATTCACTTGCTCAGTGAGGCCATTTTCGATGTGGATGTGCATACTGTGCATGCCAGTCGCCACGATCCCCGCCATGAACATTTCGATATTCGCTTTCTTGTGGAAATCGATGACACCATTCCATTACCAGGCAATGATGAGTCGCACCAGGTTGGCTGGATAGCGCTGGAACAGATATCACGCTTCAACAATATCCGCTCTATCTATCGCATGCGGTTAAAAACACAACGACTCGCTGTGTAACTTATCTCATTTCTCGTTGTTTCGTCAGACTTTGATTGATTTCCATGCATGTGTGCGGGCAGCATGCAAGATCAAGCGCCAGGCTGTCCGATGTCGAGTTTTCAGTTTTGGGGGAATATGGGGGTAGGGGGCTTTGTTCTTCTCGGATTACGTTACGCTGCATCCAGGTTACAAGGTTGCTATTCTTAAGAGATCAATCACTATTGCTTCGGCAGTTATTATCCAAACATCGACTCGCTATTGATGGGTTTCGCTTTGCTCTACCCATCCTACATAACTTCCAGATCCATAGTTAGGAATACGCACAGGGCGATATGACCTCGCCCTGTGCGTATTGATTTATTGATTCGAGTTTGCGACACAAGCGGTGTTGAAAATTTTCGCCAACTCAAACAATCGTTCCATATCCTCTGGCTTGGCCAATTCTTGGTCTCGTCTGAAGGCCAACATCACACCATTTCGAACCTCTAGATAAAACCCTTTGTTACGCACTAAAAATTCCATCAGTTCGTTTGAAATAAATGGCAATGGATCGTGTTCACCTTGCGCATAAAGGCGGTAGTACTCTGAAAAATCACTGACTTTTGGCAGTATGATTTCACGATAATCGACTAGATAGCGCTTGAGATAATGTCCTGGTGCAATCGCAAAATCGGGAACTGTTGCGGTAGCAGAGCGCAATATAATAAGGGTATGCCAGTGCTTGGAGTAATAATCCGGTGCTGCTGTGTGACTGTAGTCGAAGACTCTGACATCACAGCCTTGGTAATTTCCCATCATTGCATTATTTTCTTGTTTATCCGAACCTCGGCGCAAATAAACAAAGTCGTGTTCGTTGAGAATGCTTGTCGTCGCTAACTGTAACTCAAGCCCCCAGCGCTCAGCCAATGTTTCCAGCTGTACTTCTCGCTCGGTACTCTTTGCCTTTTCCTTCACCAGTATTACATCCTGCATACGGGCCGAGAGTGAATGATTGGTGAATTGGATAAAATTCTCCAACCCCAACAGTTCGAACGCCCGTTTATCGCGGATACACTCTTCTTGATACTGATGGAGATATTCCATACCCGTGTGATCAATAATGCGACCCGATTCAGTAATGATCAAAGTAACACCGGCATTAGGCGGTAAATTAACAAGTAGCTTGTCGAGTAATAATAAGTTAAAGCATACCACGGAGGACAAGGTTATCTCGTAGTGAGGATGACCATCGCGTTGCTGTTCTTTGGCGGATATCACTGGATTACTGAATAATCCGCGCAGGTTTCGCCATAATAACGAAAATGATTGATTGAAACCCAATCGACCATTCAATACGGAACGGAACGAAGGCATGAGCAAATACAACAGTATTATGATTTCGGCCGCGACGCCGATGAGTATGCCGGAGAGTAAATCGGTTCCGAGAATTGCGAGCACGGTAATCATGAAAATCACGATCTGATCACGCCCAATTGCATAGGTCTTAGTGAATACTTTGTATTCGCACAATTTCCAACCGACATAAATCAGGATGGCAGCAATGGCCGCCAGTGGTACACGGGCGATGACATCTTTGGCCAAAAACAGAAAAATAAGCAGAAAAACTGCGTTATAAAAATTTGCCCATAAAGTGCGTCCACCGGCATCAATGTTGGCGCGACTTTTGACACCGCCAGGAATAATCGTCAAACCACCGAAGACGCTGGATAGTGAGTTGGAAATACCCATGGTACGCAAGGTGATGTTAGGATCGGATTTACGCTGAAAGGGATCGATTTTATCGACTGCTTTAATCGTGGCCAGTGACTCAACACCATCAATGAGTGTCAGTGTAATGACGACCAATAATATACCCCACCACAACTCGGGGCGGCTAAACACCTCACCAAAGGCTGGCAAGGTAATGCCACCCTCTAACAAACTTTCAGGCATGGTGATTAGATATTTTGGATCGAGATTGAATAGATAACCGAAGGCAATGCCGAGTAAAGCGACAAACAGAGGAGGGGGTACTTTGCGCATCCACTCATGACGCGCATAATTGAGATAAAACATCAAAAATAGGCTCACTGCACCAATGAAAAGGATGCTCCACTCGATATGTAATAAGGCTTGTGGCAATGCTATGATGGTATCCAGCATGCTCTTCGCGGCGGGCAAAATGGCGCCCATCAAGGACGGAATTTGCTTGATAATGATCATGAGACCAATGGCTGCGAGCATGGCTTCCACCACCGTAACAGGAAGAAAAATGGCATAACGTCCGGTTTTAAAGAAGGCCAGTACGATTTGTAACAGTCCGGTGAGACAAATAGCCACCAATAACAGTGGATAACCTGCTACCAAGTCACCATCGCCCAGTAATAACATACCTGACAACAGCGCGGGCGCCAAACCGGCCGCCGGACCACTGATGGTCACATAGGCACCACCAAGAAAAGGAAAAATAAGGCCGGCAATGATCGCTGAAATCAAACCGGTGACAGGAGGTGCGCCGGAAGCGATAGCAATGCCCAAGGACAGCGGCAAAGAAACCAATGCCACCTGCATTCCAGCCAATAAATCGTAACGCCAATGTTTTAGACCTTTTATTCCATTCTTTGGAACCTCAGCCATGTATACTCTCCAAATTTATGCACAACAATTGTTGGTTGAATTTACTTAATTTAGACAAAAAAAATTTAAAACATCAATTAAAAAATGGGCTAAACGCCCGAAAGATTATGCAGTGCGTTCATCGCTGCATGCGCAGCCGCATCAATATCGGCCTCTGTTCCCGCCAGCGTAAGTCTACCAAATGCACCGACCGCACGGCAGTCCACCAAGGTGATATTGGCAGCTTTTTCTGCTTCATTGGCGGCATAAACAATATAACCGGCTGGTTCAGTTTCAAGAATAAACATGCTTTGTCCAGGCAGAATCATTGAACCTTTGCGATCCTGACGATTAATTAATACGGCATGATCCGGAGTGATTGCCCGTACGACCTCACCCCAAGCAATACGACATTTCTGGCGTGAATCCTCTGTCGTATGAAGCACGGTCAATACCGCTCGACCGGCTTCGATCACATCGCTCTGGTCACGATGGTGAAATATCATGGCGCCGAAGGCGCGTTCGATAACTTGCTGCCCCAGATGGACACGGGTGGCTTTGAGTGCAACGTCGGTCAGCCGATGGATAGCCATGCCGGGTGCCACTTCGAGCCATAAGCAGGCATCGCCAGGGACGGGCAGGAACCCTTGCGATACGGTGCCTAGGTAGACTGCCAACTGAGGTTGCAATGAATCGATGAACACATAGGTTCGTAATTTAATCATATAAACTCTTTTGCAGTTCGCATCGCGTTAAATATTGTTTTAGTTTTCATCATCTACCACTTACACTTGTTGCGCATCGCTTCGTGACGCTGTGCAAACTGCGCATATAAAGATTTCATGCGTTCTCGGATAATGGGTTCGCTGGCCATGGCGAATTCGAGGAAAGCGCTGGTGATAGGCGATAATTCTTTATCCTTGAGATGGACTAGGTACCACTTGCGCTCAATGGGAAAACCTTCAACATCCAGCACATCCACCGGCCCATCGGCACCTTCCAACACGAGGGTATGTAAAGACAAAACTGCGACCCCCAAACCGCCAACCACTGCGTGTTTAATCGCCTCATTGCTGCCAAGTTCCATGCGTACATTGGGTATTAATCCGTGCTTAGCAAACAGCTTCATACTCGTATCTCGGATACCTGAACCTATTTCACGGGAGATGAAGGGCTCCTGAGATAGGCGCTCGATGGAGATGTTTGACTGTTTGGTCAACGGATGATCACGTGCTGCCATTACTACCAACGGATTGGGCGCAAAAGGGTAGACGGTCAGACTTAAATCATTTGCAGGAGGCTGGCCTAGGATGTAGAGATCATCCTCATTGTTCTGGATGCGCTCAAAAATACGCTCGCGATTGGTGACTTTGAGAGAGATATCGATCTCAGGATAATGGCGGCAAAAATCGCCGAGGATCTCTGGCGTGAAATATTTCGCAGTGCTAATCACGCCTACGCGAAGACGTCCACAGTGTAGACCTTTCAGTCCCGCGATGCGGGTATCGAGATCGGCTAGCGAATCGAAGATTTGACGGATGGTGCGATATAAGGCTTCACCTGCCTCGGTTGGCTTGAGCTGGCGTCCGGACTGATCGAGCAACGGCAGATCCATCACGTCAGTCAATTTCTTAAGCTGAGTTGATACCGTTGGCTGGGTTAGAAACAGTTCCTCGGCAGCGCGGGTAAAGTTGCCGAGGCGTACCACTGCTTCAAAGATCTGCATTTGCCGAAATGTGGTATGGCGAATCAGATAATCCGGCAAGCCGCCTTTAAATCTGGAATCGTTCCGCTCTGACATCATTTATCCCTATCTAACAATCTTGGCGTGCTTCCTTTAAGAGGAAGACTATTTTTCAACAATCGACTAGATGGATAGGTGCGACAATACCGTTACCGGTGAGCGCGATTGCATCTCAGTCAGGCCATACCCGACGTGAGGGAAATACTCGAACTGTTTCCTGCGTCTGATTTTCCTTAGTCCGAGGTGTATTTTTTTTTACTGCTTCAGCAGCTGCCGATGCACTGGTTTTAGCTTTTGCGGTGGATTTTGTCGTGGTGTTGGCTGTATTAGCAGCATCCTGTGTATTATTGGTATTCATATATCACTTTCCTTACTATCACTAATTACTGTTTCGCGCTTCGGGTACGAGTACATCCACTAGCTGGGCGTAGCGCATTAGCTCATCACCCACTTCATCGCTATCATCCTGCGGTTGCAAGGTGATGCTGACGTGGGTACGACTGAAGCTCATATCCGGGTAATAACCTTGGCTTTCGGACAGTTCAGCAGTTCGATCGAGAAATTCACGTATTTGCTCGTAGTCTGAGAATTCGATACGACGTTCAAGACGCGCTGGACGTTTACGCAAAACCCAATTTTCGCTCATGACTCTATTCCTCAATTTTACTCGTTACTCAAGCTTGCTGTCTGACTGGCCAATATTTCTCGCCGCCAGGTATCAATTCCGGTAGCGTGTTGTTGCTCCTCGTGTAACAGCATTTCAAAAAAAATTCTGTTTTCATGATCCTGCGTGCGATTGCAATAATGCACGGCCTGTGCATAAAAATTGACAATTTCTGTTTCCAGGTCGGTGGCATGCTGCATTAGTTGTGGCAACGAACCATTGAGGCGAACGGGTCTCAAACTGCTTGCATTGGGTGCGACACCGAGAGCCAGCATTCGGCCAATAATCCGTTCCGCATGCTGCATCTCCTCTTGTGCCTCATGACGGAATTTCTCTCCCGCCTGGGTCATGCCACGCAGCTCTAACAGTCTGGATAGCGACAGATATTGCTGCACAGCAGACAATTCGAAGCTGAGGGCGCGCCCCAAATATCCGAGAATGGCTGGATCCTGTGTCATTATTTTGCGGCCTCTACATTAATCACTCAGAGCTAGGCGTGGTTGAAAAGAAAGAGAGGAGGAACTCTTAGCCACGCCTTGCTCTTTCCCGCATTACTCTTTGTTGCCACCAAGTACTGGCTCAACTTCTTTATGCGGACGAGCAATGATGTGTGCCGCGACCAGGCCATCACCAACACGCTCACAGGCATCCGCACCAGCGCGTACTGCTGCGTTCACTGCTCCGGTCTCACCACGTACCAAGATAGTAACGTAACCACCACCGACGAACTCACGTCCAATCAAACGTACTTCAGCTGCTTTAGTCATCGCGTCCGCTGCTTCGATAGCAGGTACTAAACCGCGAGTTTCGATCATGCCCAATGCGATACCGTATGTTTCACTTGCCATAGTTTTTCTCTCCTCAATGAAGACTAATTTAAATTATAAAGTTCGATTAGTATTGCTCATACTCAATACTGGTTCCACCTCTTTGTGAGGGCGGGCGATGATGTGTGCTGCGACCAAGCCATCACCGACACGTTCACAGGCATCAGCCCCGGCGCGCACGGCGGCGTTAACGGCACCTGTCTCACCACGTACCAGGATGGTGACGTAACCCCCACCAACAAATTCACGTCCAATTAAACGCACTTCAGCCGCCTTAGTCATGGCATCGGCTGCTTCGATGGCTGGTACTAGGCCGCGTGTTTCAATCATGCCCAGTGCGATACCGTAGTTGCTTTCGCTCATTGCTCTATCTCCGTCTTGATGAGTCATTACTCGTTAATTAAAAATTCCCGCACCCGTTTTTTACTATATTTCGTTGTTGGTCGACAGTTGTGTCTGCCCGGTTTCTTCGTCCCAGAAATCAATAATTCCGCCAATTGTCAGGTCGGTTAGCACGGTTGGGTCGCCGCAGGCATAACGTCCCGCCGAACCGCTGACGACAAACACCCAGTTGCCGGATCGACAACCACAAGTATCCACCGCCACCTGTAGCTTTCCCTTGCTGTCACGCAACACTCGCAAGCTATTTTGATAAAGTCCGGGATGGCGTTGGGTGCATACCAGCGGTCCTAAGACTTGCAGAATCTGCATCAGCCTTGGTCCTCATCCCAATAGTCGATGATGCCGACGATGGTCAGATCACTAGGATATTCTTTACTACCTGCGGCTTCGCGGGCGGCCGAGCTACCGACACAGATCACCCAATCTCCCGGTGAGCAACCGACTGCATCCACCGCTACCGCACGGGTGCTACCATCTAATACCACTTGCAGATGTTTGTGCTCCATACCTGGAATGCGGTTGGTGGCCACTAGCGGTTTTTCAACCTTGCAAATTTTCATTAGTGCTGCTCCTTCCTGTTCAATGCCAGGGAGGTGCCTACTACTTCGGCGCTCGCGTCATTACCACAGTCTCGTACCATTAACAGAGTATGTAGTAGACCTCGTTCGGCGTAATCGTGGTAACGATTGCGCAATGCTTCATCCAGTTGACGACAACGTGCTTCAGCTCGCGCTCGGGCGCCTGGCACCTGGCCATGGTAGTCATAGCGAATCACCACCGGGATAGGTAGGCCACGGTTGGCATTGAGGCCAGTAAAAATTTTGATACCTACATCCATGTCCTTGGCGCCTTCTTCCACCGTTTGCAGATAGGCGAAGTAGGTGAGGTTGCGTAATTGTACTTCTTCAAAACCGATACCCATGCCGATGAAACACTCTTGGTGGCCTATGTCGGAATAACAACCCGCGTGGTACTGGCGCACGTAATCGATCTGTGAGAGATTACTATATAATAGTCGTGCTGACAGGCGTAGCATTCCTTCGCTAGGCAGCGAGAGACTACGTGCTGCACACTGCTGCCCGATGTGTTCGCTTATTACCGTTTCGGCATTAGCACCGACGGCATGACTGGTGGCCTCGTAGAGTTCGGCCGCATCAATATAATAATCTACGTCAATCTGGCCATTGGCATCGGGTACATGAAGACGAATCACATCATTATCCGTATCAATACCAATCAATAGCAGATCAATCGAAGCACCGCAGCAGAAGCTGTTTTCGACGCTTTGACGAAAGTCTTGCAACCGCTCTAGTGCTGCCATTGCTGCGCGCTGGGTATTGCTACCGTGCGCAGCGCATCCCTCGGAGTTTGGCTGCGCAGAGCTGTGGTGATACATCGCTACTTTCAGATAACGCGTCGCTGCATCGGCTTGATTCGGACGTCCTTCACGATGCCGCAACATTTCTGTTTCGATCCATTTTTGCAGGCTATCTTCTACGTCAAACATGGCGCCTGCGTAGGATTTTCGACGTACCCCTTTATAGGGTAGGCGCAGGACATAGCGAATTACGTGGGCCAAGCGGCCATCAGCACACGGTGAGATATCCAGCGTGTGGAAACCACATTGTTCCAAGAAACCTTGGAAATCCCCATCGTCAGTTTTGGCCAATGGCTTGGTGGTGAAAAACTCATCCGACATATGACGAAATGTTTCAAATACACACCAAGCGTAGAGTTGCCCGATATCAAGTGCCTTGATCCAACTGTCAGCAAGTAATGCCTCTGGCAATTCAAACCCTAATTCGCTTTGGGCGATGGCTTGGGCGCGTTCGACAAAGTCAAGCTCGTGTTGCATTGCCGAGAGGCGGTGCAAGGTTGGTTCGATATGTGCGAAAGCTTGTTTGACCTGTTGCTCATAGCCGAACAGTTGGGCATTTTCATTATGGCAGGTAAACGGATGTGAGGTGCCACTGGACAACCCGCCGTGAGTTGTCGGAGTGTACCTTTCAGGCAGTAGGCTCCGTTGCACGGGCTGAAACCGCTGCAACGGACGTCTGCTTTTTGTTCTGTTGTTGAACATGGTTCTCATCCGTCTTCCAAAAAATCTCGTTTAACATTATCTTTAATTTCAGTGTCAGCCGACGGGACCGGGTTTTGTCCCGTTGGCTAACGATACAGCTAGATTTTGTAAATGGGATTCAACTAACCCCGCGCACCACCTGACAGCGTTATGGGAGCACCCTTGTCGGTGTTGCCGCTACCTCCGGTCACATTTATGTCATTGCGCTCAACCTCTTCGTTGCGTTTGGGCGCAGAAGATGGCATTGCACTAATAGGACCACGCCGTGTCGGATTACGCTTCATTGCTGAAGTGCCTTCGGTACCGGTGACATGCTCACCGCGATTCCAGTCATTGCCGGTGATTTTCAGACCCGCATCAAGACCTTCACCGGTCACACGCGATACCTTGTCAGCATCGAGTGCCACAGCACTGGCACTGGCGGTGTTGACTCTATCCGTTTTCGCCCTTCGTGTTGGAGACCTTCCATTGCCTTTGCTATCACCGAAACGAAACTGCTCAGTACCGGTGACCTTGCCTTCACCTCGTGAGAAGGTGCCGCTGATCCGGCCTTGCTCATAACGGGTGCCTGTCACATTGTCCTGAGTATTTTCATTCTGAGTTTGATTGGCATGGCTTGGTGCTACGACACTAAAATCGCCCCAGGGTGCCCCAGCCAGTGGTTGGGGAAAATCAGGCTCACCGATCTGTGCGGGCAAAGCACCACAGACTTCTTGGTATTGCTCTGCACCGACATAAGCCGTGCCACTGACATCTCGACAAGCCCCCTTGCCTGCACCGGTCAAACCGGCAAAACCTGGTTGCATGCCCGTGATGTCTCGTCCGGCATTACCACTGCGGCGCTGATTGCGCGCTTGGGCTAGCTGAACGATATCTGTTTCGCAGTACTTTTGGTAGTGCTCGGCGCCGGTGTAGGGCGTGCCAGTCACCACTTTGCAAGACCCCGCTTCATTGCCACTCACCTGGTTTGATCTGGCCGGTTTGGAACCGGAAATGATCTGACCATAGGTTGTCTGCGAAAAGCTGACCTTAGCGGTGCCCGGTTCGGGTTTGGATGCGCAGAAGTCATCATACTGCTCCCGCCCGACATACTCGCTACCGGTAATATCGCGACAGCTGCCGCGCTCGTCCCCAGTGACGTTATCACTGCGGCCGACTTTACCACCACTGGTAATAGTGCCACCTTGTAAGGTTTCGCTGCTCTGCACCTTGGCGGGCACTATTGGCGCTTGCGTCTGGCAAAACTCAGTAAAGACGTCACTCGAAAAATAGTCGGTACCGGTCACTGTGCGACAGAGACCCGTCTCGTCTCCTGTGGTTTTGTCGCTGTGTGATACCTTGGTGCCGCTGACATCATTGGCTGCACGCTCCGGGCGGCGGCGGCCAACAGGTGCCGAACGCCCGCTACTCTGAGCACCACCATTGTTGCTGCGTTGTGAACGGACACTGCGTGCCAGTTCACGACCAGAGATATCCGGGTTTTGCTGGCGCACCATTTGTGCTGAGCTGGCCCCTTTGCGAAAGACATCGACACCGGTCTTGCCATGTGCTGCAAGTGCTTGACGACGAAGTTGAGAGTTGATGCGACCAATACTGCTGGGCGCAACAACCTTAATTTCGTTGCGACGCGGCGTGGATGATGCCCGTGGTGCAAGCGACATTGCTGGTGCCGCCGCCTGGCTTGCTTGAGTCTCATTGCAATCACCCGTACCTTTGCAGCCGCAGCCGCAATCTTTGTCCTGGTTCTGCTCGTTTTTTCTGAGATCCATTTTGCGCTGACGATCATTTGAGGCAGCGCCGGCTTTACCTTTGGTCGACATGGCCTGGCGTCGCAGGCGTGAAGCGTCACGACCACTGTTAGCTGCTGTCACAATGGATCGGGCAACAGCGGCTGCCGCTGGTTTTGGTGTTGCGGCGACAGGAGGCTTTGTTTTTGCTGCTGTATTTGCGCCCGCTTTGGCAGGCAGAGCTGCTTTGCCGTAAATCTGGGCGTCGCGGCGCGCTCTGGCAGCATTACGTCCTGACAGATCTTGAATAACCATAACTGTTACCCCATCGTTATACTGACAAACCCTGACTGACCACGGCGCGTTAGCGCCACGGTCAATCTCGTTACCACGCTTTGCCGCGATAGACTACAAAGCAAACCCCTTGACTTTGGGTGTAGCTATCGTAACCAATCAGGCGAACGTGATGATCTGGATAAGTGCGATGGCAGGTTTCCAATTCATTCACTACATTACTCAGCTCTTTTTCACCAAAGAATGGCAGTTTCCACATGGTCCAGTAAGAGTGAGTCGATTGAGCTGGATGTTCGTGCTCAATGGCTGGTGTTAGCCCCTGACCTAGCATATAGCTGATCTGGTCATAGACTTCTTGCTGGGTTAGCGGGGGTAGGAATGAGAAAGTCTCCAGAGTTTGTTTGGTGCGGTAATCACCCGTTTGCGAGTTTTCATTCATAGTTTTCTCCTAAATCTTGAATAGTGGCGATACAATCTTCAGCTAACGTCCAGCTTGTCCACGGTTTCGAATTCAAACTTGATTTCTTTCCAAGTCTCCATCGCAATTGCTAACTCAGGGCTGTGTTGGGCTGCGCCTTCAAGAATTTCACGTGCTTCACGTTCCAGGTCGCGACCTTCGTTACGTGCTTTAACACACGCTTCCAAAGCAACACGGTTGGCTGCGGCGCCAGCGGCATTACCCCAAGGATGACCTTGTGTTCCGCCACCAAACTGGAGGATAGAGTCGTCACCGAAGATGTTGACCAGTGCCGGCATGTGCCAAACATGGATACCCCCTGATGCGACCGCAAAAACGCCTGGCATGGAACCCCAGTCTTGGTCGAAAAAGATACCGCGACGGCGATCTTCAGGAATGAATGATTCACGTAACAGATCTACATAACCGAGTGTTGAAGCGCGATCGCCTTCCAACTTACCAACGACGGTGCCGGTATGAATATGATCACCACCTGACAAACGTAGACACTTGGCGAGAACGCGGAAGTGGATGCCATGTTTTGGATGACGATCAATAACCGCATGCATGGCACGATGAATGTGCAATAACATGCCGTTCTTGCGACACCATTTGGCCAAACCACCGTTAGCGGTAAAGCCGCCGGTGAGGAAGTCATGCATGATGATTGGCTGTCCTAGCTCCTTGGCGAATTCAGCACGTTCGTACATGTCTTCTGGTGTATTCGCAGTCACATTCAGATAGTGACCCTTAACCTCACCGGTTTCGGCTTGCGACTTTTGTACGGCTTCAGCAACAAATTCAAAACGATTCTGCCAGCGCATAAAAGGCTGCGAGTTAACATTCTCGTCGTCCTTGGTTAAATCAAGACCGCCACGCAAGCACTCATATACAGCACGACCGTAGTTTTTAGCTGATAATCCCAGCTTAGGCTTGATCGTCGCACCCAGCATTGGGCGGCCATATTTGTTGAGCTTGTCACGCTCGACTTGGATGCCACTCGGTGGCCCTAAGCAAGTTTTAACGAAAGCAATCGGGAACCGAATATCTTCCAGACGTAAATGTTTAACCGCTTTGAAGCCAAAAACATTACCGACTAACGAGGTTAAAACATTAACAATCGAACCTTCCTCGAACAAATCGATGGGATAAGCGATAAAAGCGTAGAAGCTTTCTCTATCACCAGGCACATCTTCGATACGATAGGAACGACCCTTGTAAAATTCCATATCGGTCAATAACTCTGACCATACGGTACTCCAGGTGCCTGTTGACGATTCTGCAGCCACTGCCGCGGCCGCTTCTTCGTTAGGGACACCTTCCTGCGGTGTTACTTTGAAACATGCTAGTAAATCTGTATCAAGCGGAACATAGTCCGGGGTCCAATACAAATCGCGGTACTCTTTTACACCAGCATCATATTTCTTTGCCATAGTCAGCTCACTCCTGCCGTGGTTGCGTATAATTTTGTGGGTCAAGAATATCATTAGTTAAACGTAACACCAATAAATAGTTTGAATGCCCTTCATTCATTATTATCAATGAGTGATGATCTGATTGATATGCTATATTTTTCATCAGGATACGTAATGATCAGGCAACCAGTTGGTTTCACCGATTTTGTAACGTGAATAATGCCTAATTGCATTGCTGGTTAAATAAAAATTTCTTTGGAATCAGATATTAAAATGGTTTTCGTAGCCTGGAGAGAAAGACCGATTAAAACGCTTGTTCTTTCCGTCGGTCGGTGCATCAGGAGGCGTTTGGTAAAGTACGTGAGTGAAGACAAGTTAACCACCCAGGCGCTCAGAAATTTTTTCGGCGGCAGATTTTATTAGCTTGACCCATTCATCTTTACGACGTTCAATGGGGGCAGAGATGGATAAACCAGCAACAACCGATTTGGATTTGTCATGAATCAATACGCCAATGCAACCGACGCCTTCTTCTGCTTCTTCGTTATCGTAGGCGTATTTTTGTGCATGAACTTGATGGACAATATTTAACAAATCTTTTTCGGTGGCAATGGTGTGCTTAGTATAATGGGGTAAACCGGTACGTTGTGCATAGCTATGTAGAAAGTGATCACCCAATTCCCCCAGCATGAGTTTACCGACTGCCGTCACATGTAATGGTGCCCGACTGCCGATCACTTGCTCAACACGCATCATGCGTTTTGGTGTGACACGTTCAATGTAAATCACTTCATCACCTTCGCGCACAGTGAGATTCACGGTTTCCCCAATTTCATCACGCAAGGTTTGCATGATGTCGAGGGCTTCTTCTCGCAAATCCACACCTCGGCGGACTTTATTGGCCAGCTGAGTTAGTTTTCTGCCAAGTATATAACCACTGGCAGAATCACGTTCAACAAAACCGACGTCAATCAAAGCACCAAGAATTCGAAAGGCGGTTGAAGGATGTAGTCCGGTATCCGCCGCCAGGATTTTTAAACTGACGGAGGCTTCATATTGTGCGATCGCATCCATTAGAGAGACTGAGCGATCAATGACTTGAATTGATGACATATAATTTACCACATTGTGAAAACGATTATATATTGCGAAATTATAATGCCTACGATATGATTTAGGCAAGAAGAACTTTTACGGTAACGAATCAAGTCGTTACTGGTTTTTCATTTGCCAATGATATTTCACAATGTGAAATTCAAATAACATTATGAAATTAAAGGCTAATCAATATAAAGAGGAAAGCAATGATGAGCAGCAGCAATAATACAGAGCCGACCGCAGCTATTCCTAGTTTTTGCCAGGGAATTCAACATTTTGGTGATAAGTGGCCAGAGTTTGATAAGTATGGCAAGACAGCGCTGATCGCTGAAGGTCAAAAATCTATCACTTCCAGCAGCGATGAGGCGGCGGCCTATCAGACATTGTTGGCTGCTGATGCTTTGCGTTATCTAACGCTACAGGTGACCGCTTCCAAAGGCAGTGGTCATCCGGGCGGTTTTGCCTCCAGTGCTGAGGTGCATGCTTCTTTGATGATGTTGGGACATACTAATATAGTCACGGAAGTGGGTCATCATGCGCCGGGTTTTTATTCGTCCATGTTCCTGGATGCTTCCTTGGAAGAAATGGGTATTAACAACATGGATGACATGATGCAGCGTTTCCGTGAAAAACACGGTTTGCTAGGGCATTTGTCGGGAGCCATTCCGGGTTTGTTAGCCCCGGCGGGTCCGTTGGGACAAGGTCAACATTTTGCCATGGCCGCTGCCTATTTACATCGCAATACATTATTTCCGGTGACCATTGGTGATGGGGGTATGGGAGAGCCCTATGTATTGAACTCCATGATGCACTTTCACACCGCGTATCCGGAGGTGACCAATTTCTTGCCAGTGTTGATCTGGAACGGTTATTCGCAAGAGCATCATTCCATGGTTTCCCTGCATGACAATCAGCAGATGATTGACTACTGGACCGGGCATGGTTTTGAAGAAGTGATATTAATTGATGCCAAAGTGTTTGATGACAGCGATCAAACCGATGCTTATGTTGACAGCACCCAATTCTCTTTTCAGCAGCGTTTAGCTTTTTCCAAAGCGGTACTTGAAGGGGTTGATGCTGCCGCTAAATCGGCCATGGGTGGTAAATTAACCGCATTTATTATCAAGCAACTGAAAGGGACCGGTGTACACACGGTGGGTGCGAAATCACATAACCTGTATCCTACAGATACCTTGGATCAAGCACATATTATCGAAGGTTTGCAACGTCGTGCCTTACCACCAGAAGCTTGGCAAATTGTACGCGACAACCTGAGTCGGGCGGGCGGTGGTCCGGCGGTGAAAACCGTGGTGACAGAAAGTGAGCTGGAAATTTCTCAATTACCCAAATTATCCATGCAGGAATTTGCCAAAGGTGACAAAGCCGTTCCATCAACCGCGATGGGTCTGTTGGTTGGTCAGGTGGGTAAAGCCGACCCACGTTATGTGGTCACCAATGCCGATGGTAATGAAGCCTCGGGCATGAAAAATATTAACGACGTTTTGAAAATTCGTCACCCGACGCAAGACCCCCTATATAACCAGGAGCCCAACGGTCAGGTGTATGAGCCATTAAATGAAGATGCCTGTGCCGGTTTTGCGGCCGGTTTGGCTTTGTTTGGTTCGCGTGCCATTTGGTTATCTTATGAATCCTTTGCCATTAATGGCTGGCCGATTGTGCAAACCGTTGCCCAGGCAATGGCAGAATTGCGACGTAAAACACCCTCGGTGGTGACCATGTTTACCGCCGGTGCTTTGGAGCAAGGTCGTAATGGCTGGACCCATCAACGTCCAGAAATTGAAAACTACTTCGCTGCCATGATGCGCAATGGTAATGCCTATCCCTTGTTTCCTTGCGATGCCAACGCTATGCAAGTGGCTTATGAGTATGCCATCCGCAGTTATAACAAATGCATGACGATTATCGCATCGAAGAGCCCGTTGCCGATTTACATGTCGCTGGATGAAGCACGCCATGCCATTGACAATGGGGCCGCGACCATTTATGAATCTGAATCTGGCAAAGGCGATAAAGGCACCGTAGTATTTGCGGTGACCGGTGATATGATTTTTCTGCCGGTCTTTGAGACCAAAGATTTATTGGAAAGTGAAGGTTACAAGGTGCGTATTGTGGCGGTACTCAACCCGCGTCGTTTATATCGACCGAGCGATATTGCCTGGGATACGGTGTCAGAACCGGATAACAAGTTCATGGATGATGATCATTTTAATGCCTTGTTTGATGGGGATGTGTGTCTGGCGGTCAGTGGTGGACCCAGTGCGCCATTGGAACCCGTTTTGTTACGTACCCGTGCGCCAAGTCGGGATGTGTTTTGTTGGAAGCGTGGAGAAACCACCGCCTCACCGGGGGAGATTATGGAATTTAACGGAATTACTGCGGATGCAATGGTTAAGCGGGTTAAGACGTTGACTGCATAAGCCGTGAGATTGATTTTTCCTGGTGGCGAGGCGTTTTTAAATGACCCGCCATCAGGTCAAACCAATTCAAAAAGTAAAAACGGAAGGAACAACCTCCATGACTCAAACAAAAATCATCGTGCTTGACGACGACCCAACCGGCTCACAAACCGTCCATAGTTGTTTGTTATTAACCCGCTGGGATGTGAGTACTCTAAAAATCGGTTTACAGGATGATGCACCGCTGTTTTTTGTGTTAACCAATACGCGGGGCATGGATGCGAATAAAGCGGCGCAAATTACCCGTGAAATCTGCATGAATCTGCGACAAGCACTGGATGCATTGGCAAGTGAAGGACTCAACATTAATCCATTGCTGGTGAGTCGTTCCGATTCGACTTTGCGTGGTCATTATCCGGTGGAAACCGATATTATTGCTGAACAACTGGGGCCGTTTGATGCGCATTTCATGGTGCCTGCTTTTTTTGAAGGCGGGCGTTTTACCCGCGACAGTATTCATTACCTGATGGTAGATGGCGTTGCTACGCCGGTGCATGAAACCGAGTTTGCTAATGATTCGGTGTTTGCTTATCAATACAGTTATTTGCCAGATTATGTTGAAGAAAAGACCAAAGGCCGAATTCAATCTGCACAGGTTGAGCGTTTTTTGCTGGATGATGTGCGTGGCGACAGCTTATCAAGACTGATGGCGCTTGAGGGAAATCAATGTTGCGCCGTAGATGGCGAAAGACAACAGGACTTGAATCACTTTTGTTGGCAATTAATGGCCGCGGCTGCTCAAGGTAAACGATTCCTCTTCAGAAGTGCCGCGAGTTTGTTAACGGCGCTTGCCGATTTACCCCCCCAACCGGTGGCGGCTGAACAAATGAAAGAATATGTTGGTGGCGGTCGTGCCGGTGTCGTGATTGTTGGTTCCCACGTAAAGAAAACCACACAACAGCTGAATCAGTTACTTTTACAGGATGGTATTCGCGGTATCGAGGTAGATGTCTCGAAAATTCCAGAACAAAAAAACGATTTACTTGGGGAAGTTATTGCCAAGGTCACTGAGTATCATGCACAAAATATTACTTCGGTAGTTTATACCAGCCGGGTGGAATTACAGTTTAAGGATCAAGCCACACGGCTTGCATTTGGTGAGCAGGTTTCAGAGTTTTTAATGGATGTGGTGCGCCATTTACCTGAGTCACTGGGATTTCTCATCAGTAAAGGGGGTATCACGTCAAACGATGTATTGAGTGATGGTTTAGCGTTGAGAACCTCACGTGTGCTTGGCCAAATATTAGCAGGTTGTTCCGTGGTTCGCTGCCCGGCCGATCATCCTCGCAATCCAAATTTACCGGTTGTCATATTTCCGGGGAATGTGGGTGATGAAAATGCATTGGCGACGGTTTATCAGCGTTTGAATGCGAGCGCAACAGTTATTTGATCAACTCATGGCATTTCGTTAAACTAGAAAACCAATGAATCAATCTAAATAGCGACATGAATAAACAAAACTTTCCGGATATCGATCCTAAATGGGGTGAGCTTGATCCGATGCATAACCCTTATGTGTTGGCGCATTTTCAAGCCCGTGAGACCGACGTATTAATTACCACTGGGCCAAAAGCAGGCACTACCTGGATGCAACAAATACTCTATCAGCTTAAATCAGGGGGTGATGAGAGTTTTAGATCAATAGAAACTGTAGTGCCTTGGCTGGAGCGTTCAAGAGAGAATAAAACATGGCAAGAATTATTGGCTTATTATGATCGCTTGCAGAATCCCAGAATATTCAAAACGCATTGCACCTATCCACAAACGCCCGGTGTTGATATTGCCAAGTTTATATTAACCTCGCGCGATCCTCGTGACTGTTGTGTGAGTTTTTATCATCATATGATGAATTTGACAGATAGTGCTTATCAGAGAATTGGTAAGCAGCGCCCGAAATCCTTTGATGAATACTTTGAACAATGGATGGACTTTGGTGCTTGGTATCGCAATATCTCTAGTTGGTGGCCGCATAAAGAGGATGACAATGTATTATGGCTGCGTTATGAGGATCTGACGGTGGATTTGGAGCAGGGGATAGATCAACTATTAATATTTCTTGATTGGCAGCTCGCCGCTGAATATCGCCCTCGCGTCCTGGAATATTGTTCCTTTGCTTGGATGAAAAACCACAGCGAAAAATTTAGCACCTTTGATGATAGTCAAGAATCTTATTTTAAGCCCGGTACCTTTATACGGAAGGGGCAAGTGGGTGATCACAAAAATTTGATAACTCAAGAACAAGAGAAACGCATACTTGATCGGGCAAGGCAGGTGTTGCCCACAGAATGTTTAGGATTTTTGAATATAATTTAATTCGAGATTTTGTATAATCTCCCAGTCCTTGTCAAAGACGGGTTTTGATTCTTGTAATACTTTATTCCGTCCTCATCCCTAACGTATTATTCATTTCTTGCATGCGTGTTTTGAGTGTAGCAAGGTTATGAAAGCTTGGATCAATTTGTTCGATACTATTGATGAGACGCATTGCCCATTGAATGTTTTGTTGATCTAAAGCTTGTTTAGCAAAATGATCATATTTTTTTAGTTTTCTATTTAATATAAAAATAAGTTCTTGTTGCCACTGATATTGCTGATCAGCATTTTTTATCAATGCATAATAGGCGATAAGTATTCTCATGGCTAAAGTGTCTTCGCTGGGTCGTTCGATGATCGATTCGAGTTCTTTACCTGCCGTGATTAAATCGCTTTGAGCTACTAAAAATAATTGCCACTTTCTTACTCGTTTACTTTTGGCGGATAAGTTATTCAGGTCATCCCATGATTGTTGTTTATAGAGTAGATACGCTTGAGCTTCTTGTTGAGTTATGGGTTTTTTGATCTGCGTTAAAACATCCATCGCTTGGTTTATTTTATTTTGCTCAATATAAATTTTTACCTGATTGACCAGCACTCTATCAGGTAAATTTTTATGCGTTTCATACCAATGTGAAGCTTGTTGAAAATCATGTTTCCACCACATAACTTGATGTTCCATGGCCTTTGCCCATTGAACATCAAGTTTATATAGCTGGTTTACTATTTTCTGTGCCATCTCAGGCGCTTGCCAGAGTAAAAAGAAGGTTCCAATATCAAATAAATCGATGCTTGCTCGAGGCGCTTTCACATAGCTTGTGATATCGTATTGGAAGTGCTTTTTTAAAAAGTCATAGGGGTTTTCAATGCCGCTTGGAGTATCTTTTAAATTGGATAATCGCACTTCTGATAATAGGTTGGTATCCGTGTTGGGGGTAGCCTGATGAGTGGCGGCGACTAACTCTTGCCGAGACAATGAAAAATGCCATAGTATATCCGTTGGTTTGATAATACGATAATAGCGGAATGCATCACGAATCAACGGTCGACTCATGCGCTGCTCAATTAATTCAAAATCAAAGTATAAAGGGGTTTCTGAGCCAATTAACATGATGTCACCACTTTTCAAATTACTGGCACTAAATCCGTGGGGAAACACATTGTAAAATGCTTTGATAATGGCTTGTAATGTTGTGCTATCCATGCGAAAAAGATTAATCCATTGAGTGAAAATACCATTTTCATTGAGCCTTGAACGAACGATTTCAAAAAAATTTTGGCTAAATAAATTCGCCGATCCGATACGCCAAGGGTGGGAAGGTTGAGATGAAATGATGTCATAACTTTTATCCTTGACCAATAATGCGTTTCTTGCATCATTAATCTCTAAGCTGACACGCGGATCTTGCAAAGCGGTGATAGGGCCATCTTTGAAGTGTTGCGCCGCCTCGATGATGACTGGTTCAATCTCTACCACATGAATGGATGAAATATCCGTGTAGGTAAAAGCGCGGGTTGTTGTGCCACCGCCATAACCCAGCACGAAGGCGCTTTGGGGATTTGGGTGTAGAAAATAAGGATAGAAGGCTAATAAGGACTCGATAATGCCGGAGTTATTGCTATTTGATATATCAAAATAAGATTCATTGAGACCATTATTTCTGAGTCTGGCGATTTTATCATCATATAAAGCTAAACTAATCACACCGGTATTGCCTTCTTTTAAAAACAACAGTTCGGGTTCTTTTTCGTTTGCAACGTGTATATCTTTCGAATATTCAATCGAGGCAATCAATTTTTCATAATTCAATGCAGGCAATAGTGATACGCTTAAAAAAGTGAGAGTGACAAGTCCGATGATGGATAATTTTTGTTTTTTATTAGTGAGCCATGGACTTAATATTAAGGGGGTGGCTAACAACATAAAACCTAATAAAACTAATAATTGATCGGTGCCATATTGAGGAATAATGAGGATGCCAGTGATACATGCCCCGGCAATGCCAGCAATTGTGTTCCAGGCATAACCACTGCCATAGGCATGTAATGGCGTTTGATGGTGATGAGAGTATAACGATAAACTGTATGGAAAAATGGCCCCAAAAATTAAACAGGGAATAATCAGTATAAAAAAAATATAAACATAAAAATACAGTTGTTGGAAAAATGCAATATCATAACTGTCGTTGAAATACTGAAAAACCTCAGGGGTGACACTTAAGCCCGCTCTGGCTAAAAATAAAGAAAGACTTAATAAAACAAAACCGATAGATAACCAATACACCGGAGAGCGTCTATGATGGATGAATTTGCTGATCAATAATGATCCTAAAGTGATGCCGGATAAAAAAATTACCAAAATGGATGAATAAGAATAGATGGTATTACCTAACTGGATGGATAAATATTTAATCCACGCGACCTCGGTGGCAATGGCGCAAAATCCGCTAATAGATAATACCAAAATGGCAATTCTTCGGAGGCTTGGGTCGGGTGAATGTGACGAATTGACGTTTGCTGTTAAGTTTGCGTCGCTGGTCGCCTGGGTTATTAATGGATGTTTATTTAAGTAATACAGGCCGCTGAGTAATATCATGATATTGATGGTAACAGCGAGATAGATGGTTCCATCAAGACCGATGACAGGGAGCAATACAAATCCGCCCAATAGGGAGCCTATAACTGCACCAAAAGTATTGGTTGCGTAAAGTCGAGCCAATATTTTTCCGGGATGGTGTTTTAGCTGGGTGAGCAGTTGTGCCAACAAAGGAAAGGTTGCTCCCATGCAAAAGGTGGGAATACATAATAATAGAAATACAGCAATGAATTTGAGGCTAGGTTCGGTGGCTAATAGTGGTGTTGCGGCGATGAGGACATCTAGATTGATCAAGCTAGGTAACAGCAAGAATCCACTCACGGCAATCATCAACTCAAGAAATAGATAGTGCTTAAATGGATGAAATGACTGACTCATCGTGTATTTATAAAAGTGGCCGCCTAATGCGAGTCCGAGAAAAAAAGCGGAGATAACAATACTAACTGATAGACTGGTTGAACCAATACTGGTGCTGAGCAATCGCAGCCAGCTGACTTGGTATAATAATGCAGCAGCCCCAGATAATATAGAAAATAGATAGACGAGTTTAATCATTTATAATCACGATGCGTGTTATATTAAATGAGCGAAGTTATCTGAAGGTCCGATGACTTACAAAAACACAAGGGGCAACATAATCAGATAAAAAATCAGCTTTATAAACCCTAATATTATATGAGTAACGGGCTAAAACCGTTTTATTCTAGGGTTAAGAGATACCGCTGCATTTTACAAAAACTGAGACTTGATAGGGCTATTGTAATTGTCTCCAATGCCATGCAAAGATTACCGATTAAAATTTTTTTGTCAAATATTTAAACAAATAGACTGAGATTTAGAAGGGAATCATTTCTTGATAGAATCAACGATAAGTTATTGCGTGTTCATTCCTAACCCATATTTTTGGATTTTTCTATCAAGGGCTGGACGAGAAATTTCTAGAATTGAACACGTTTGACCTTTATGAAAAGCAGTAGCTTCAAGCACTTTTTGTATATGCTCGGCTTCTATTTGCGCTAAACTTGGTAAGGGCTGTGTGGTACCCAGATCATTGGGTCGTTGCGGTGGGTTGTTCGGTAAGTTGATATGTTCTGTTGTAATAATTGCGTCTTTTCGCGCACGAACCAATGCTTGTGTTAGCACGTTTTCCAATTCACGTACATTACCAGGCCATGAATAATTCACAATTTGTTGTAAAGCGTCATCGGTGATTGTCGGTAGTCTTTTATGTAATGCGGTGGCTAATTTTTCCAAGAGTGCGGTACAAAGCAAAGCAATATCTTCACGTCGTTCCCGCAAGGGTGGTAAATGAATCTGAATGGTTTTTAAACGGTATAATAAATCCTCTCTAAAATGTCCTTCCTTGACTTGTTGGTCGAGATCTCGATTGGTGGCTGCAATGATTCTTGCATTGGTTACCAGTTGCTGAGTGCCACCAACACGTTCAAAGCTACCTTCCTGCAACACTCGTAATAACTTAGCCTGTAATGCTAAATTCATTTCCCCAATTTCATCGAGAAACAAAGTACCCTCACGTGCTAATTCGAACTTACCCAGTTTACGGGAACTGGCACCTGTAAACGCACCTTTCTCATGGCCAAATAATTCACTTTCCATCAACGTGTCGACAATAGCAGCACTGTTCACGGCTAAAAACAAACCTTTGCGTTGACTGTGATGGTGAATTGCGCGAGCAACTACTTCCTTGCCGGTCCCTGTTTCACCAGTAATTAGAACGCGGGCGTCACTTTCCGAGACAAGGGCAATCTCCTTGCTAACGTTAAGCATTGCCTGGCTTTGACCAATCATATTGCCAAGTGTTGCCTGGGTGGTTTCATGGTTTTGTAATGCAGCGACTTGACGGCTCAAACGCATATGCTCAAAGGCACGTTTCACACTATGTGTTAATGCATCCATTTGAATGGGTTTGTGAATAAAATCAAAAGCGCCTATTTTTATCGCCTTGATCGCCAGATCAAGATCATGAGCACCGGTCATCATGATGACGGGCATGTCGTCGTGATGTTGTTGAATATCGGACAACAGTTCTATTCCATGTCCATCAGGCAATTGTTGGTCTAGCATAATAAGATCCGGTACATTGGATCGAATACTGGCTAATGCGCCTGCGATTGTTGTTTCTCCGGAAACTTGATAACCACTTTCTTCGAAATGCATTTGCAAGCTTTGGTTCAGCGAATGATTATCTTCAATGACTAAAATACGCATTGTCACCATGACTCCATCGGTAAGTAAATGATGAAACTTGTACCGCTCGCCGTATTTGAGACAATATCAATACGACCTTGATGGGCATCAACAATGCTTTTTATGACGGTCATTCCCAAGCCTGTACCGTTGGGTTTGGTGGTAAAAAAGCTATCGGTTAATCGAGGTAAAATATCGGCAGGAATCACTTCGCCTTGATTGTTCACTTTGATAAAAACATGGTCTTGATGTTTGCCGAAGGTCCACATAATATTTGTTTCATTTGGTGCGGCTTCACACGCGTTTTTAGCCAAATTTAAAATAACCTGGGTCAGTTTATCACGATCTACCTTGGCCCATATGGATTGTTCAGGTGCATCAATAATGAATGCTTGGTTGCGTTCTTTTGCAATGTGTTGAATTGAAGTCAGTGCGGCTCGAAGATAATTGCCTAACTCAAGCTTGATAAACTCTAAGGCAATTGGCTTGGCGCACAACAATATTTCAGATAACAATCGCTCCAAGCGATTTACTTCGCTATGTGCCAAATGTATCCTTTTCTCAGCTCTTTCTGGCAAGCTAAGCGTTTTCATATAGTCTAAGGCTAATCCTATTGTACTCAAGGGCGTGCGAATTTCATGGGTTATTTTTGTGGCAAATTCACCAATGGCTGCCAAACGTTCTTGTTGCACAATTTTTTCTTGTGCTGCGGTTAATGCTTGGGTTCGTTCCGCCACCGCCTGCTCGAGCATTTGATTGTGTGCGGCAATTTTTTGATACAGACGATAATTATCGATAGCAATCGCTGCTCGTTCAGCTAATCCCATGGATGTCATCTGTTCTTCGTCGGTGAAACGCCTTGCTTCTTCTACATAGTAACACAGTGAACCTAAGATCAAACCCGTGGTATTTTTTAACGGTACTCCTAAATAACCTCGATAATCTTCCACTACCTTACCAAATTGAGAGACTTTCTTGCAATCGTATATGGTTAATGGCTGACCAGTGGACACCACATACGTTGAATGACGATCCTCCACTGTCATGCTTTCATCAGGATCGGCTGTGCCAGGTATTACTGTTAATATATGTTTTCGATTGTTTTGGTACAACGTAATTGCTGCCAAACCCTCACCCAATACTTCAATTAACTCTGCGCAAATATTATTCAAAAATGCCAGTAAATCCTTGTCCCGATAGCTCAAAGAATCAACAAGCCCTAATGTTTCACACTGCATTTTCATTATATTTTGTTGCGTAGACATGGTTAGACCTTATCAAAAATCATAGTAACGTTTTGTTGAATCGTTCAATACGAATCATTACATCCTTGCCTGTGGTGACTTAAATAATTCATTTATTTCATATAGTTAATGGTTGGCATGTAGATCGCTATATGAGCAAGTATGTACCGCAGTGCCAGAGACGTCATTGTAAAAAAATCTGGCTTTGAATGACGTACAAAACACGGTTTCGATTTTAACAATGTATTTACCATGAGGGAATTAATGATGAAATTATCTATAAAAATTAACCATGAGTCTGTCAATCAATACCGCAAAAAGCTCGCTGCTTTTGTGGGGTTTGTTATCGTGTTGCCGTTGGTTGGTTGTGCAAGCGTTGCAGCAACCATGAGCCATAGCCATATTCAATGATGCGATGAAAATATTTGTGGTGAAACATGAACGATCAAACAAAAACTGATTCCGAAGGTGCCTTAATTGAAGGCATGTTAAATAATAACGAACCAGCGTTTCGTGATGCAATTAAACAATACAACCCAACGATGCTGAGTATGGCGCGCTCAATTGTTGGTGATGCGATAGCCGAAGAAGTGGTGCAAGATGCCTGGTTATCAGTTTTAAAAGCTTTGCCAACATTCCAACGTCGATGTAAATTAAAGACATGGATACTTCAAATTGTATGCAATGCAGCAAAAACACGATTGCGACATGAAAAGCGCTTTATTTCATTTTCTGATATGGGTAGTCGTTTTGCGATGGCATTGCACGATGATTCATCTAATACTGGATCGAAAGGGCAGGCAACACTCTCGGTTTGTCAAAGGCATTTGAATACACCAGATGAATTGTTGGCAAGCATGGAATTGCATGAGGTGCTACGACAGACCATCAACACATTACCGCCTCTGCAACAAGCTGTGCTTAAGTTGCGTGATATTGAAGGGATGACGACACCAGAGGTTAAGGAAGTTCTGACATTAACTGAAGGCAATATTCGTGTTCTTTTACACCGTGCACGACTAACTATAAAACACGCATTAGATGTCTACCAAACTGGACATATGAATACAACACGTCTGACATCACTATCTTTGAGTGAGTTTATTTTTAAGATGGCTTAATGGGGTAAGCGGCGATAGAGGTGCAAGGGTAAACCAAGAGCAAACTAAATGACTAAAGAGAAGGGCTCCGCAACTTAAAAATCGTGTTGTGCCGAAATGCAAGTGAAATGAGGGTGATGGGACCTATGCGAGTTTGACTGTAAAAGTCGCAGATTGAAAGATCGCTGACAGACGAAACGGCCCAACATTCGATGGATAGCCTGAGCATTCCTTAGCTTGATATTTAACCAGGAGACTGGTTGAAGGATGCGCATTGATTGATATAGCAATCGTTTTTTGTGTTTCATCCTCTTCCAATAATATGACAATCTGGTAGGTGTAGAGTATAAAGGGGATATGGGTAGTCTTTGCTCAGGAGTAGCGCGTTTAGGATTTAACGTTATCATGAAAAAACTGCAGCTCGATGCTTGGCGAGAGGTTTGCCCTTAGAGTCATGGGGTAATGGGTGAGTGCAATAACTTATCGATATGATATCTCGGATTTATCCGCCATATCGTTAAGTTATTGCGTCGTTCATTCCTTATTCCACGGTTACCGATTTAGCAAGATTGCGTGGTTGATCTACATCGGTCCCTTTAATGATGGCAACGTGGTAAGCGAGTAATTGTAGTGGGATGGTGAAAACAATCGGGGCGATGATGTTTTCTACCGAAGTGATGGGCAATAGGATGGTATGTTTGTCGAGCGGTACATCAGAACGGGGATCGCAAAATACAATGAGTTGTCCATCGCGGGATCTGACTTCTTCCAGGTTGGATTTTAACTTCTCCAATAATTGATCATTTGGTGCGACGGCAATCACAGGCATGTTGTGATCAACCAGCGCAAGGGGGCCGTGTTTTAATTCGCCGGCGGGATACGCTTCTGCGTGAATATAAGAGATTTCTTTCAGTTTAAGTGCGCCTTCTAAGGCAATGGGGTAGTGGGCACCACGTCCAAGAAACAGGGCATGTTGTTTATCTGTGAAATGTCGGGCGAGATTTTTAATCTCGTTATCTAGTGTTAATGCCTGGGCAATCTTATCGGGTAGGCCGTGTAATTGCTTGACGAAATCGGCTTCCATTTCTGCCGTGAGGCGGTGGCGGCGTCCTAGTACAATGACCAGCAATAATAACATAGCCAATTGAGTGGTAAATGCTTTGGTTGAGGCAACGCCAATTTCCGGGCCTGCTTGGGTCATTAAGATGAGATCCGAAAGGCGAATTAGCGAGCTGTGATCCACATTGCAGATGGTTAGCGTCCCTGCGGGTGAGTGTTTTTTGGCTTCTTGCAGCGCGGCTAAGGTATCTGCAGTTTCGCCCGATTGGGAAATGGTGACAATCAGCGTTTCAGGGGTAATGACTGGATTGCGGTAGCGAAATTCACTGGCAAAGTCCACCAGGCAGCGCATCCCAGTCAGATTTTCAAACCAATAACGTGCGACCAGCCCTGCGTGGTAGCTGGTGCCACAGGCAATGATTTGTACCTCTTTGGTCCGCTCAAAGATAGGTGCAGCGTTGATCCCAAATGCCGCAGGGTTGATGCTCGTTTGCTGGATGCGTTCGGCAAGGCTATTGGCCAGTGCATCAGGCTGTTCATGAATTTCTTTGAGCATGTAGTGTTTAAATGCTCCCTTGTCGCTGACATGGCGGGGCAAATCATTGGTTTGGATCGGCCGATTAACAGATTCTCCTTTGCTGTTGTAAATACTGAGTGTGGTGGGTGTTATATCGGCAATATCGCCATCGTCAAGATAAATGATCTGCCGTGTGACTGGGGCTAATGCCAGGCTGTCAGAGGCGATGAAATGTTCGTTAACTCCGACACCGATCACTAATGGGCTACCACGGCGCGTGGCAATTAAGCGGCTGGGTTCGTGTCGAGAGATGATGCCAAAAGCATAGGCACCGACCAGGCTGGGGACAGCTTGTTGTACGGCGTTAAGCAAATTGTTTGTGTGATGGGTTTGTTGGTGTATTTTATTAACGGCAACTTCACTATCGGTTTGGGATGTGAAAATATATCCGAAGGCCGCCAATTCGGTTTTTAGTTGAGCGAAATTTTCAATGATGCCATTGTGTACCAGGGCGATGGTGTCACAGGCTGTGTGTGGATGGGCGTTTGCTTCGTTGGGTGGCCCGTGAGTTGCCCAGCGGGTATGGGCAATCCCAACCTGGCCACAAAAAGGTGTTTGCTTTAATAGCTGGGCGAGGTCGTTGACTTTTCCTGCGGTACGTATTCGTTGTAACATTTGCTTGGTATCGATAACGGCAATACCCGCCGAGTCATAACCGCGGTATTCGAGCCGCCGCAAACCTTCAATTAGGATCGATACTACATTACGTTGCGCAATGGCGCCAATGATACCGCACATAGCTGGGCTCTCCGTGTAGTGATTTCATGTTGGTTACAAATATTCCAAATAACGTTGTAATTCCCAGGGCGTGATTTGCTGATGAAACTCAGTCCATTCCTGGCGTTTACCGTTTAAGAACATGTCTACAATGTGTGGCCCTAGGGCTTCGATAATCACCGGGTCTTTCTCTAGTTCGGCACAGGCTTCGAATAGTGATCCGGGTAAGGTATCAATGCCTTGGTCTCGGCGTTGCTGGTGAGTTAACGCAAAGACATTGGATTCTGTCGGTTCGGGTAGGCTTAGTTGGCGTTGAATACCATCTAGACCAGCGGCCAGCATGACAGCAAAAGCTAGGTAGGGATTACAGCTGGGGTCAGGACTGCGTAGTTCGCAGCGGGTGGCTTGTTCGCGTCCGGGCGAATAGCGTGGAATACGCACCAGTGCTGAACGATTTTTGGCCCCCCAGCAAATGTATACTGGAGCTTCATAACCGGGTACTAAGCGTTTGTATGAATTGACGGTAGGTGAGGTAATTGCGGAAATGGCCTTAGCATGGATGAGCTGTCCTGCAATAAAGTGTTTCGCTGTTGAACTTAATTTATAAGTATCACTTGCATCAAAAAACACGTTTTGTTGGGATGTTATGTCAAATAAACTTTGATGCACATGCATGCCGGAGCCATTGATATTATAAATCGGCTTTGGCATAAAAGAGGCGTATAGATTGTGACGTTGGGCGGTGGATTTAACGACGTATTTAAATGTATTGCAGTGATCCGCTTGTTTGAGTGCCTCATCGTATTTAAAATTGATTTCGTGTTGTCCTGGTGAGACTTCGTGATGACTCATTTCAACTTCGAGTCCCAGCATCTGGAGTCCTTGAATAATTTCCTTACGTACTACGTCAGCAGAATCTCGCGGTGCAAAGTCGAAATAACCGGCGTTATCATTGGTCATCGGTTCAATCGTGTGATCGGTATTTGGTTTAAATAAAAAAAATTCAAGCTCTGGGCCAACTTTGTAGGAAAAACCAAGTTGTTCTGCACGATGCAATATACGTTTTAGGACAAAACGTGGATCACCTTCAAAGGGTTGCCCTTCCGGGGTATAGATGTCACAGATCAGCCGAGCGGTTTGCATGTGTTCATTGCCCCAAGGCAAGCTGGCATAGGTTTGCGGGTCGGGTTTTAGATACATGTCGCTTTCACAAATGCGGGTGAATCCTTCAATCGAACTGCCATCAAACCAGACGCCACGAGTGAGTGCTTCGTGAAGTTGGTCAACAGGTAGGGTAACTGCTTTGATGTAACCGTGAATATCGGTAAATTGCAGTTGAATGAAATGTATATTATCGTGTAATGCACGTTCAACGATATCGTTATATGAATCTACGTCGTGGTCCATGTTTAGATCCTCATGATTTCTTCCCTGGAGCTTTTTTTGTTATTTTTTAAGGAGGGAATACCTGAAATACGGTAAAGTCGACCCAATATAATTCACGGGTATTGGGCACCTCGATTAAAATTTGATTGCCAATTTCTTTGGCAGGGTCATCCATTAAAACCCACCAAGGTCGGTCGCTTTCATAACCAAGCTGAAAGCCCACTTGAGTGGTTGAAAAATGTTCGCCCCAGGTGGCAAAATCGGCGATCATTTGTTCCATCGAAGTAAATTGCTGTGAATCGTTGATGAAAACAATATTATCTCGTTGGCTTGGAGGCATTTTTTCAACCAGCCAATGTTTCAAAAACAATCGGTATTCTGGTTTAAAAGACTGAATAGCGGAGAGCCATGTTTGGGCTTCTTGGTCGGTAACGGGTTGGCCATTGGGTATTATATTATTTCGATACCATTCAACATCAACGCCGATGCCAATGACACTGGGGTGTTGGGAGTATTGATTAAGCACCAGTCGAATCAGTTCTTCCACTGAGGCATTGCCGGGTTCCACTTGTAACCAAACTTCGATACCCGATTGATCAAATAGGGTTAATGCGCCTTCATTGTGATCCTTGGGGATAAAACTGATATTTTGATCGCTACTTGTACCGGGAAAAGAAAGGCGAGTTTGATTCCCTGATAAATGACCAACAATCCAAATGCCTCGTGGTTTGGCGCTAGGATATTTTGTTGCCATTTGTTGTCCCACATTGGCCCAATATACGGGGCCAGGGTTGAATGGCGGGCCGTAATTCGAATAACGAAAGCCGGCACCAATGCTGGGTACCACATGAATGACGACTTCGCTCGTGGCACGAGCACCTTCATTGTCGATGACCGATAAGGCAAAATTCAGTGTTTCTGATGTAAGCACAGTAGGAGCCACAAAACCCGATGTTAATTGGTTAAAGTCAACTAAGGTGACGGGTGTACCTGCCAATTGTTGCCAAAGGATTTTGTCCAGATTGCCATCGCTATCTTCAGCACTGCCATTAAGTTGTACGGGGCTTGTTTCGCTGACCAACTGTTCTTCGCCAGCGAAAACGGTAGGTATTGCATTGACGGGGTTTACCATCACTCGTGTATTATCAGTTCGAGTAATGCCCGTGTCGTCTGTGGCATTGAAGCTGAAAGATAATACCAATGGAATACGGGTTTCGGGAGTCGTGAAAGAGGCCTTCATCTGTTCCGCTTGTTCTAGCGTCACCTGCGGTCCCGCCGTTTGTTGCCAGCGATGGCTGATAATGTCACCATCCGGGTCGCTGGCAATACCTGTTAATGTCACTGCGCTCAGTTCATCGACTAATTGATCATCACCGGCAAAAAGTGTGGGTGCTATATTGACTGGATTGACGATGACTCGTGTCTCGTCGGTATAGGTTAAACCCGTCTCATCGGTCGCAGTCAATGCGAAGTCTAATAAAAGTGGTAAGTGAGTACTGGGTGCGGTGAATGTTGCAGTGGCTTGTGTTGTGTTGGTAATTGCAATAGAGGGTCCGGCAATTTGCTGCCATAAATAGCTGGCGACAGTGGCGTCCACAAGATGGGTTGTTCCTTGTAGCGTCACTGGGGTGAGCTCATTAACCAATTGATTGTCGCCAGCCTGAATGAGAGGCGGGGTGTCTAGGGGATTGACCATGATATGCAGGTCATCGGTGCGGGTTGCGCCGCCCTCATCGGTAGCACTCACGCTAAACACCAATGATAATGGCGTGTTTACTTTCGGGGCCGTGAATGTGGTGAGGCTTTGCGCGGTGTGGCTTAACGTGATAGAGGGGCCAACCGTTTGTTGCCATAAGTAAGCTTCAATATTACCATCGGGATCAGTGGCCGTAGCGGATAGCGTCACCATGGTGAGTTCATCCACTAATTGATCGTCACCAGCAAATACCAGTGGTGGTAAATTGATTGGGTTGACAATGACTCGAGTGTAACTGCTGTGGGTGGCTTGTGCATTATCCGTTACTGTTAATTTGAAGTTCAAGCGAAACGGGGTGGTTGCTGCGGGGGCGGTAAATGTAGTGATGACTTGCTCGGCGTTATTTAGGGTGACGGTGGGACCTGCGGTTTGTTGCCAAAAATATTCAATGATTTCACCGTCTGAATCACTTGCAGATCCTGATAAAATGACTTGCGTGAGTTCGTCGACGAGTTGATTGGCGCCCGCATTGGCGATAGGGGGGCTATTAAGAGGGTTAATTGAAGCGATGCTATTCTCTGCTGGAGTTTCTTCAATTCCAGCGATAATGACTTGCGTGTCATCTGATCGGGTGGCTCCCGTATTATCCGTTGCACTAAAATTGAAAACCAGCATCAGTGGCGAACTTGTCTCAGGGGTGATAAATGCGCTGTTATCTTGCCTTGGATGAATGAGCTGCACTGGCACTCCTTTCGTTTGTTGCCAAATATAGTCAACAATATCACCATCCGGGTCGACGGCGGATCCAAATAACTTCACAATGGATAGTTGTTCAACCAGTTGATCATTTCCAGCATTGACCTGTGGTGGTTGGTTGGAAATGTGTTTCATGTTGGACTCACAGGCTGGCAATCCAATGATCATACAAAGACATATTAAATTGATAAGTTTTTTTGCAAAACCCAATGTCCGTGATGTTTGCTTGACAAACAGTGTATTCATTTGTTTTTTGATTGGCATAGGTTAGATGTTGATAAAAATTAACCAATATGCATAGCAACGTGTGTACGTATTTTTTAGAATTGAAAAAACTCAGCGCTAGGTCATCGAAAAACAGCCTCTAAGAATCGAAACGATTTGGATATTATTAAAAAATGCGCGATCAATCACTAATCACGGGGTCGTTCGATAAACCTAAAAACCTTGATTGCCTGCAAATTGCAAGGCATTAATTTAGGATGATACGTGAAAAACGCAGTTTCTTGGTGGGTGATTTTAAAAGACCCGATCCCCATTTTTGTATTACTATTTTTATTTTAGTTAGCTACCTATTAATAACAATTGTGATAACTGATTGCAACTAAAAAATGAGATTGATCATTATATAGTATGGTTGAGCGAAGAAAAATCAGTGTGAGATCAAGCGAGATCGTATGCTCAGTAGATTTGAATTTTAGGAATGGGCTACGCAATAACTTCCCTGTTTCGCATCTCATCTTCCGCCCGTCTTGCTCCGTTCTTCAATTACAAAAACTCGAAATAGAATCACTATTCCTGCGTTTTTGTTCAATCAGAACGAACCAATACAAACCAAATCTGAGCGCCAAACAGTGAAGTTATCACGTAGCCCATTCCTTAGAGAGTATTCCACGTCATTAATACATGGCGCATTCTTTTTACATGGCTACCTTCCCAATACCATTTATGACATTGCGGACAATGTAATAAATGATCCGAGTATAAAGCACGGCTTTTTTCTGGCATATGTTCTTGATCGTGACTATCCGCTGGTATTAATAGCGTATTGCATAACAGGCAACGGCTAAATGGTTGATAGAGTCAGTTTATGTTGAGACGTTGTGTTAACTCTTTGGCACAGTCAGGTCGTCGGTTACTTTGCAGTAAAATGACAATTTCTTTGGCGTGACGGAATTCGATAAATTTTCGGTCACGGGTGATCAACAAACGTTTTTCTTGTTTGGCTTGGGTGAAAATTGCACGATCGTTAGCGCCAGTTTGACAAATGTTTGTGTCATAACCGGCCGCTCTTAGCCAGCGAGCTAAACCTTTTAGCATTTCGTCAAATAAAAATCGATAGGGTAAATTTGGGTGGTGCTTGCTCATATACTCGTAGCGTTTGATATTTAGGTGTTGAGTGCGGTGCATATTTTTGCCCTGGCCAGGCGAAACGACAAGTCATAGTTATTCATATGGTGCGGAGTTTGAACGCCGCCAGGGCGAAAATAGGTCAGCAATAAAGCCTAAATATCAGACGCTACGAGTATATTTATCAATGCATCGCTTGGATTCGCCAGAGAAACAGGCTGGCGGCAAAAATATAAGCGAATACCGCGATTATAATCACTAAGGTAAAGCCACCCTGAATGGCGATATAGGTGGCTAGAATGGCACTAATGACTGATGCACAACCATTTACGCCCCATGCCCAAGGAATAAATGAAGGGACAGTGGTTGCGGTATGGTTGAGGCCTATTGGAAACGGCATACCCATGAGCAAGGCGAGTGGTGCAATCAATAGCAAGGTCACGAGAATTTTTATGCTTTCATGGGTGCTTATGAGCCAGGCGAACAGTTCGGGTAGAAAAAATAAATAACCCGAGGTGGTAATGATGATACCGGTGACTGCCATGAAAATTGTGAGGCGTGGCTGAAAGTAACTAGAAAATCGACTGCCAAGGCCAGCAAACAGAAAAAATGCAAAGAGTACTAAGGCAACGGTATAAATCGGGTCGCTTAAAAACAAAATAAACTTTTGTATAAACGCTATTTCAATAAACATAAACGCGATACCAATGCTAAAAAAATAAGCAAAAACAAACCATTGATCGCGGTGCTTGATGGGTTTTATTGCTTGTTTACGATAATGCAAGCAAAGTGGCAAGACTATCAATAATAGGCTGGCGATACAGGCTTGCAGTAAGGTGATAGCCAATATTAGGCTGCCCCACTCGATGAGTGATAACCCTTGCTTGGCGGGTAAGTTGAGTATTTCGGGCAAGCTTGACCACTTCATGAAATGAGAAAAATAAGGCTGGTCATCGGTGGCAGGCGTTAAATGATATTTATAGGATTTCTCATAGTCTTGTGATTGCTCAGATAATAATGCCGAGATACCGGTGAAGAAAAAAGGCTGGGCAAGCCTGTTAAACTGATTGGTTTCGGTGGGTGTGATGCCTGGGTAATAGACTAAGTCAAAGGATTGTTGTTCAGCAAAGTGTTTAATTGACGCAATATGTTCGTGTGTCATGGCTTGTTTTGTTAATACCAAGGTGGTGGTATTCCAACTGCGTATCATAGCCAAATGCTGCGTTGGTTGTGCTACCCCTTGTTGCTTTAGCGCCGCAACGACAGTGGCTACCAATTTTAGAGCATCGCGTGGCGGCAGTTTAAGCCAGCGGGTAAATGCCAATACCCCGTTCGGGGTTAGATGTTGCCAATAATGTTGTATGGCTTCGATGGTGTACAAATAATTTTCATTTAATGAATACAGCCCGGCACTGGCGGCACCAAATGAGTCGATCAGTGAAAGCTGTATTAAATCAAAGGATTCGTTATGGGTATTAAGAAAAGCTCTGGCATCTTGTATATGGATGTGAATATTTTTCTGATTGTAAAGGTTTCCAGAAAAATTGGCATATTCGGTTTTGACAAGATCAACAATTTGCCGATTGAGTTCCACCGCATCAATGGAGCTTGCCTCAAAGTAGAGCGCTTGTAAAATATCACTGCCGCCGCCTGCACCAATAATGAACACCTTGGGTTGCTTTAATAAGACATAGGGCAAGGTGGATGTCATTTGGCTCATATAGGTGAGCGGCTCGGTTTGCCCATTAAATGCAGTGATCATTGTCATGCCATCGCCATCAGTAAATATGGCTTTTTGTGGTGGGGGTTCTTGGGTGTTATTTAAGCTTAAACCGGGGGCATGGCGAAAGGGAATGGTTTCATTTTCTACGACAGTGAGTACACCCAATGGTCCGGTGGTTTGGGAGATTCTTGTCGCCCCAATAACATTGAGTGTTTGATTGAGTTGTTTATACTCCGAGGGTTTTATTTGCAAGCCTTGTTGAGGCAGTAGCCATACCAACAGCGCGATACTAATAAAACTAAAACACCATCCATAGTGCTTGTCGATTTCTATGATGGCTAAGCCCACCGTAGCTAAGCTGAGGGCAAAGATTGTGATCAATATTTGTTGCGGAAATAACCAAAATAACAATACTATAATGAATAGACTGCCCAGCGCGGCACCTAACAAATCGGCGCTATAAACCAAGTTAATTTTTTCTGAATAAATATTTAATACCAAGCCGATGGCGTTGGCAGCGCTAAAAAATGGGACAATGAGTAACAAATAAATGGCGGATAAACTTAGCCATTGACGCAGATCCCAGAGCAGTTCCAGGGGATGAAAAGAAATGGCTTGGCTGACCACAAAACATAATATACTGCTCAGACTGAATAACAGTATGTTGCCGTAAAATAGTAGGCGAAAATGCTTTGCCAATTGATTACGGATGAGCATGAGGAACGCGCCACTGGCTCCATAACCAAGTAATGCAATGCTAATGATCATGTAGGCAAAGTGATGCCATTGAATGATAGAAAATAACCGCATCAGTAATATTTCATAACTGAGCGCTAGCAATGAAATCATTGCGATGGATAACAGCGGTGGTTTGACGCGACGCTGATCAGGAGTCATGGGTATTAGTGGTCGCCAGTCAGAGGCACAAAAGAAACCGGCAGAATTTGCCGGTTTTTAACTTTTCCGTCCAACGATTTTTCTACGACCATCAACTGCTGAGTGAGAAACTGGCTACCAACCGGGATAATCATTTTGCCACCCGGCCGTAGTTGTTGTATCAGGGGGGAGGGAATATGGCTCGCTGCGGCAGTGACGACAATGGCGTCAAAAGGGGCGGCTTCTTGCCATCCATAATAGCCATCGGAAATTTTGCTTTCTATATTTTGATAACCTAAGCTTTGTAATCGTTTGGCGGCTTGTTGTCCGAGCGGTCGAATGATTTCTATGGTGTATACTTTTTTGGCTAATTCGGCCAATATGGCGGCTTGATAACCTGAGCCAGTGCCAATTTCCAAGACGACATCATCAGCTTCCAGATCGATTATCTCTGTCATTATTGCCACGATATATGGCTGTGAAATGGTTTGTCCATAACCAATGCGAAGTGGCCGATTTTCATAAGCGTATTTTGCTGAGTTGGCAGGAACAAACTGATGGCGGGGTACTTGCGCGAGGGCCTGTATGACACGCTCATTTAACCGATGCCGTTGAGTCATGAAACGTGTCATAGTGACGTCTTTTTCAATGAGAGTGATCATTTTTTCTCTGGCGCGATGAAAGTCATCGGCAGCAAAAGTCAGTTGACATAAAAGCAGGGCGATTATTGAGAACATCAGATTGCAGTTGTGCTTGATCATAGTGAATCTTAAGACGATGAATAAAAAGTGTGTCGTTAATTTCATTATAACCTCCAAACAACGCGAGAGGTGAACCGAGCGGCGGTAGTGATATTCAATGATGTTGCGGTGTTAGTTAGTCTGTGTGCTATTGGTTGAAAGATGATCCGATTTTTTTCACGCTAACGCTGGCTTAATTTCATTAAGTCTTGTATCGAAGAATGGTTGTGCACTGCCATCGCTAATGATTTAGCTTGACCAACGATGACTACCTGTTGTTTACCTCCAGTGATTCCAGTATACAACAAATTTCATTCTAATAAAGTGTAATATTGCGTTGTCAGTGGTATCACTACGGCGGGATATTCGGAGCCGTGGGATTTATGAATGGTTGTTGCGTAAGCTAGGAAATGGAAATTAAATAACTTGAGGGCTCTGCTTCTAGGCGGGCAGTTTTCAGTTTAGGGGTGTCCTATTGCTGCTCGTATCTGTACGTATAGGCGTACGTTATTCTAACTTGGTATAGATAGGAACATATGTGTTCCATTGCTAAGTGAAAAGTGCATAAAACACTTGAAAATATACGGATCCATTCGGGGTTATAATAATTATGTATCGTGTTTAATAAGCATAATGGATAGCATTTCTGCGTTTTTTCAATAAAGTGCTGGTTGTTTGTGCGATTAATAAAAAAGGAGCAGGATTTCGTGACAACAAGATGAGATCTATTAGCAATCAATAATGATGCAACAAAGCTAAATGAGATTAACAAAGATCGTTTTAAGTTGGCTTTTCTGGTTTGAAATATATTGGAATATTCAGACTCTAATACATTTTTCCGTAGACAGGTATTAATTCATCCAGTATATCAATATTCTGAATTTTTGGTTGGTTTTAAATAATTTTACAGAAGTTAGCTAGATTGGGTCTAGTAATTATGTATCTTTCAGCAGATAATACGATTCTTGATGTTTAGTGTGCTATGCGCCCGTCTTGATAAAAAAAACAACAAACACTAACTAATTTTTAGACAATGCTGATTGTTATCGCTGTGTATTGCAAATACATCGAGCTATATGTGTGCAGATAAGTTTAGGAATGGGCTACGTGATAACCTCCCGATTGAGTGCTCAGCTTTAGTCCGTGTGTGCCTGTTCTGACTGCATGGCTGCCGGAGCAGCCTGCCGAAAAATGTTCAGACAAAGGCCAAAGCTGAGATGTAAGATAGGTAAGTTATTTAATCATTCCTTAGAAGTTAGTGTTCAACGATCGAAATTTCCCGAGGTTAGTTGTCTCTCTATCACTTGTTACTAATAATAACTTGTGCATCTTGTGCTTTTTGTATTCCTGTAAGCGCTGTTTTTTAAGGTGACATGACATAAAACTTCAATGGTTCACCCATTGATGAAACAGCGGCTACCAGTAAATAGCCGACGCTATTTGGATAAGTTATTTATTTTCCATTCTAAAGCGTGTGACAGCGATACGATCAACCTTTGCTATGACTGTATTTAGCGCCACCATGACTAAATTAGAGGATCATCTAAAGTGATGTTGGTTCTGATGATATATGCAGATGGGTAGTATCGGTTATACAGTTTACTATATATTGGAATTAAGAATTTATCTTTATGTAAGGGAGATAATAAAATGTTTTTTGCTATTTTTCGACGACGTTGGGGTTGTCGAAGACCCTTTCTTATTTTTACAGGCGTATTGTGCTGGTCAATGATGTTACCTGCTTATGCAGCTTTGACTCTGTCAATTACGGTGAATCCAGACCCTGTCCGCCCCGGCAAAACAGCCTTTGTGGAATATGTTGTTATGAATACTGGGGCGCTGCCAGAAACTGATATACAACTAGAGGCGGTTGTGCCAGACCAGGTGGGTAGTTTTAGTCCATTGTTGACCTCTGGGGATGGCATTTGCTCTGAGACATGTGATCCGGGAGAGCACGTGGTGTGGTCTATTGATAGTTTGGCCGCTGGTGCGAGTGCCCGGGTTAGCATGCCTCCAACGCTAAACAATGATATAAGCGATAGCACTGAAATTATATTTACCGGCGTTGTGCGACAAAATTCTGTTGAACAAGTGACGGCTTCGGCAATGGTAATGGTTCAGGTCAATCCTATTTTTGCACTTGCATTAACCGAGGACTTGAATCCCGTGGCACCAAGTGGTGTGTTGATGTATACCTTAACATTTGGTAATCGTTCATCAGAGACTCTAGTGCAAGATGCAATGTTATCCATGTCATTACCGCAAGGTGTTAGTTTCATTTCAGCTAGCGGCAGTGGTGAGTTGGCCGAGGGATTAGTCATGTGGCAGTTGGGGAGTTTGCTGGCTGGTGAGTCGGCAACCCGTCAGTTACAAGTGCGAGTCGATGATGCCATGAGTGGTGTGTTAACAGCCGAAGCGAGCTTAGTTGATAACTCACAACCAACGAATGAAGCGCGAGCCTCGACAGTGACGCATATTCAATCATCAGTTCCCATCAATTTATCGATCACGGCAAATCCGGATCCGATTCAACCCAATGAAACTCTGAACATATCTTATAAAGTCACCAACATGAGTGAAGTGGCACATTCTAATCTCGTGTTAGAAGCGATGGTGCCGAGTGAAGTGTTTGGTTTTGATGCGTCATTAACCAGCGGCGGAGGAGTTTGTTCGGCGGTCTGTGATGCGAGAGAACGCGTGATTTGGAATATTGGTACACTCGCCGCAGGTGAAGGTATTACTGTCAGTATTCCGCCGGTGGTTGTGAATGGAATACCGGGTGGCGCACTGATTCCAGTGTTTGCTTTTGTTACCGATGATAGTGGGCAACGAGTGTCAGCAAGTCGTACGATGACAGTAAAAGTGAATCCTGTTTTGGAGCTTGTTGTGACTGAAGACGTAAATCCTGTCGCACCCAATGGCATACTTAGGTATCGTCTAACGTTTAGTAATCATTCCCCATCGACATTGGCACAGGAGGCTGTCTTGTCATTGCCGTTACCGCAAGGAACTCGTTTTGTTTCAGCCAGTGCTAATGGTGAGTTGACAGATGCGTTTGTGACATGGCGTTTAGGCGACCTGGCAGCTGGCGAGTGGGGAAGCCGCCAGCTACAAGTGCAAGTGGATGAAACACGTTTGGCGGGGAGTGTGATAAAAGTCGAAGCGAATTTAAAAGACAATTCCGTACCGATTAACGAAACACGCGCTTCGACAGTGACTCGTGTTCAGTCACTCGTGCCGTTAAGTTTGTCCATCGTAGTGAATCCAGATCCGGTGCGACCGGATGAAACATTAAACGTGTTTTACACGGTGACTAATTTGAGTGATATCGCCCGCAACGAAGTGGTGTTGGAAGCAACAGTACCGGATGGCGTGCGTGGATTTAGTTCATCATTAACGACTGGAGGCGGCGTTTGTACAACGGTCTGTGAGCCTAGAGAACGAGTGACCTGGAATCTTGGTAGCTTGGCTGTCGGAGAAGGGCTCACCGTGATGGTGCCATTGCTAACGCTGAGTGGAATATCGGGTGGCACAGTTATGCCTTTGATCGCCTTTGTGACAGACGATAGCCGAGTGAGTGTATCGGCAAGCCGTGGTGTGCCCGTGCAGTTAGATCCCATGTTGGAACTTGGGTTAACAGGGGATTTGGATCCGGTCATGCCAGCGGGTGTATTAACGTATCGTTTGATGTTTGGTAATCGCTCTTTGGATAGCTTGGCACAAGAGAGTACCTTGTCGTTATTAACCCCTCCGGGAGTGACTGTTGTTTCAGTGAGTGATAATGGTGTGCAAAGCGGCGATTATGTCGAATGGCAATTAGCGGATTTGGGCGCGGGTCAAGGTGGCATGCGTCAATTGCAAGTTCAGTTGGGTGACGGGATCCAAGCTGGCGATGCCATCAAGGCGGAAGCCTCATTAAATAGTGCGCTGGGCGCAGCCAATGAAAGGCGGGCTTCGATAGTGACGCGGGTTCAATCAGTGGCTCCTCTGGCACTATCGATTTCTGCCAGTCCGGCTGCGGTTCAACCTAATGAAACGCTGAATTTGTCATATACGGTGACAAATACGGGTGAAGCGGATCAGCTTGGTGTGGTAGTGGAAGCGTTGATACCTGAGGAGATTCGGGGGTTTAGTCCCTCATTAACCACCGGCGGCGGTGTTTGTTCAACGGTGTGTGAACCCAGAGAGCGGGTGGTTTGGAACATTGGCGTTTTGCCTGTAGGGGGATCAGCGACGGTGACCATGTCACCTGTGGTGACTAATACGGTTGTTAATGGAAGCCTGATATCGCTTAGTGCGTTGGCATTTGACGATAGCCGTCACCAAGTTAACGCTGCAAGTGCAGTATTGGTGGGTAATACAGCGCCTATCGCGATGGACGATACGTTTAGCACCGATGAAGATATTGGCTTGGTCAATTTCAATGTGCTAACTAACGATACTGATGGCGATGAGGATACGCTAACTGTCATCGAGGCGGATAGTAGCTCAGTTCAAGGTGGAGTGGTTGTTAATCATGATGACGGCACCTTTAGTTATACACCGGCAGCTGATTTTAACGGTGATGATAGCTTTCATTATACGATATCTGATGGGCAGGGTGGTGTTGACCAAGGGTTAGTGACTATTACGGTGAATCCCATCAATGATAGCCCGCAAGCTGTTGATGACAACGTTACCATGGATGAGGATACTTCCATAACCACTGATAATGTACTTAACAATGATATCGATATTGATAGTGGCGATGTATTGGTTATTGGAGAAGCTGATGTGATTTCACTTCAAGGAGGCACTGTGGTGAATCATGGAGATGGCACCTTTACTTATACACCGGTGGCTAACTTTAATGGCAGTGACAGCTTTAATTATAGTGTCAATGACAATCATGATGGGTTTGCTAGCGCGACGGTTAACGTTATGGTAACGGCGGTAAATGATGAGCCTGTTGCGGTGGATGATAACGTAAGTACTAAACAAAATGAGAGTGTGTCAACGATCAATGTGTTGCTGAATGATACCGATGAGGACGGAGATACATTAACCGTCGCTGGAGCAGATAGTACCTCAGCACAAGGAGGTACGATTATTAACAATGGAGACGGTAGCTTTGAGTATACGCCTCCGGCAGGTTTTAATGGCAGCGATCAATTTTCGTATACGGCAAGTGATGGGCAAGGTGGTGCGGCACCAGCTGTCGTGAAAATTTTGGTGAGTGAAAATAATTCACCGGTGGCAACAGATGATAACTGGACGAGCTTGGAAGATACGTCTCTGGTTAGCGAAAACGTATTGAGCAATGATTCTGATAGTGATAATGGGACGTTAACTGTGACTGGCGCTGATAGTGTTTCAGTTGCTGGAGGCAGTATCATCAATCACCAGGACGGTACTTTTACGTATTCGCCACCGGAAAATTATAGTGGTAGTGATAGCTTCCGTTATGTTATTGGGGATAATCAAGGCGGTTCTGCTCAAGGGGTGGTTAATATATCCGTTGCCCCAGTCAATGATGTACCGGTAGCTAACGATGATACCATCAGCACGGATGAGGATGTGGCTGTTACCACAAGTAATGTGTTGTTGAACGATGAGGACGTTGATGGAGATACCCTCAGTGTTACGCGTGTTGATGACACATCATTGCAAGGCGGTAGTGTGGTCAATCAGGGTGATGGCACATTCAGCTATACACCCTTAGCCAATTTTAGCGGCGATGATAGTTTCACTTATACAGTCAATGATGGGCAGCAAGGATCGAGTTCCGCCACAGTTAACATCACGGTCAATTCTGTGAATGATAGTCCGGTGGCCATTGATGACAGTGTGATTGCCGAATTTGACACGTCAGTTACCAGCAGCGTATTAGACAATGATTCAGATATCGAATCGGATACGCTAACCGTTATCGAGGTTGATGATGTTTCAGCCGAGGGTGGAACAATTGTTAACCATGATGATGGCACATTCACTTATACACCACCGCAGGGTTATAGCGGTAACGATACCTTTAGCTATACAGTGAGCGATGGTAAGGGGGGTAGTATGCAGGGGAAAGTGGCTATTGTGGTCAATCCTCAGGAGATTATAACTACCCCAAATACACCGGATGACAGCACTGATGACAGCACTGATGACAGCACTGATGACAGCACTGATGACAGCACTGATGACAGCACTGATGACAGCACCGATGACAGCACTGATGACAGCACCGATGACAGCACTGATGACAGCACCGATGACAGCACTGATGACAGCGGCAGCGGAGGCGGTGGCTCTATGGCTTATTTTTTCTTGCTAATGTTGTTGTTAACATTCATGAATCGATTGCCTGGTTTATTACGAGTCAAGTAACTGGTATGATTGCCCGTGTCATGTATTACTAAAAAAAGTAATATATGACACGGACCTTAAGACCGACATTGGGTAGCCTATCATTTGATCTCGCTTGACCCTTGATTCCACAGAAATTTTTCTTCAGTCGCCAATACAACCCGTATGTACCTCCTTCAGAAAAATCCCTGTGAAACCAATTCTCTTCGCGATTTTCAAACGCTAGGCTGCCCAATGTCGGTTAAGACTCTGCTTTTTCATTAACGGGCATATCAGTGAAATTAATATTTTTATGTGTTATGGCGGTTTCATCGCAGATGGCCTATGCCGGTGGTGAATGGTGGGATAAGGTGAAGGGAGGTGCATCGGAGGTTATCGATCAGTCGGCTGAGGTTTTAACGCAGTCTAAAGAAGCTATTGCTCAAGTGATTGGTAAAAAAACCTCTCGGGATATACGAAAAGAGAGTGATTTTGCTGTCAATTTAAGTTTTGCGCCGTTAAATCTTCCTTTCCCTATGGCGTGGGGAATGAATGCCTCTTATATTGCCAGTGAAAAATGGATGTTTGGTATTGATTATTTAAATTCAGGTAAAGCATTGAAGTTTTTTTCTTTTGAAATTGGTGCCGTCGAGGAACAGAATTATACACTGCAAGTTCGCCGCTTTTATGGAAATAGCTTTAATGTCAAAATGGGAATCGGTCAGCGAACCTCAGAGGTCAGATTGGCAAAAGATTTGTTTGACTTGGTTGAAACGGATTATTCGGGAACCGTTAGCAAATTAAAGACCAATTATTTTCGTTTTGGTTTGGGAAATCAATGGCAGTTTAAAGATAAATATACTTTTGTTGTTGATTGGATTTCGATCAATATTCCGTTTAGCGGCGAAGTTGAAACCAGCGCCTCTCAATTTGCAAAAACGGATGACGACAAAAAAGAAATTGAAGATGCAGAAAACATCTTGAAGTTTTACCCTTCTGGCGCCCTCTTTCACATGGAAATTGGTTTGATCTTTTGATTCATATTTTTTAAAAAAATGAATCCATCGCTAGTGATTTAATTTTGTTCTTTAATTTTTTTAGCGATTTCCATTCTTTAAAAAAACGTCATTGTGTTGTCATTGTTAAAGATAATGGGGCAAGTGTCGCCTATATAAAATGGCGGTTGGCTGGCTGGACCATTGGATAAATTTCGAGCAGTTTGTGAAAATTTGCTATTTTCCACTTGAGCTTTAAGGAAAGTCTACAAATTTAATAAGGTGCAGCGAATAGTGACCGATAAGACTAAGGAGATGAACTAGGAGTTTTCGTGATGGCAAATAAAAAATATCGCTTGGTGACGCGGAGTGATTTTGATGGGTTGGTTTGTGCGGTGCTATTAAAGCATCTTGATATAATTGATGATATAAAATTTGTCCATCCGAAGGATATGCAAGATGGCAAGATTGACATTGATAATCATGATATTTCGACCAATTTGCCTTATGTGATGGGCGTTCATCTTGCTTTTGATCACCATTTGTCAGAAACCATTCGTAACCAAGGCAATATCAATAATCACATCATTGATGCCAATGCTCCTTCCGCGGCGCGTGTTGTTTGGCAACATTATGGTGGACATAATGCATTTCCTTCGCAATGGGATGACATGATGGAAGCGGTGGATAAAGCCGATGCTGCGCAATTCAACCAAGAAGAAGTTTTAAACCCAAAGGGTTGGGAGTTGCTCAACTTTCTCATGGATGCGCGTACTGGGTTGGGTCGTTTTCGAGAATTCCGTATTTCCAATTATAACTTGATGATGGACTTAATTGATTATTGTAAGAATCACAATATTGGAGACATCATTACATTACCAGACGTTAAGGAGCGGGTTGATCTATATTTTGAGCAGGAGCAAAAATTCAAACAGCAAATTCAACGCTGTGCAACGGTCTATGACAATCTGGTAGTGCTTGACTTGCGTCAGGAAGAAACCATTTGGGCTGGCAATCGTTTTATGATTTATGCACTGTATCCACAATGCACTATCTCCATCCACGTATTATGGGGATTGAAACAGCAAAATACAGTTTTTGCTACCGGAAAATCTATTTTTGATAGAAGTTCCAAAACCAATGTGGGTGAACTGATGCTCAAATATAATGGTGGTGGTCACCAGGCGGCAGGGACTTGCCAGGTCGAGAACGAAAGTTCCGAAGCCGTGCTTAAAGAGCTTATTAAACAGATTAACCTGGATGGTTAGTAATAGCTTGAACATATGGCACTCAGAGTAAGTCTGAGCGCCAACCAGGGATATCATGACGTGTGTATTCCAAATAATCTATATTGCTACCGCAAGTAATTGCGTGTCCATTCCTTAGTCATGAAAAAATGAGGAGAGAAGTATATCTCTGGGACGAAAGCAATGTTATAAGTCCGGCAATTGTCGTGTAATTGATGAATCGATTTTTATTTGTGGTTTTTATATTGTTTTGCTACTAAAAATACGCCAAAAATTATCATCAATCCACCTATCGCTTGTAGAGCGCCGAAGGTTTCGCCTAACATAAAATAGGCTAAGGTCAATGTGATGATGGGTCCACTTGTGCTTAGGATAGAGGCGTTGGGTGCGCCGATACGTTTGATGCCTTCAGCCATGAGTATTAAGGGTAAAACCGTGGAAAAAACGGCCATCGGTGCAATGAGTGCATAAACTTCAATCGATTGAACGAAAACTTGCAGGCCATGTTGATACATTGCGTGAATAACTGTGGCAAATGTAGCTCCTATCATGGCGTAAACGGTAAAGCGTATTGCGCCATGTTGTTGAATGGGCTTGACGCTAACAACCGTATAGATAGCAAACACCACTGCCGCTCCGAAAACTAATAAAGAACCGAGCAGGTACTCGCTGGTAAAGTATTGGGTTTGTTCGATAAATACAATTAAGATTCCAAGATAGCTGAGTGCTAGTGCGGCGATGATTTTGGGTTTAATTTGTTGGGGATGAAGAAAAAAAGTGATGAGTACCACAAATGTTGGATAAAGAAACAGTATGAGTCGTTCCAAACCGGCAGGGATATAGGCTAACGCGGAAAAATCCAAAATAGCAGATAAATAAAACCCAATAAAGCCTAACATAAAAAGGCTCATTAAATCGCGCCGTAGCATTGGTGTTGTTGTTTTTGGCGCGTATTTTTTTAATAATAAAATAAAAAGCGGTAACGCTAATGCCAGGCGAATAACGAGAATAGTGATGGCATCGATTTCTGGGCTGTGTTGATACACCAGTTTGATAATAATAGCTTTGAATGACAGACCAAATGTGGCGACTAAAGCACAAATAATCCCAATAGAAAAATGACTGAGCTGTATTTTTTTGATTCGCGCTTGCATAGAAACTCCGAGGTCATTGGGGTTTCATAACGCGTAAACAAAAAAGCCGCAGATATGAGATCCACGGCTTTTTTGTTTTGATAAAATTTTTATTCAATACAAACTGCCACGGTAGGTTGACTTCCACCATGGTGATTTTATTAAGTCTTGTTTTGAAATCAAATTCATTCTGTTCATGTGCAATATCATGCCGTGGCGAGCTTGCGATTGTCAAGTATTTTTCTTGGTCTGTGTTTTTTTTATACAGAGTGCATAAACACGTGCTCGGTACGGATTACACATTTTGAGAATGCGTTTTTTATGCATTAGTTTGGCATTAATCGATATCTTTGTTAACTAAACTTCTTCGCTTAAATAAATCGCTATTCTAAATACATGAGAAATGAGTCGAGTCATTCCTAAGTTATTTAATTTTCATGCTTTAATGTTAGACTACCTGGTAAGTAACGATAGGAAAAATAGCTATGCTTCATATATTACGATGGATATTCATTTGTCATGCGGTGCTGGTGGTTCATGTCGCGTTTGCACAGCAAGTAACCGTTCGGCCATTTGTCGAAATTGTGGAATCGGTGCAATATCAGGTAAGCGCTGAAGTCATCAGTGATCAGATCAGTGAAATTAGTGCCCAGGTGCCAGGTATCGTCGAGCGATTACTTGTCAAGGTGGGCAGTAAAGTAAAGAAGGGTAGTACCCTGGTTGTGCTTGACAAGGAGGATTATCGTTTGAAGCTGGCCAATGCGCAAGCCAACTTGAAAATGATAGAAGCAAAAAAAGAACTGGCCGAGTTTCAACGGTTGCGAGCCAAAGAATTGGCAGAACAAGCGGTAGCTTCACAAGAGATGTATGTCCGGAGCGAAACGGAGCTTAATATAACGAATGCTGAGCTTGAAGCGCATCATGTATTAATTGATATGGCGAAACGAGACTTGTCAAAAGTGACCATTAAATCACCATTTTCAGGCGTAGTGACCCAGCGTAACGTGCAACTCGGTGAATATGTCAATCTAGGGGTGCCGCTATTAACCATAACAGATGTAAAAGATACCGAAGTGATTGCCAAAATACAGACTAATCACGTGGCCAGTTTTATTCATGCCAAGCAGTATATGGTTGAAGTGGATGGCCATCGTTTTCCGGTTGACTTACGCACCTTGTTGCCGATAGTGGATCGCAGTGAACGTACGCAAGAAGCCAGGTTGATTTTTACTAAGCAAGCTGTGCCACCTGGGCGTTTGGTAACCTTAACCTGGCAAGATTCTCAACCTAAAATTCCGGCCACCTATTTGTTACGACGAGATAATCAATTGGGTGTATTTGTTGCGGAATCAGGTATTGCAAAATTTATTACGCTGCCAGATGCCTTGGAGGGGCGTCCTGCCATGGTGGCTTTTTCCATCGATAAACTCATTATTGAAGAAGGTCGCCATATATTACAGCCGGGCGATGTTATAGAATTCTAGATTAATTCTCATTGCTTAGGGTTTCGTCATTAACTTTCACTCTATTCTATATAAACGTCAATGTTAGAAAAAATACTAAAAAATCATGTTTTGGCTAATGCGACATTTGGGGTGGTTCTCATTGTCGGCACGCTTTCTTTTTTTATGTTACCTCGGGCACAAGACCCTGAGATTAACTTTAATTGGATCAGTGTCATTACGGTCATGCCAGGTGCATCGGCCGAAGATATGGAAAAACTCATTACTGATCCTTTAGAAGAAGCGATTCGCAAAGTGGATGATATTGACTTTGTGTCAAGCAATAGCCGTGAGGGTAATTCTAATATTCTGATCCGCTTTGATGACATCAGCACGCGCCAGTTTGATAAGCGGCTAAATGATTTGCGACGTGAGGTCCAAACTAAAGCCAACGCAGAGTTGCCACCGGAAGCGGAAGATCCTTTGATTTTAGAGATTACCAGTGCCAATTCTTTTCCAACGGCGGTGGTGCTTGTCAAAGGTCAGGAAAATGATGAAACATTACGTCGTATGGCGTTGTTAGTGAAAGAAGACATTGAACAAATTAGCGGTGTTGATGGAGCGGATGCTTCGGGCTTAAATGAACCGGAGCTGCATGTCGAGTTTTCACTGGAAAAATTGCACTCTTATGGCATTACCGCCACTCAATTAGCGGATTCGATTACTGCCCACTTTCAAGATGTTTCAGCAGGCAATTTACATTTTGCCAACCAAGAATGGTTGGTACGTGTGTTGGGGAAAAACAGTGATCCGAAATATATTGCAGAATTGCCGATTATCGATGCAAAAGGTTTAATCTATGTGGGCGATGTGAGTGATGTGAGTCGGGGCCGGACGTATCCTCGTCAATTAGTTTCTCACGATGGACAAGCCGCAATTATGATGGCGATTACTAAAAAGCCATATAGTAATACCCTCGAACTTGTCGACAGCGTCAATCAGTACATTATAGAAAAAAATAAGGTACTGAAGCAATTGGGCGTACAAATTGTGTTGTTAGATGACCAAACGACGCCCACGCGTAAAGCTATTGACGTTATGCAAAAAAATGCTTTATTAGGTTTGATTTTAGTGGCATTGGTGACTTGGATTTTCTTGGGTTTACATATTGCGGTTTTTATTGGTATCGGTATTCCGTTTACCTTGGCGGCGACGTTCTGGATCTTAAACGGCATGGGGGAAACACTCAATCAATCGGTGTTGTTAGCCATTGTTATTGTGCTAGGTATGCTGGTGGATGATGCGGTGGTGGTCGTTGAAGCTATTTATTATCGTATTGCGCGGGGTGCGAATGCATTTAAAGCGGCGGTAGATGCCTTGCGGGAAGTGATTAAGCCGGTCACTGCGTCGGTATTAACAACGGTGGCCGCTTTTTTACCCTTGATGTTGTTGCCTGGTATATTAGGCGACTTTATGTTTGTTATTCCATTTGTGGTTTCATTAGCTTTAATTGTGAGTTTAGCGGAAGCTTTTTGGATGTTGCCGGTCCATGTTTCTTCATTTAAAGTGCAAGTGAAACACACCTCAAAACTTCAGTTAGCGCGTATTCGTTTTACCCGAGGGTTACGTATAAAATATGCGTTTTTTTTGACTTGGGTATTACGTCGTCCGAAAAGATCGTTATCAATGGTACTTCTAGTGATGGGCGTCGCCGTTATTTTAGTGGCCAAAGGGGCGGTTAAAACTGAATTTTTTGCATTTGATCCGATTCGGCTGTTTTATGTCAATATTGAAATGCCCGCCGGTACACCCGTTGAAAATACCCTCAACAAAGTCGTGCAAATCGAGCAGCGTGTCAAAAGCTATATGAAACCTGGTGAAGTACGGGAAATGGCGGCGGTTGCCGGACAAATGTTTACTGAAATGGCACCGTTCTTTGGGTCACGTTATGGTCAGCTTATCATTGGGTTAAATTCAAAGACAGAAGCCATGCGAGGCGTTCAGCAGATCGTCGATGAAATGCGTGCAGAAATAGAAGCGATATCGGGGCCTGAGCGCATTTCTTTTCTGGTGATGTCAGGTGGGCCACCGGTATCTAAACCGATTAGTGTGAAAGTGCGTGGTAGTAACTATCAACAAATTCGTGCGGCTACTGATAAGTTGCAAGATTATTTACAAAGTTTAGCGGCAGTGAAAGATATTACCGATGATGACAGCCCAGGTAAACCGGAGTTGAAGTTACGCTTTAACTTGGATGCGGTGAAAAAATCGGGACTTAATGTGGCGGATTTAGCTAGAACATTGCGTTTGTTATTTGATGGTGAAATCGTGGCTAGAATGCAATATGAAGGGAAGGCGCTGGAAGTTTTGGTCAGAGCGCAATATAAATCCTATCGCAGTGTTGATGAGCTTTTGTATCATCAAATTCCGTTACCTGACTCAGGTTCTATTGCGCTTAATGAACTTGTCTATCTTGAAACTGGGCTGAGTAAAAGTAATATACGGCATTATAATTTTAGGCGATCCATTACCCTCCAAGCGGATTTAGACAAAACGCAAATGGATACGGTGGAGGCAAATGATAAAATCAAAGCGTACTGGGAAACGATTCAACTGGATTTTCCTCGCATCAATTTAGACTTTTCTGGCGAGTTAGATGATATTGAAGAGAGTTTAGGGGCCATGGGCGTGTTATTTTTATTTGGCATTGGATTGATTTATTTAATCTTAGGGACGCAATTTAATAGTTATTTCCAGCCTTTTATGGTCTTAGTCACGGTGCCATTGGCTTTTACCGGCGTGGTATTTGGTTTGGTGATTTCAGGTAATCCGCTCAGTTTATTCACGCTTTACGGGGTGGTTGCATTAGCCGGGATTTCGGTCAATGCTGCCATTGTTATGATTGATGCAGCCAATAACCGCTTAACTGCCGGCATGAGTGTGTTACATGCCACCATATATGCCGCACGTCGCCGAGTGGTGCCTATTGTTATTACCTCATTGACCACCATTGCTGGTTTATTTTCGCTAGCAACAGGCTTGGGTGGCAAGTCATTATTATGGGGACCGGTGGCATCGGCGATTGTTTGGGGTTTGGCGTTTTCGACGCTATTGACTTTGTTTGTGATACCTCTGATATACAGTACATTTATGCGCAGAAACAAACGATTTGAAGAACATAAACCTATTGTTCATTCTTAACCCTAACGTTTCAAAAAAAACTGGTTAACTCAGGTGCTTGACGACAATGGCAATTTTACAATCAAAAAAGGCGTTGACTATCTCTCGATCATAAAGACGACCTGCATTATTTTTTAAGTGTGCCATGGCGGTGATATGATCAACCTGTTGCTGGTATGGCCGAGGTTTGGTCATTGAATCGAAAACATCGGCTACCCGAATAATGCGAGAAAAAAACGGAATTTGTTCTTGCCTCAAGCCAAATGCACCTGATCCATTCAGGTTCTCGTGATGAAATCTGATGGTCTCGGCGATGGATTGTAGTTGGGGCATGTTTGATAATATTTCATCGGCAAGCATAATGTGTTCAACGGTATCAGGTATTTGTTTGATTTGGTTTCGTGGATTCTTAGCGACTTTTCGGGATAGGCTAAGCATGCCGATATCATGTAATACGGCGGCCGTTTTTAAATGGGTGAGCGCACTTTTGTTTAAGTCTAAGGCCTGACCCATTGCGAGGCAGAGTTTGGATACTCGTTTGGCATGGGCTGCCTCGCTGGGCGCATTTTTTTCAATGATATCAGCTAAGGTACGTACCGCCGATTGGAATGTGTTTGTTGCATCATATTGGTGGCGTATATTGTCCATCGCCATGGCGATTTGATTGGAAAATAACACTAAAAACTGACTATCTATCTCATGAAATTCGCTAGTCCGTTTGTTTAGCGCTTGTAAAACGCCGATGATTTTGGTTTGACTCATGATGGGAACACATAAAATATTACGCGTTGTATAACCACTTTTTGAATCAGCATCTTTAAACCAGCGCTGATCTTTTTTGACATTATTAATGAACAGGGGTATTTGTTCTTTTGCCACCCAGCCTGCTACACCTTGTCCCATATTCAGATGAATATTTTTAATGAGTTTACTGTGTTTTCCAGTTGAAATATCAAAGTAAAGTTGTTTCGTTTTGTGATTGAGTAATAACAAACTGCTTGCTTCACAATGCATGAGTGCGGCGGTGGCTTTGACGGTGATTTCTCGTATTTCTTTAATGCTTGATGAACGATTAATAAGACTGGATATATTGACCAGCGTGTCGAGTGATGTTTGATTTAACTGAGCAACTGGGTCTTGGTTCGTCACCATGGGTGATGGATCATGATGTGTTGCTGTGGCCGAATATTCAGTGGATTGTTTTTTGTTATTCATATTAAATGCCGTGATTAAACGTGATGCCATAATGTTGATCTGCTTTTAATATTGAACCAGGATTGTTGGTAACTTGAACATATGATTGTTTATGACGGCGGTAAGCGTCTACTATTTTGTGAGCTGATTCACATTTCGTGTTTATTTTTTATTTGTGTGATCCGGTTCTCGAAATAGGTATTTTTTACTGGGGTTGATGAATTTGGCTTTGATTGACTCATGCTGTGATGACTGGCTTTCGCGATTATCAATCGTTAGCTTTTAGCTAATGTCGGTTATAATCTGATTTTTTGTGGTTGGTTGAGTGAATATGCCTAAATTTAGTACAAAATGTCGTCAATGTTCGCGATTAGCGGATTTTTTAGCCCAGGTGAAGCAGGATTTTCCGGATTATTACGCCAAACCAGTGCCTGCTTTTGGGGATAATGATCCGCATTTATTGATTGTTGGTTTAGCGCCTGGTTTACATGGGGCGAATCGGACAGGGCGGCCATTTACCGGTGATCATGCTGGCATCTTATTGTATCAAACCTTACATAAGTACGGTTTTTCCAATGCGCCGGTGTCTGAGTCGTTTCGCGATGGTTTACAGTTATTGAATTGCCGTATCACCAATGCAGTGAAGTGTTTGCCGCCGCAGAATAAACCTATTGGATCGGAAGTACAAAATTGTAACAGCTATTTGAATGATGAAATCCAACAACTAGAGCAGGGTTCAATGATACTTGCATTAGGTACTCTGGCACATAATGCTGTGATACGTGCTATGGCTCTGAAACAAAAAGATTACCCATTTGGGCATGAGCGATTGCATTCATTGCCAATGGGTTATGCACTGTTGGATTCTTATCACTGTAGTCGCTATAACACACAAACCAAGCGTCTTACCGAGGATATGTTCCACCAGGTTTTTGCTAAAGCACGGCAATGGGTGGATGCGCATTGATGTGAACATGGATGTGAACATGGATGTGAACATGATAAGCCGTGTTTTTTTAGCTGGAAAAAATAATGACCCATTCGCTTGATAATGTGACATTTGATCACAAGTCTTTTTTAAAGACGTTAACCAGTAAGCCTGGGGTGTATCGGATGCTTAATGCAAAACAGCAAGTGATTTATGTTGGTAAAGCAAAAAATCTGAAAAAGCGGGTATCGAGTTATTTTAATCGGAGTGATCCCTCGGTAAAAACGCAAGCCATGGTGGCGCGCATTCATGCCATCGATATTACGGTGACGCATACCGAAAATGAAGCGCTTCTTCTAGAAAATATTTTAATTAAAACATTAAAACCTCAATATAATATTTTATACCGAGATGACAAAGGTTATCCTTATATTTATTTATCGACCCATGTTGATTTTCCTCGGTTGAGTTATTTTCGTGGGACTAAAAAAGCTAATGGCCGCTATTTCGGACCATATCCCAGTGCCAGTGCCGCCAAAGAGAGTCTTAATTTATTACAAAAACTGTTTCCTGTACGCCAATGCGAGGATAGTTTTTTTAAAAACCGTGCTCGCCCTTGTCTACAATATCAAATAAAACGCTGTACTGCCCCTTGTGTTGGTTTGATTAGTGGTGAACAATATGCTGAAGATGTGCGGCATGCGAGTATGTTTCTTGACGGTAAGAACTCAGCGGTGATTGACGAACTGGTACATCGTATGGAACAAGCGGCAGATCAATTGGCTTTTGAGCAAGCGGCAAAATTTCGGGATCAAATCCAGGCGCTGCGTAAAGTACAGGAACGCCAGTATATTTGTGGCGAGCAGGGACATTTAGACATCGTGGCGGGCAGTCTGCAGAACAATTTTGGCTGTGTGCAAGTGTTTTTTATTCGAGATGGCCATAATCTGGGGAATAAAGCGTTTTACCCCAAATTGCCGCCGCAAGCGACATTGGCTGATATGCTAAGTGCATTTATTGCCCAGTATTATTTGACGGAGAATAGTCATCGGGAAATGCCAGCGGAGATACTGGTGAATCATTTGCCAGAGGATCATATTTGGTTAGAGACGGCATTACAGGAACAAGCGGGTCGCAAAATAGCGATTCATGATCAGGTTCGTGGCGAACGGGCTCGCTGGGTAAAGTTGGCGATGATTAATGCTGAGACTGGGCTGGCAAGTTATTTAGCAAATAAAATGAATGTGTTAGCACGCTTTGAAGCCTTGCAAGATGCGTTGCAATTAGCGAGTATGCCGCAGCGCTTGGAGTGTTTCGACATTAGCCATACCTCAGGGCAGGAAACGGTGGCTTCGTGTGTGGTGATGGATACCAATGGTGCGATAAAATCAGACTACCGGCGATTTAATATTACTGATATTACACCCGGTGATGATTACGCAGCAATCTATCAAGCGGTGACTCGACGTTATCGGCGACTGAAAGAATCGGAAGGTGTGTTACCCGATATTTTGGTAATCGACGGTGGCAAGGGGCAACTTTCACAGGCAATGAAGGTGTTGAATGAACTGCAAGTCAGCGATGTCTTACTGCTTGGCGTGGCGAAAGGGCCGGAACGTAAGCCGGGTATGGAAACACTATTCTTGTCTGGACGCCCAGAGCCTTTTATACTTGGCTCTACATCGCCGGCATTGCATTTGATTCAACAGATTCGTGATGAAGCGCATCGCTTTGCGATTCAAGGGCATAGGAACAGGCGTGCAAAGAAACAACAAAGCTCTCCGCTTGAAGATATTCCAGGATTGGGTCCCAAGCGCCGACAATTATTATTGAAACAGTTTGGCGGCTGGCAAGGCGTCAGTCGAGCCGGTGTTGATGATTTAATGAGTATCAAGGGTATCAGTAAGCAGTTAGCCCAAAAAATATACGAGATATTTCACTCTAATTAAACGTAGTAAGTGGATGGGTGCGGAATATTGTGCCAAAGCTTATCGTTTAATTGTTCTACTTGATGAGTTTGACATGGGTATCCCTTTAATTTTAACGTGGGCACGTATTGCTCTTATTCCGGTTTTTGTGATTGTATTTTATTTGCCCTTTAAATGGGCAAGTGCAGTCTGTGCAGGTATTTTTTTATTAGCCGCGATTACAGACTGGCTTGATGGTTATTTAGCGCGCCGTTTGAATCAAATTTCAGCGTTTGGTGCTTTTCTTGACCCGGTGGCGGATAAGTTGATGGTGGCTGTCGCGCTTATTTTGTTAGTCCAGGTTCATCCAACGGTGGTTTTTACTATACCAGCTGCGGTCATTATTGGTCGTGAAATTGCCGTTTCTTCACTCCGTGAATGGATGGCTGAAATTGGTGAGCGGGCCAGTGTTGCGGTATCAACGGTGGGGAAAATAAAAACAACAGTACAAATGATCGCCTTATTATTGTTGTTATTTAATGAGCCAATTTTTCAGATTCCTATTTTGGAAGTGGGATTGATATTGCTTTATGTGGCAGTTTTTTTGACTATTTGGTCAATGGTTGTGTATTTACGGGCCGCTTGGCCAATTTTAATGACAGATGATGTGTAGCCACGGACATTGGCTAATATAATTTCATTAGTCAGTTATTATTTTATTTGAATAAAAGACTCACGCTTTGTGTTAGATGATAAAAAATCATATATTTATCAATTTATTATCTACGCAATGTCGAGCCTATTTAGATTCGTGAGTACGATGATGGACGCAGAATCAATCTGCCCGATTCTAGGCGTTTTGCTTGAGTCACGTGCCTAGTGAGTGGCGGGTGACTGAAAATGTTTTATTGATTTGCTTGACATATGCGGCTAAATGCATAGAATGTCCACCGTTCGTCGCGGGAATAGCTCAGTTGGTAGAGCACAACCTTGCCAAGGTTGGGGTCGCGAGTTCGAGTCTCGTTTCCCGCTCCAAATTCGAAACCTCGGTAGCATGCCGGGGTTTTTTCGATTTTCAAGGAACGAAAACGACAGTAGAATTTTGTACGTTTGTGACATAGGATATCGTTTTGGCTGGGTGGCAGAGTGGTTATGCAGCGGCCTGCAAAGCCGTGGACGCCGGTTCGATTCCGGCCTCAGCCTCCATCAATGTCATTTAATGTGCTGATTGAATGGTGTAGTATCATTCGATGGCTTCTGTCGGTGAAAAAATAAAGTTTTTCAATGCCTTCTTTATTAAGGTAGAATGCGGTTTATGCCCGGGTGGTGAAATTGGTAGACACAAGGGACTTAAAATCCCTCGGCTTAACGGCTGTGCCGGTTCGACTCCGGCCCCGGGCACCAGCTCTGTTTTTCTTTTATCTCGTCTATGTGTTGTTGCAAGCACATTTATCTGCTTCCCTACTTTCCTTTCTGGCGCTTGCCTTGCATCCCTTAGTATTATTTTAGAATTTATCTGATGATGATAGGTATTCATGAGCCGACCATATTTTTTAATGTCTGTAAAAAACAAGTTGCTGTTTGGGATTGCTGGGTTTTTATGTGTGATGTTAGGCGCAATGACCTATGTGGTGATTGCGTTTGATGATGCGCTGACATCGAAGCAGTCGACAGCCTTTTTAGTGGAAGAGCTCATGGGCTTGGAAGCAAAAGAAAACAATATCATGCTAGCGAAATACGCACTTCAGCACGGAGAGACATTAGTATTAAAAAAGCAATTGGCGTTAACAGCCTATGTTGCTAGTCACGATGAACAACAAAAAAAAGCATTACTTGTAAAATTTTCTCAGGCGGATGATGCGCTTATCCATCTCGTGGATAAATTGTCTATTGACATTGTTTTAAATGATGTTGATCAGTCTATTGCTGCCATTGAACGTGGTCTACTTGATATGCGTCAGGCGGAGGCAGAGGTGTTGATTAGTCATGATGAGAGTGAAATGACACTTGCTCAGCAAACCCAGCAAAGTATGCGCATTTTTGAGGCGCGGGTTAACGAATTGCTGGGATATGTTGATGCGTTACTATCATTGTTAAGTGTGCACCAAGCACAGCAAATACAGCAGGTGTTAGATACCAAGTTAGAGATTACCAGGCAGAATGAAATCACTTCACAGGAAAGCACCCCATTTTCGCATCGGTTGTTATTCATGATGGCATTGCAAGGTGGTTTGATATTGCTGATTGGATGGTTGTTATTCAAATCCATCATGATGCCACTTAATTTACTCAGGCAAATTTCTCAGAAAATGACCCAGTATCATTTGGCATCTTGTGAAGAAGAAAAAGAATTAATCACCCACAATCAAGGTGAATTCTCCGGATTGGCTCAAGATCTGACTGACATACGCATTATTTTGCGGAATTTGGTGATGAAAAATCACCGGGTGAGTGTTGCCTTAACGATAACGACCAATGAACTTGCTGCAACAACAGCGCAAATGCAGGACGCGGCAAACAAACCACAAGCCTTACCTGAGACAAAAAAAGACGACTCAGCAATGCAAGCGAATGATCAAGTGGGTACAGCGATGGATCATCAGACATCATCAGCCAATGTTTTATCCCAAAAAACAAAAGATATTAGCGTCATTGTTACTCGCATTAGCGAAATAGCAGAGCAAAGTAATTTATTGGCTCTGAATGCAGCAATTGAAGCGGCACGGGCCGGGGAGAAGGGGCGTGGTTTAGCCGTCGTTGCCGAAGAGGTGCGTGGCTTATCAGAACGAACATCGCACTCCACCTCCACCATTTCGCAGATCATCAGTAAGGTGCGTGCACAACTGCAAGATACTTTTCAATCCTCGGAGACAGTGGATAATTTATCAGCAGAAATTAAAAAAGAGGGAGTATCGACAGCATTCGCTGAATTTTCAGCCAACACCACGGATGATAATACAACAACGGTTACTGATTCTTCATTTGTTCAAACACCACACAGCAAAGATCAAGCAACTGATCTCAATGCGTTGGCAAAAGCCATGCACTACCAACTGAAAGCTTTACATTTGATCGTGAATGATGTGAAGCAGTCTATTGACAGATTCCAAATATAACTTCTATTCCTCAAAGCATATAACTAAACGCTAATCCATCAATAAAGTTATGACGTCTTAACACAAGGAATGATTGATTTGTTGGTCGTATTTCAAGCGTTTTTAGTTCATTAAGTATTATAATTTAGCGGTTCTGTGTGGGAATGCTTAAAATATGAGTTGATTTATTGGGGCAAAGTAGGTCATATTATTTATCTGAAAGTGATTCACGATATCTGTGGTATTTTGTTAATATTTGATTACTACTGAGTCTATCGTGAAGGCGTTTAGTGACGCGGCATATGAATTAAGTCGTTCCCCATTGAAAGTAAAACGGATGATGTTATGGAGCAAGTGGAAATTATAACGAGGGACATTATTGCCCCCCCGCAGTTTATTGAACGTACCAATCATTATCAAATCAATTCGATTCCTATTGAGCTGGATTGGATGCTTGATGGTTTAGCATTGACTAAAGAGAATGTGTTGTTAGAAACGGCATGTGGGGATGCACCTTTCAGTCGTTACTTAGCTGATCGAGTGAAAAGTGTTATTGCGACCGACGCTTCTCCAGAAGTGTTGCAGTTAGCTGAGAGGACTGCCGAAAAAGCTAATATAGAGAATATCTTTTTTGAAAATGCCTTAGCCGAAGATTTACCATTTGATGACGGTACATTTGATGTCGTTGTATCGAGGTTTGGCATTCATCAATTTCCCAATCCTATTAAACAAATCAATGAAATGGTGCGGGTATGTAAAGTCGATGGCAGTGTTTGCATTATTGATATGGTGTCTCCTTATCGGATAGAGGATGCCGATTGCTATAATTTTTTTGAGCGGCGCAGAAATCCTTTTCATACCATGGCATTAACTGAGGCGAATTTATTAAGTTGTGTGAAACAGTTAGGTTTAGTCCCTAAAATCATTGAAAAAAAAGAGATTGAGGTTACTGTGGCGGATTGGTTGAGTTATGCTCACACGGATCCAGAATCTGCATTAAGAATACAACGTGCGTTATTAAATGAAATCAATGGTAAAGGTAAAACTGGGCTCAGACCTTTTTTACGGGATGGCCAATTGGCGATTAAGGAGTCATGGTTAGGTGTTGCCTGCTTAAAACCGCTTTCTACGGTATGACAGCGTGTTGAATGATGATTCTGCGTGCCGTCGTCTATTTATTGGCGGGTTGTGTTGTGAGGGCATTAGATGAGCCGTACGCACGAGTCTAGTAGCGATTCACAAATACAAGCCACATAGGTTTTTTCCTAAATAAACTCCCTCCTTATCAATGCTTTTTATCTGCGAATGAACATGTACAAAATAAGCTGGTCAAGTTGCGTTCAGTCTGCCTTTCGCATTAGGGTATACGTAAACTGTGAAGGGATTTGATTTTACATGGTTTTTTTAGGTGAAGGTGTGGTGGTATTGTCGAGTGAAGAAAAATCCATGCGGGATCAAAGCTCACCCGAGATCGCCTGCCTAAGCATTATTTAAATTTAGATTGGTTTAATAGGCTTCATCGGTGACAGAGGTAGGCCGATGATGCGCTAGGGAGTTGGGTTGCTATAAAAATGAAAAAGAATAATAACCTAATAAATAAGCTGACTCAATTATCAAATAATAATAACAAAATTTCCAGCTAGGGTCCCTAGCACACTCTAGCTGGATTCAACTCACCCCACATTTTTATGTGGGGTATTGTTGTTTCAAGGCTTAAAAAAATGCCCATCACCTTATCTTTAACTCATTAATTTCTTACAAAACCTATGATCAATACCTCTATTGTTAATGATGGAAAGCGATCTTCAGTCGATTAACAAGACGATGTGATTTGCAAAGCAGAGGCTGTTTAGGCCGCAAAGTCAAGATGATGGCGGTGGGTGATACCATACAAAATGATCTAAATCGGTATATACTTCATCTAATATCATCCTAGCGGATTTGGGCAATTAAATTAAGGTAGTCTATTATTACCCAATATCATGTAGCGATACCGTGTAAAGTTCTATTGCATTTTAATACAAATGATTTTGGCTTTATTTTAAAAATTATGGTCATGGTGAAAGCGGTATCAGGCAAAGGATGCGAACAATGATTGATTTCTTATGTTAAATACCATATTTAAAATCAGTAAATTGGGTTAAGAGTAAAGGTCTGCCAAATACTTTATGTGCTTTTAAAATTCTGACGATGAGTCACTTGTTATATTCATGGATGCTAAACAGCTAAAAATATTAATTGTAGAAGACTCTGAGGATGATGCGTTACTGCTGATACGTGAAGTAACGAAAGGGGGATATCATGCAAGTTATCAGAGAGTTTTCACCGCTTCTTCCATGGAACGATGCTTAAAGAGTTCCACTTGGGATTTAGTAATCACAGATCACAACATGCCAAATTTTAGCTCCACAGCGGCATTGGCCAAGGTGCGAGAATTTGGCTTGGATGTGCCTGTCATTATTGTATCAGGCAGTATTGGAGAAGATATTGCTGTGCAGGCAATGAAATCGGGTGCGCATGACTATATCATGAAAGAAAACCTTGCTCGACTAGTGCCTGCAATTGATCGTGAGTTACGAGAAGCCCAAATGCGTGCGGATCGGCGCAAAAAAGAAGCGACAATTCGACATATGGCTTATCACGATTCGCTGACAAATTTGGTGAATCGCCACGAATTGGAGAAACGTTTGTTAATGGCATTGAATGTGGCGAAAGAACGCCAACATAGCCATGCATTATTATATCTAGACTTAGATCAATTTAAAATTATTAATGACACGTGTGGTCATATTGCGGGCGATGAGCTTTTAAAACAGCTCGCATTAGTATTGCAGCATTTAATACGTGACGCGGATACTTTAGCACGCTTAGGGGGAGATGAATTTGGTGTTTTGTTAGAGAATTGTCCTTTAGTGCGTGCCGAAAAAATTGCCGATCAATTATTACAATCGGTAAAGAATTTTCGCTTTGTTTGGCAAAATAAACCGTTTGTCATTGGTGTGAGCATTGGGCTGGCGATGATTGATGAGACCAGTGCCAATGTCAATGAAATATTAAGCCAAGCCGATTTGGCGTGTTATGCAGCTAAAGATATGGGGCGTAATCGGATTCATATCTTTGACCATACTGATTCTGATTTAGCACGACGCCAAGGGGAAATGCATTGGGTATCGCGCATTAATGAAGCCTTAGAGAAAAACCGGTTTGAGTTATTTCGCCAGGCCATTATTCCGCTCGATGAAAATAATAATAAAAAACATTTCGAATTTCTCATTCGTTTGCGTGATACCGATGGAAAGATCTTACCACCGGGTTCTTTCATCCCATCGGCGGAGCGTTATAATTTAATGCCTGCTATTGATCGCTGGGTAATCCGTGAAGCCTTTTGCTATTTATCAAGAAAAATGAATGAAATCTCTTATGCTGAAATGGCGTTGAGCACTTGTTTTATTAATTTGTCAGGGGCTTCGCTGAGTGATGAGTCTTTTTTTAATTTTATTCGGGAACAACGCAATATTTTTAACTTACCAGATGGTTTAGTTTGTTTTGAGGTGACGGAAACCGCAGCGATTGCTAATCTGGGGGATGCTGTAGAATTTATTAATGATATTCGGCAAGAGGGGTTTCTTTTTGCCTTGGATGATTTTGGTTCGGGTTTGAGTTCGTTTTCTTATTTAAAGGCCATCCCTGTGGATTATTTAAAAATTGATGGCTGTTTTGTTTGTAATATGCTGAATGATCCCATGGATACAGCAATTGTTGAAGCGATCAATCAAATCGGGCATATTGCCGGCCTTAAGACCATCGCTGAATTTGTTGAAACGCAAAGCACTAAAGCAACACTGAAAAGCATCGGCGTAGATTATGTACAAGGGTTTGGTATTGAAGCACCAGAACCCTTGGATGTTATATAATTAGCGCAGAATATTCAGGTTACGCGATTTTATTTCCATTGCTTAGTGAGTGGCGATTAAAGGTTTTAAGTTTGTTCTCATTTGTTTAATTAAATTTTCGGTTGTTTCCCAATCAATGCAAGCATCGGTAACCGAGACGCCATATTTGAGTTTTGATAAATCCTCGGGAATCGCTTGGCTTCCCCAGTTAAGATGACTTTCTAACATAAACCCTCGGATTGAACGATTGCCGTGGAGTATTTGCTGTACACAGTTTTCTGCTACCTCGGATTGTTTGGCTGGATCTTTGGAAGAATTGCCATGGCTACAGTCAACGACAATATTTAACGGTAATTGATTAGATTCGAGGGCTTGCTCACACGCTTGAATATGGCTTGCATCATAGTTTGGCGAACCACCGCCACCGCGTAATACAACATGGCCATATTTATTGCCTCCAGTGCGAAATACCGTACATTGGCCTTCTTGATTAATGCCTAAAAAGTGATGTGGACTGGAGACTGAATGCATCGCATTGACAGCGACACTGAGGCTGCCATCAGTGCCATTTTTGAAGCCTACCGGGGTTGATAGGCCACTGGCCATTTCTCGATGGGTTTGGGATTCAGTGGTACGAGCGCCGATGGCGGTCCAGGTAATTAAATCCGACAAGTATTGCGGTGTGATCGGGTCGAGTGCCTCCGTTGCGGTGGGTAGTCCTAATTTCGCAATGGTACGCAGTAAGTCTCTGGCAATGTATAGGCCTTTTTCAATATGGAATGAATCATCCATCATTGGGTCGTTGATGAGGCCTTTCCAGCCCACGGTCGTCCGTGGTTTTTCAAAATAGACCCGCATGACGAGCAACAAGGTGTCGCTAACCTCCTCCGAGAGTTTTTTTAATCGATGCGCATATTCTGTGGCGGCATCGATATCATGAATTGAGCAAGGTCCCACCACAATAAAAAGGCGTGGATCATTGTTGTCCAATATATTGCATAGCGCTTTGCGTCCTGCAAGTACCGTCGCTTCGGCGTTAGCTGTCATGGGTAGCGCTTGCTTAACGATGTTAGGCGTGGGCAGTAAATCTTGGGAAATAAGGTTGATATTGGTTAATTGATTTGTACTCATGATAAGGCATTCTCAAATTTTAAGTCTTAGCTGTTACGTGCAAGCAGGTGATTTCATCGCCGATGCGCTTTGCCAAGCAGCTTTTTATATGTATGAGTCATACATTATACAAGTATTTTTCAATAATTAAGTGTTTTGTTTGTGCGAATGTTGCCAAAATTTTCATTTTTTTAATAAAGTGGATAAAAAACGTCCGGTGTGGGAGGCTTCAATTTCGCTGACTTGTTCCGGGGTGCCTGTGGCAATGATATCGCCGCCGTTTTCTCCACCCTCAGGGCCGACGTCAATAATCCAGTCTGCGGTTTTAACAACATCCAGATTATGTTCGATGACCACAATGGTATTACCTCTTTCTCTGAGCCGGAATAATACTTGTAATAATTGCTTGACATCATGGAAGTGTAATCCCGTGGTGGGTTCGTCAAGAATATAAAGCGTATTGCCGGTATCTCGCTTAGAGAGTTCTTTGGCTAATTTGACCCGCTGTGCTTCGCCACCTGAGAGGGTTGTAGCACTTTGACCTAACGTAATATAGGCTAGGCCTACCTCTATCAGTGTGCTTAATTTTTTCTCGATGGCAGGAATGACTTCAAAGAAAGGCAATGCATCTTCGATAGTCATTTCCAGCATTTCGTGTATATTTTTGCCCTTATAGCGGATGTCAAGCGTTTCCCGGTTATAGCGTTTCCCTTTGCAAACGTCACATTGCACGTAAATATCGGGTAAAAAATGCATTTCAACTTTGATCAGGCCATCGCCTTGACAGGCTTCGCACCGTCCTCCTTTCACGTTAAAACTAAATCGGCCAGCTCCATAACCACGGGCACGGGACTCGGGTGTGCCAGCAAATAATTCACGCATTGGAGTAAATAATCCGGTGTAGGTGGCCGGATTGGAGCGCGGTGTGCGGCCGATGGGGCTTTGATCGATATCCACGACTTTATCAAAGTACTCTAAGCCGTCAATGGCTTGACAAGGGGCGGCCACAGTGGAGGCACGATTTAAAACCCGAGCGGCTTGACAATACAGCGTGTCATTAATGAGGGTGGATTTACCCGAACCGGATACCCCGGTAATACAAGTCATCAAGCCAACGGGAATGGAGGCATTGGTGCCTTTGAGATTGTTGCCTGTGGCGCCTTTGATGACTAACTGCCGATTGGGGTCAGGTGGAATTCGAGTACTGGGAATTTCGATTTTTTGTTTACCAGAAAGGTATTGGCCGGTTAATGATGTTTTATGTTGTTTTATTTGCGTGGGTGTGCCTTGTGCCACCACTTGGCCACCATGTACGCCAGCACCGGGGCCGATGTCAACAATATGGTCTGCCATGAGGATGGCTTCTTCGTCATGTTCCACCACAATGACGGTATTGCCAAGGTTGCGTAGATATAATAGTGTTTTTAACAGACGTTCATTATCACGCTGATGGAGTCCAATGGAGGGTTCGTCTAAAACGTACATGACGCCGACTAGACCGGCACCAATTTGGCTGGCAAGGCGAATGCGTTGTGCTTCGCCACCGGATAAGGTGTCTGCTTTGCGATCTAAGCTCAGGTATTCAAGGCCGACGTTAACTAAAAAATTCAGGCGTTGGCGTATTTCTTTAACGATTTTTTCGGCAATGCGGCCACGATTGCCGGGCAATTCCAAGGTGTCAAAAAATGCCTGGGTGCGGGCAATGGATGTCGAGACGACATCAGGTAAAGACTTATCCGCAATATAAACATAACGGGCGGCTTTTTTGAGTCGGCTTCCTTCACAGTCCGGGCATTTTTGAATACTCAAGTATTTGGCAAGTTCGTCTCGAACCACATTGGATTCTGTTTCGTGATAACGGCGTTGCATGTTGGGGATGATACCTTCAAAGGTATGCGAACGGATGGATTTGCGGCCATTATCCGCTTTGTAAGTAAATTTAATGATATCTTCATCGCTACCGTGCAAAACGATTTTCTGAGTTTTTTTGGCGAGTTTGTTAAACGGTTTGTCAAGATCAAATTGGTAGTGTTTGGCGAGGGCTTCTAGCAGTTGGGAATAAAAACTATTGCGCCGGTCCCAATTACGAATGGCGCCTTCGCGTAAACTGAGTTCCGGATGGGATACCACTCGCGATTCATCAAAGAATTGTTTCACTCCTAAGCCATCGCAACTTGGACACGCGCCGGAAGGGTTGTTAAAGGAAAACAAACGTGGTTCAAGCTCTTCGATACTAAAACCACAACTTGAACAAGCAAATTTGCCAGAAAAAGTGTGTTCTTCTTTGCTGTTTTCTTCCATGGAAACAATTTTAGCCACACCATCGGAGAGTTGCAGTGCGGTTTCGAAAGATTCCGTCAGCCGTTGTTGCAGTTCCGGTCGGATTTTAAAGCGGTCCACAACAACCTCGATAGTATGTTTCTTTTGTTTTTCCAGGGCCGGCACAACATCAAGTTCAGTGATATGATTGTCAATCCGTACGCGTACAAAACCTTGTGCCCTGATTTCATTAAGTAACTGTAAATGCTCGCCTTTACGATTTTGGATGACGGGGGCTAACAGCATGTAACGGGTATCTTCCGGTAAGCATAATACTTGGTCAACCATTTGACTGATGGTTTGGCCTTGCAGTACCGTGTGGTGGGTTGGGCAGTGAGGTTGGCCAGCTCGGGCAAATAATAACCGTAAGTAGTCGTAGATTTCGGTAATGGTACCCACCGTGGAACGCGGATTATGGGATGTGGATTTTTGTTCAATGGAGATGGCAGGGGACAAACCTTCGATGTGGTCAATGTCCGGTTTTTCCATCACGGATAAAAATTGCCGCGCATAACTCGATAGGGATTCGACGTACCGACGCTGGCCTTCGGCATAAATGGTATCAAATGCGAGTGATGACTTGCCAGAGCCGGAAAGTCCAGTAATAACAATGAGTTTATCTCGAGGTAAATCTAAATCAATATTTTTTAAATTGTGTGTTCGGGTGCCGCGTAGTTGAATTGTGTCCATAATCTTTTCTGCTAAATAACGAACCTGCTAATATACGGCGTTTTGCTATGCATACGCAAAAATGATGAGAATAATTTTATGAGGAAAGCGTTGAGGTGAATAAATTAGGTGCAAAAGTGGTTGAGTTGACTGAGCAAGATTTAGATCACATGACACCATCCGAACAGAGAGCCGCTCGTGGCTTGGCGAGTATTTATGCGTTGCGGATGATGGGGTTGTTTATGATTTTGCCAGTTTTTGCGCTGTATGCAGAATCATTGGTGGGAATGACGCCATTTTTAGTTGGCTTGGCCATTGGTATTTATGGTCTTACTCAGGCGATTTTTCAGATACCTTTTGGTATGTTGTCAGATCGAATTGGCAGAAAACCCGTTATTATTATTGGGTTACTGATTTTTGCTGTCGGTAGTGTCATTGCTGCACTTGCCGAATCAATGACTTGGGTTATTATCGGGCGAGCTGTGCAAGGCGCGGGTGCGATTGCTGCGGTAGTGATGGCATTAACGGCAGATTTAACGCGTGAAGAACATCGCGTCAAAGCCATGGCAATGATCGGTATTAGTATTGGGATCGCGTTTGCTTTTTCTTTGGTGTTAGGTCCTTTATTGGCAAGTTGGATTGGAGTACCTGGCATTTTTTGGTTAACTGCCTTGTTGTCGTTAGGTGGCATTGTTGTTTTGTTGAAAATCGTACCGACACCCATTGAATCTAAGTTTCATCGAGATGCTCAGCCGATTCCAGCACAATTTAAAAAGGTATTAAAAAATCCAGAGTTATTAAGGTTAGATATTGGGATTTTTACTTTGCACATGACATTAACCGCTAGTTTTGTGGTGATCCCACTGGCATTGCGAGATTATGCGTTATTAGATTCGGCAGAACATTGGTGGGTCTATTTGCCTGTTATGTTGCTTTCCATGGCCTTAATGGTGCCTTTCATCATCATTGCAGAAAAACGCAGAAAAATGAAAGAGATCATGACGCTATCGGTGGCCGCCTTAGTCGTTGCTGAGTTTATGTTAATGGTTGGTTATCACTCGATGGTTTTGATCATTATCGCTTTGTTAGTCTTTTTTATTGCTTTTAATGTGTTAGAGGCTTCATTGCCCTCATTGATTGTCAAGGCAGCACCCGCAGATTTAAAAGGGACAGCCATGGGAGTGTATTCAAGCTTTCAATTTATAGGTGCGTTTGTGGGTGGTTCCATGGGTGGGTTATTATATGGTGCGTTTGGTTTAGAGGGTGTATTTTTGGGTTGTGCAATGATGTTAGTGGTTTGGCTGTTTGTCGTAAAAACCATGCGTAACCCACGTTATTTAGGAAGTTTTATGATTAATGTGGGTCCAGTTGACAAGGAACAGGCCAGTCACCTGGTACACGAATTAACCAATGTGACTGGGGTCGCTGAAGCGGTGGTCATCCCTGAAGATGGCATTGCCTATCTCAAAGTGGATAATCATGCGGTTGATAAACATGCACTATCCCAGTTTAGTTATACTGGAAAAAGTTAATCGGTTGGCAAATTGTTAAAGAGGTGAATGTATGGCGCGCGGCATAAATAAAGTGATATTAATCGGTAATCTAGGAGCAGATCCTGAGGTTCGGTATACACCGGCTGGTTCGGCCGTCGCAAACTTAAGGTTAGCCACGTCAGATTCCTGGCGTGATAAACAAACGGGTGAAATGCAAGATCGTACCGAGTGGCATCGGGTGATATGCTTTAATCGGTTGGGTGAAATTGCTGGAGAGTATTTGCGTAAGGGGTCGAAAGTTTATATTGAAGGGCGGATACAAACGCGTAAATGGCAAGATAATACCGGCAATGATCGTTACACCACCGAAATCGTTGCTAGTGAAATGCAAATGTTGGACAGTCGTGGTGGTGAGAATTTCAGTGCGGCAGGGCAGCAAGCTCCCTCAAGCTTTGATACTGGCCCCAATATGAATGCGCCGGCACAACCACAGCAACCGCCAAAGCAGGCCGCACCGGCTGCTGCAACAAACAGTTTCGATGATTTTGATGATGATATTCCATTCTAGAGGTCACCTAAGGACTAATCTGTAAAGAATATTGATAAGCCCCTGTTGTAAGGGGCTTTTTTTTGTATTTTAAAAATTAAGTGTAAAGTTTATTTTTGCTTATTAAAAGTTATGTGATACCATGCCTTTTATGTAAATAATAATGGTGTTGCAGCAAGTGATAAGTGTTATAAAAACATTTGTTATGGAGTCAGGAGAGCGATATTGTCTGCTAGTGGATGAATGCTCTGGTTTGCCGTTGTTTTACCCCAATTTGTATATCACTACCCAAGTTCGTAATAGGTCATTGTCTTATTCATCAATGGAATCTGCATTGAGTGGAATCTCTGTTTTGATGAGGTACATGGATAGCCAGAGTCAGGTGATTGAAGATCGATTCCGAGAGGGTAAGTTGTTTGAGGGGTACGAGCTTGATGCTATAAGAGATTATTGTCAGATTAAATTCCGTAGTTGTACGACAGAAGAAGGTGGTAACGGAATGTTTACCCTTGACGAAAAGGTGAGTTCTCAAACAGAGTATGTAAGGCTTACGGTTATCGCTCAATACACGAAGTGGTTGGCTGAGCAATTTGTTGGAGATAGCAAGGATCGTTCAACCGTACTTCAAATCGGTAAAATGGAAAAGGGACTGAAAGCGAGAAGACCAGTAAAGAAAAATCGTAATACAGAGCACGATGTTAAAGGGTTGGATGAAGAGCAACTTGTTCTGGTGTTCGAGCTATTCAGACCTGAGTCAGAACTTAACCCTTTTTCAGATAAGTCGGTTAGAATTCGAAATAGACTGATTTTTTTGATGCTCTATCATCTTGGTTTACGAGGCGGTGAACTCCTAAATATTCGCATTCGTGATATCGACTTTGGTCGAAACCAGTTGGTTGTTGTCAGGAGGGCGGATGAAAAAGATGATCCTAGAAAATACCAGCCTTTAGTGAAAACTCTGGATCGTCGCCTGCCCATGAAAGATACTCTGGCGAGTGAAATCCATCATTATATTCTTCAGATTAGGAAGAATATCTCAAATTCGACTAAAAATGATTTTTTGTTTGTGACGCATAAGTTTGGTCCAACGCAAGGCCAGCCTCTCTCTAAGTCGGGTTATAAAAAAGTCATTGAGCTTGTCCGAACAAGCTCACCATCATTGTTTAACTTCACAGGTCACCAATTACGTCATTCATGGAATGAGGCATTTTCTAATCAAATGGATGCGATGGATGAGCCCCCTAGCCAAGAGCAGCAAGAAAAAATAAGATCCTATTTGATGGGTTGGAAGGAAGATTCTGGAACGGCAGCGCACTATAACAAACGTTTTCTAAGAAGGAAGGCTAACGAAGTCGCGTTGAAGTTACAGGAAGGGATAATTCGGTTGCCTAAAGAGGTAAGTGATGAATCGTAGTGAGAAAAACAAAATGGCTGTGGCAGGAATGTCAGCTATATCCAATGCAGGCTATTTGTTTAACCTAGATGATGAATATTGGCAGTTGGATAAAAACACTAAGATTCCCGTAGGTTCAGTTCGTTGCTTGCTAAGCAATCTTTTAGCAAGAGGATATGTCAATGCGTTAACTCATTATGCGTTAAATCTATCTGCGTCACATGCAAAAAATATTAATGAACGTTTTTTGCACATGCTTAGAACGACGGGGGCATCAATTATCACCGATAGTGTATTAATAAACTACAAGGCTACACTTTCTGCAGAGACAGAGTGGTATTTAGGGACTATTCGTGGTTTCTTGAGAAAGTGGCATGAGCTTGGGTATGGGGGAATATCAGATGATGTCATCGAATTGCTCGATGGCTGGACCATCAAGGGAAACGTTAAAGGCGATGTCATCAAGAGGCTCGATCCTGTCAGCGGTCCTCTGAGTGATATTGAACTTCAAGCCTTTAATGAAGGTGCCATACAAGCCTACGAAAGCAATACGATTTCGTTAACAGACTTGGCCTTGGGGCTAGCAATTAGTAATACAGGTCGTCGCCCAATCCAAATATCCCATCTTCGACTAAGAGATGTCCTAAAGGGGGCAAACAAAAAAGGAGAGCCGATATTTTTTCTGAATGTGCCACGAGCAAAGCAGCGAGCGACGGAATTTCGAGCACAGCTTAAGCAATTTGCTATTACCCAAGAACTTTGGGTGATATTGAATGCGCAAGCTGAGTACGCAGTTCAGTTAGTAGAGGATGCCATTGGCTTTGAAGTGCAGGAGGCTGATAGGTTGGAGTTACCTTTATTTCCGGATTTGAGCGAGTTTTTAAAAATTGAATCGCCACAGCATCTAAGGGAGTTATCAGAGTCTGGTCTGTTGCATATCAGGTCATCGAAAGTGACAGAAACATGTAAACACATCGCCGGCGTAGCAAAAATACATTCTGAGCGTACCGGGGAACTACTAAATATTTCGTCCAATAGATTTCGCTATACGACGGGCACTAGAGCGGCCAGAGAAGGTTTTGGAGAAATGGTTATTGCGGAATTGCTCGATCACTCAGATACTCAAAACGCGGGTGTTTATATAAAAAATATACCAGAGCATGTTGAAAAACTGGATCAGGCAGTGGGGCATTACCTTGCTCCCTATGCTCAAGCTTTTGCAGGCGTCCTTGTAGATGCTGAGTCAGATGCATCGCGGGGCAATGATCTCACTAGCCGTATCAAAGTGGATGGAAAAGGGGTAGGAACCTGTGGCAGCTATGGGTTTTGTGGGGCAAATGTTCCAATCCCTTGTTACACGTGCATGCACTACCAGCCATGGTTGGATGGCCCTCATGAAATTGTTTACGATGAATTAATCTCAGAAAGGAAAAGACTGCTGGATCTTACAGGAGATAAGCAAATTGCGGCTGTCAATGACCGTAGTATTCTTGCTGTTGCCGAAGTCATTCAGCGATGTGCTAGGCGAAGGGATGAATTAGTACGTGGCTGAAATATTCAATTTTAAACCGAAATCGGAAATAGATGCTGAACGTAATTTGTTGGAATTTATCACTAAGTGTAAAACTGAGCTTACCGTTTTTAGCGATGATTTGAATTGGGATAATTGGATATGGCCGAAAGCAGCGAATTTTACCAAACTCGGTGCCAACTCTCGCACTAAAAACGAAGACGACAAGCTCGATAATGACTTTTTAGATTTTGCGAAAGCCTACTTTCGGTATCAGCAAGGGCATAAACCCACTGGTACTAAAAACGAGCTGAAAGCCCTGCGAACGATTGAGGCGGCATTACTTCAGAGCCGTGTTACCGCTAGCGTACAAAACCTATCCATATCAATTCTGGATAACGCCGCGCAGCTGATGAGAGAAAACTATGCAAAGGGGTCTGATTATCATGGCGGAAGGGAGCTGGAAAGACTTGCCTCGTTTGTGACTTCGAAAAAACTGATTGCAGCAGATTTGAGTGGGTGGAGAAACCCTATTTCACGTAAAAAGGATGAGATCCAAACAGGGGCAAAAGCCAAAGCGCGGCAAGAACAGAAATTACCATCAGAAGAGGCGCTTACTGCGCTGGCTGAAATCTTTGCTAATGATCCTTTAGACGCTAAAGACATTTTTACATCTTCTACATTTGCTATGCTGATGTGTGCTCCATCTCGCATTACAGAGGTGTTGGAGCTGCCAGTGAACTGCGAAGTGGAAGAAAAAGACGCTAAAGGCGTGTTGCGATATGGATGGCGATTTTACGCAGGAAAAGGATTTGGCGGTGATATTAAATGGATACCGACAGAAATGGTAGGTATTGCCAAGGAGGCGATCAACCGTCTAACACAACTAACTAAAGAATCGCGAAAGCTTGCGAAGTGGATTGAATCGAATCCCGATAAATTCTATCGGCATGAGCGCTGTCCGAAGGTGGATGATGCCCAACGCCTTACGATGAAGGAGGCTTGTCAAGCATTAGGTTTAGCCAATGATACATCAAAACAGTGTGTGACATCATTAAACAATTGTGGACTTGACAAGAAAGATGACATACATACTCTCAATCGTCTTTGGAAGTATGCGCTTTTACGACAGCCAGAGGATTTTCCTTGGTTGAATCGAGAGAAAAAGATTAAGTACAGCAATGCGTTGTTCTGTATGCGAAGAAACTTAATTGGCTCACAACGTGGCACTAGCCCTGTCATTCTTTGGGTCCCTACCAATAATGTCTTCAACAGTGATTTGTCCCCCAGAGAAAGTTTAAATGGTGGCGCACACCAGAGTATTTTTGATAGAAATGGTTATCGTGACGAAGATGGAAATCGAATTAAGCTAACTTCACATCAGGCGCGTCACTTGCTTAATACCTTTGCGCAACGTGGTGGGCTGTCACAGTTACAAATTGCTAAATGGTCAGGGCGTGCTGATCGGCAGCAAAACCGTACCTATAATCATATGAGTGAATATGAGATGGTAGCTAAGGCAGAAGAGTTAGACACCTCATTGACCCTATACGGCCCCTCAGGTGAAGTCGAAAAACACCTGCCCATCACCATTCAGGAATTCAATACCATGGAAAAAGGTGCTATCCATGTGACAGAGTTTGGCGTGTGTGTTCATGATTTCACCATGTCTCCCTGCGATAAATATAGGGATTGTTTAAATTGTCCTGAGCAGGTTTGCATAAAAGGGGAAGAAGAAAAGCTGACCAGAATAAAAGCGCGTTTGAGTGAGGTTGATCAGCAGTTTCAAGCTGCAAAAAACGCCGTGCAAGACGGCTTGGCAGGGGCTGATCGATGGTACGAATATCATAAAAATACTCTGGATCGTCTGCTGGAGCTGATTTCGATCCTGGAACACCCTGATATAGAGGATGGAGCACAGATTAAACTGTGCAATGATAAGTCATTCAGCCCGCTGCGCAGAGCGATTGAGTTTAAGCGGTCTAAGGGTGAACTGGATAATTCTGAAGATGCAAAACTCTTGGATGACATGACAAAACTTTTAGGAGGCGGTCTTGGCTAAACACTTAACAAAGACGGATGTCGAGGCAATTCTCAATATTATTCATGCTTGGAAGGGAGAAAAGCTAACCTGGGATGGTCTATGCGAAGCATCAGCGCCCGTTGTAGGGAAGAATCCGACTCGGCAGTCTCTGAATGCCAATAAACTCATAAAGGAAGCGTATACATCAAAGAAGTCAACGCTTAAAGTACGTGGGCCAGTGACGCCAAAACCCAGTAGTTTGAGTATGGGAGCAGAACGTATTGCTAGACTACAAAGTGAAAACGATAGTCTGAAAAAGAAACACTCTGCACTGTTAGAGCAGTTCGTTGTGTGGCAATATAATGCATACAAATATGGTGTAAAGGAACATCAATTAAATGAGCCTCTACCACGGATTGACCGTGAAAGAACTGAATGACAATTAATATATTTAGGCGTTAGGGTTATGTTTGAACAAACGTTTAAGAATGTAGATGATGCGCTTTGGAAATAGGCGTTTACAATGAGGTTATTTTTGATTGCTTTTTTTCATTGGAAAATTCTGGATGTATAAAGAGTTGTAGCCTGAGTTGGTGGAGTGATAGAAGAGTAAAATAATTTAAAAAATATGTATTCGGTGTAGTTGAATTTTTTTAGAGGGCTGCTATCGACCATAAGCAGACGTTTAGCAAATATTAATATACGTATGACCAAACACTGAAAGCGGATATTTAAATCAATTTACTTCTTACTTCTATATCAAACGCACCTAATCCACGATATGTAAAACCAACACAATAGCTAAGCTCCACCCCTCGATATAGAGCTTCCCACTTATTCGTTGAAACATTTGATCTATGTAGAAATGCCCAATACTTACCCACTTCTGGCGACAGTAATGCATAATTATCTTCAAGTTTCATCAAATTTCCACGAAACTTTTTAGGCTTTCTGTCTAGATCTAAGATAGGTGCCCGAATCTTTTGCTTCACTTCTGGTGAAACAGGAAGCTTACGTAGATTACTGAATCGAACGATTGCATCATCTTGTTTGCCATTAATAAATAATTGTCTTGCATACCAAAACTGATTGGAGTAGTTGGAGTCACCTTCAGTAAACGATCTGCGCCAGTAGTATTCTGCCTGCTCATTTTCATTCGGAAAATGTTGTGTAAATAAACTCGCAATCGCAGAGTTAACAGTCTTATCGCCGGGCAATCCCTCTAAACATTTCTCAAGTGCAATTTTTTCCTTATCAACATCTTTTCGTAAAACATAAAGTCGAGCCAAACCTCTGGCTAAAAAGGGACTGAGTGGATTTATTGCGAAAGCCCGTTCGAGCGAAGAAACCGCGCGATCATCTTCGTTAATTAAATTTGCGAGATGAGATTCTGCTGATAACAAATATTCATCGTCTGGAAATTTTTGCAAGGCATCTTTTATTTTTCCTTCAGCTTCATTGAGCAACAATGAAATGATTTTATCATCATCAAGATGTAGCTTAATTTGTTTTTCCAGTTTTTCTATCGCTATTTTTGCTAGTGTATGATAACCAAATGATGTTTCTGCGCCGGTTCCCGTTAGAGATTGTGCAATTTTTATAGCTGCATTTGTATGCTTATTTGATTCTATTTCTGTTTTTGCATTTTTCGCACGAAACAACTCCAGTTCGGCCAAACTATGTTTAACAGACCGATCATATGGAGCTAGGTGTTCTGCAATTTTTAGTTCTTCGTATGCTTTTTCGTGGTTTGGGTTATCCCGTCGCATTTCATAAATAGCTCTTTGCTGATGGTAATATGGATCGTTATCACTAATATTCTTAGCGCGATCATAAATTATCCTTACCATTTTGGGATCGGGAAACAATCTTAGGAGCTCTTTGGCTTTAATTAACGACCTGTATGCTTTTCGGTCTGAATCAAAACCTACATCAATAGCTTCCATTATCAGCAGATACAAATCTAGTCTTTCTTCGGGTTTAGGTAGTGACTTTTCAAATACAATTTCAGCGATCCATGGGTGCCTTGCTGAATAGCTTATATCTCGTGAATTTTTATGGTGGCGCGCATACACTACGGATTCTAATGGACCGAAAAACTTTTCTTTAAATTCTGGAAATGCAACTCCATGTACACGCTTAATAATTCCCGCTCTTACGGGAACGTTAAGTCTATTTAACACACATACGGTTTGATAGATTTTTCGCGCAGTTTCTGGTTGTATATTCGAATACTCGTTACAGATTATTTCTTCAAAAGGCTTACCAAACGTTGCTTCGTGCAGTGCTACAAGTAATTGTCGACCTGCTTTTATTTCAAAAGAACTTATTTTTTTTTCGTCAGTTAATCCTTCAAGTAATCCGAGTGATTTATGTTGTGTGAGTTTTTCTATTAATCTCTTTATTTCATTAATCTTTAAATATTTAATATCATAGACTTCATCCACATATGGGTTTAAGGTGTTGCAGTCAATATTCCACTCGTTTGTTCTTCCAGTAATTATTATTGTTAGACGTTCCTCTCTCTTCCGTGCACTGGTAATTAAGTTTTTTATATCTCTTACATGATCTGATGCTTGATCTACAAATAAATATAGACGCTCTCCAATATTGCCAAGGATCTCAAATATTGCGCTAGCATCTATTGGGTTTGAGCCGTCATAGTATAAACATATTTTTTCAAATTCAGTGACAGCATCCCAAGCAAGCCTTTTTAATACCACGGTTTTGCCTGATCCAGCATGGCCTTTTATAACGTAAAAATCTGTATTAGATGCACGATCTATATCATCTGCTAAGATAACATCAGTTAAAATTGTATCTACTATATCCCTTCTGGCATCATATGTTTTTTGTATTGCGTCCCATCCGTACGAATACCCCGTGAAGAATTGATTGGCACTTGTATTTTCGCTTGACATATCAGGTGTTATATATGTCGCATCCCCGCTTAGAAATGTTAAAGTCTCTGAGCTTAACTGCTTTTCTCTCGTTACGAATTTTCTTGCAATTTCATGCTCACGTTCAGGTAAATGCACAGATCTCAGTGCTGAGTCCAGTTCAGCATCAATTGATGTTATAAACTCTTCAAGTGTGCCAGCCAAAGCAGTGATTTTCTTTGATTCCCAAAATCGTATTTGTCGTTCTGAAGGGTTTGGTGAAATCACGTAGTATCTTGGCCGAGATATACTTTCTTCTGCCAATTCAAGTAAGATCTGTCTTATATCTGGGTCTTCTAAACGATAACCGATAAATACAATTGGGTATTCTTCACCGTAATCTCTCAATCTTTCAAATAGTTTATTCCTATTCTTTTTATGTGTTACGTATTGATCTATTGTAAGTATTAGAGGAATTTCTAAGTCATCTATTTTGGATATACAGCCGTGCAACTTAAGATAAGGAACAGCTTTATCTGTTCGCAACTTTCTATCTACACGATCTGAATTTTTTAAAAAAGGCACCAACTCTTGTACATTGTTAGAATCTTTAGAATATGCGCGCTCAACAACAAGATCATAGTTGGTTGTCGCAATCGCGGCCCACTTAAACGTTGGTATTAGCAAATGGAAATCTGCTGGCTCAAACTCTAAAAATACATCACGAATAAATTCCTGAACACTAACTAAATCTGTTTCCGAAATAGAATATTCTGCTACTACACTTAATGGGTTATTGGCCTCTTCGCCACCAAGAAAACGACGAGAGAGCCTTTCCGTAAGCTGAGATCCATTGGGTGGTTTATTGTCATCTTTTGATGTAGCGCCAATACTTGCACCTGCGCCAAGAAAAAGTACAGTTCGCCCTTCTCTAACGAATAAGGTTAGATTGTGTGAGCAAAGCGAACCACAAGTGTGACCGGCATGGTAACCCGACTAGCTGGTGCAAGTCCAGTCATGGCCCTTGGGAGAGGGGAACATGTAGACGAAGGCAAGGGTGTCCGAAGAAACTCCCGCTTGCTACCCCG
>Ga0316206_1000124_pt1 | contig 154809 bp, 159 predicted proteins | sample 6monthpyrite_MG_FD_204942 | JGI IMG/M metagenome (GOLD analysis project Ga0316206, IMG submission 204942) | Microbial mat bacterial communities from mineral coupon in-situ incubated in ocean water Damariscotta River, Maine, United States -... | ecosystem: Environmental > Aquatic > Marine >... | reverse complement strand
AAGTTGCACTTTAGAATATTAACTTGAACTTAATATTCTTCCAGAATTTTAGACGTAAAAAAACCTCATTAAATCATGGACTTAATGAGGTTTTTTTAATTCAACTTTATTAAAAAATTGAAATAAAAATGGTCGGAGCGATAGGATTTGAACCTACGACCCCTTGCTCCCAAAGCAAGTGCGCTACCAAACTGCGCTACGCTCCGATTATTCGTGAGCTATATGTATATTTAAATTCGTGGGCTTTGGCAAACCATTTCTCGAAAGAATACTTCTGCCTTATTTGCCGCTTGGGCCCTATGGGAATGCAATCTTTTCCAGTCGGGTAATTCCGCCAGACTCATAAAGCTACCGTGCTTTAATGGAGAAAAAATAGCATCGTAACCAAAGCCATAGGAACCTGATCGCTCTTTCAAAATATGCCCATCCAAACGGCCCTCAAAAAAGTAAATATCTCGCGGAGAAAAATAAAAACACAGTACGCAGGTGAAATGCGCTTTACGGTTCTCTGTGGCGCTCATTTTTTCTAGAAGGAGGTCCATGCGCTGGTTAAAGTCTAAGTCATCTCCACCAAACCTCGCTGAGTGTATCCCCAGCTCGTTAGGTAGCACCTCTACATTCAAGCCGGAGTCGTCGGACACGGTGGGGACAGCAAAGTGTTCAAAATAGGCCTGCGCCTTTTTCAAGGAGTTCTCATAATAAGAATGACCATCTTCAACCACCTCAATTTTTTCTGCAGCGGGGATAATGGATAATACATTGTCAGCAAAGAGGTTAGAAAACTCCTCAGCTTTTTTATCATTTGATGACGCGAGTATAAATTGCATTATTAGACCTTGATTATTTTATCTTGTTCTAAAAAAACTTTTACCAAAGCCAATTTGGCACAATCTAAAAGACTATCGAGCTCTTCTCTTGAAAACGGGCTCCCCTCTGCAGTTCCCTGCACTTCAATAAATTTACCCGTTTTTGTCATGACAATATTCATATCTGTTTCACAAGTAGAATCTTCCTCATAGTTTAAGTCGGCTAAAATATCTCCATTTTTATTGATGCCAATAGAAATCGCCCCAACTTGATCTCGCAAAGGATTGTCGGCTATTTTTCCTGCAAGCAATAATTTTTTGATAGCAAGCTCTAAAACCACATAGGCACCTGAGATAGATGTTGTTCGCGTCCCTCCATCGGCAACCAGAACATCACAATCGATAAGGATAGACCTTTCGCCTAATTTTTCCAGATCAATTGAAGCGCGCAAACTTCGCCCTATTAGTCGTTGAATTTCTTGAGTCCGCCCCGATACCTTAGAACGCTCCCTTCTTATCCTGGTATGAGTCGATGAAGGCAGCATGGAATACTCGGCAGTTACCCATCCCCGCCCCTCACCCTTCATAAAAGAAGGAACACTCTCCTCTACGATGGCGGTAATATGGACTTTTGTATTGCCAAATTCTGCGATGACACTCCCTGCCGCATAAGGATTTATACCGGGGGTGAACTTAATTGACCGTGGCTCATGTCTAAAAATTTTTTCCATTTTTTCTCCAGAGTTTGACTTTAATGCTTTTTTTAAAACAATTATTACTATAGAGTCTCCCATAAATCATTAGGTTATTTATGAACAATACTATTAATCACATCCATCTAGAGGCTTGCCCCTCGACACAACTAAAGCTTAAAAATGAGTTCGACTCATTGACCAGTAAAAATGCAAATATTTTAATTTCCACGCAAAACCAAACGGCAGGAATAGGCCGCAGAGGAAATCACTGGCAGTCCCTGGGGAACAACTTGGCATTTTCCTTTACCCTCGGACCATCTGCAACTCCAACATTAACTCCTTTAGAAATTGCTGTCGCAACAGTCAACTTTATGCAGCAAAATTTTAAAATAAATCTAAAAGTAAAATGGCCCAATGATATTCTTCAAGGTGACAATAAAAAGTGTGGAGGTATAATAATAAACCTTATAAATAATATCGCCATCGTAGGTATTGGCTTGAATATGGGGCATATAACCAAGCCAAACTCATTGGCCTATCCTGTCGCCTCAATTCTAGATAAGAAAAAATTAAGTAAATTAGATTTCCAAGAAATCCCCCTCCAAATATATAATTATATTTTAAATAAGAGACTCAACGAAGAGGATATTCAGAACAAATGGAGTCAACTTTGCGCTCATATGGATAGACCCGTTAAAATAATTGACGACAATCGAGAATACATTGGTCACTTTGTTGGTATAGGTGAAAAGGGCGAAGCCATTCTTAAATTAAACGATCAATCACTGCAAAAGTTTTACTCTGGGTCATTATTTATAGATGATTGTCCTTAATTAAGTTCTTGGGTAGAATCACTAATTTCTTTTATTTCCTTTCTTATTAAATTTTCAGCAAGATCCGGAATCACTTCCCAAGCTATTCTCTCTATTTCTTTTTGGCAAAATTGCTTTACTAAATTTTCAACCATGGGTTTAAGACTTTCCAGGACTTGATTGACAAGTTCTCCCTGATCTTCGGGAATTAAAGACTCAGCTTTAATTTCAGATTTTATTTCTTGATCATAAGAATTAAAATCCACATCTTCAACTTGATACTCGGCACTGCCATTTGATTCATCATTATTAGTCTCGCCCTCAGTTTCATCTACAGACCAGAACTCCTCTGGGCTCTGTTCATTATAAGACTCTTTAATCAATTCTGTATTTTCAAAATCATCATCAGGCTTATTAACAACTTCTCCCTGATTATTAACTATATCAACCTGAGAATTTATTTCTTCTTGAATAAGGGAAATTGATGGATAGTCCAAATCTGATTTTTTGGGAATTTTCGGTCCACTTTCTAAAATTTCTTGTGGAATAGTAAATGCACCCGTTTCCTCGAGTTCAAATGGTGTATCAGAACTAAACTCTGGATTGTCACTATCTGTACTTATTTTAGGAGGAAACAAATCACTGTTCGTTACAGACTCAACCCCACCACCAATAATGCCAGGAACTTCCATCCCCCAACCACTTAATTCGGCTTGCAAAGGATTGGCATTAATCGCCAAGGTATCACTAGAATTTTCTTCACTAGTAACATCATTAATCTTTATTTCAGGAGATTGAATACTCCAAGCTGAATCATCATCACGATCTACCACTATATCTCCCTCCTCGCTTTCGGAAAAGTCTTCATTAAATACAGAAGATGAATCTGGCTCTTCAATGGTGCTTAAAATATTTCGGCATTTTTGAATAAATTTTGTACTCTCAAATGGTTTTATAATCCGATCTGCAACACCCAATTTATCCAATAATGATGCATCTATGTTGTCAAAAGTTCCCAACATTACAAGGACCTTGGAATGCTGGCTTATCTCTAAAATTTTTTGAATCAGATCATAGCCGGTTACCGCTTCGGATAAATTAAAATCCAGTAAAATAAGATCCGGCTTCTTTACTAGCTCTACTAGAAGTTCATCTTCGTTATGGCATGAAATAAGATCATAAGATTCATTCGCCAATGTAATGCTAATTACCTTTTGAATGGTTAAACTATCGTCAGCAACTAAAACTTTTTTATTCATATAAACCTCTAGAAATATTCTCCAATATTATAAGTTAGGAATCAATGAATAAGTGTCTATAAGTTGACTTTAAAACTGTAGTATTAGCGCTGATTGGTTATCTAAATTGCCTCTGGAATTGGATATATCAAATAATTCACTTATTTTTTGACCACTATTTTCTGGGGATTTTTCCAGTATATGTTTAAGCTCTGGAGTTTCTAAGCGGGAGTACACGCCATCTGTAAGCATAACCACGAGATCGCCATCTGCGACTCTCACCTCAGTTAATATTAAGTGCAAATCTTCAAATAATCCAAAAGCACTCATGGGAGCTGTATGAAAATATTTCATGTAATTATCAGTGGAAAGGTTGGCCAAACTATCAGGTACTACCGCCTGCTGCAAAATTCCCTTCCTAAGAATATAAACCGAGCAATTACCTACCGAAGCCAAAGTTAAAATACTTTCCGATAAGCAGCCAGCAACACATGACGCTCCTCCCCTTTGTGACATATCCTTTTTAAAATTTTCTTTAGAAAATAACTTATGTGAATAATGCATGGCGTTTGCCAAAAAGTTTCCCTCCAAAAGGTATTTGGCACTATAAAAAAATGGCAACGTTGATTCAGCGTCAGCAGAAATTCTTGTATAAAATTGCTTAATATTATTTTTAATCGTTTCTATGCATTGATTACCAATACCAGAACCTCCAAAACCATCAAAAATTAAAAATAAATTATTTATTAAATCAACATCGATATCATCTTCATTAATATGCAAATAAGGACCTTGATGAGTTTTTGCAGAATAACTTTTTAAATGTGCCATAGTTTATTCCAAATAATTTTTCAGTTTACGAGATGCCTTTTTAAAATATTCACTATCTGAGGGTGATAATTGCTTAACTTCTTGTAATTTTTCTTTTGCATCACTAAAGAGACTTAAAGACTCTGAAACGATCGCATCTCTATATATTTTTTTTGCTCGATTATTTAACTTATCTCGAATTTCAACCATTTCATTCGTCGCCTCGGTATGAGTTGGTTCATAAATTAAAATTTCCTTATATGATTCGTAAGAGTTTTTTAAATCTTGGCCTTCTTTAAAGGATCTTGCTTTTCCCAAAAGAGGAGAGACAGTATTAGCTAATTTCTCTCTTGCATCAGTCAACATTGTTACGGCTTCATCAGTTAAATCTTTGTCCATTTTTTTAATAAAAAGAAAAGCTTCTAATTGTAGAATTGCTCTATACCATTCTTTTTGCAAATAAAACTTTTTATGCTTATTGAATTGCTCAACTTTTATATTCCTATCAAATTCCTGTTGTGTTTTTACCCTAGCGATTTCATCCTGTTCCAGAATCCATTGCTCTAAGTCCAGCTTCAATTGAGGGACATCATAATTTTCTGGATCGAGTTGTAAAATTTGTTCAAACAATGATTGTGCCAAATTTTTCTGTCTATTTGTAACTGCCTCACGCGCTTTCTCAATATATTTTTTAATTTGCGCGTCTCTCTCTCTTTTTTCTGACTCTTCTCGTTTCCTCTTTTCAACTTCTTCTATTTTTGCCAAACCTTCTTTGGCAAGTTCTCGTAAATCTTTAGACTTTTTATAATCGGCAGCGATCTTAAAAATTTTATCTAACTCATACAGACTTTCCGTGTAACGACCGGAAACTAAATGGGATTTTGCCAATTCATAAGACCCTGCCAAGAATTCTTCTTCTTCTTGAGTATAGACTTTTTTCTTAATTTTATTCTTTTTATTTATAACCAACCCAGTTTTTTTCTGATTTCCTTTTTTCGATTTTTTTGTATTGCTAAAATCTTCATCTAAAAAAACAAAGGCAACCAGCAACAAGCCGACGATTAAATAAATTCTCTTTTTCTTATCTTTCCAAATTGGCACGACAGCAGAAGTCGCCGAAAACCCCTCGTCAAAACTTTCACTAAAATTATTGCCACTGTCAGTATCAATATTTTGATTACTAGATTCAACTTCAACAATTTCTTCAACTTCAATAATTTGCTTATCTTCTACAGGCATCAACCTGTTTTCTTCTTGATGTATTTGTTCAGATATTACTCTAACCGTAAATGTCGTTGAGCCAACGATAAACTCATCATTATTTGTAACTTCTGCCTTATTGACTCGGACTCCATTTAATAGAGTTCCGTTTACCGACTGTAAATCTTCAACTATACAAAATACGTTATTCTTTCTTATGACGGTATGAACACTTGAAACCTCAGGATCATTGAGAATGATTTGGCATTTAGAAGGGTCCCTACCAATATAAGTTTCTTCGTTATCAAGTAAATATTTATCATATGGGGCATACTCGCCAAAAATATCCAAGCTTATACTAGAAAAGGAATTGAAGACCTGTGTTTTTTCTGAGTTAAGTTCTTCAAGAGGGTATTCCCCTCCTGGCGAGGAATCGTCAATATGATTTTCTTGATTTTCGAAAGCTTCATCAGCATACTCTGAACTCTCGAAAGGATCATCTTCTTGAGTATCATCATCACTAAAACTAAAGTCACCATCGTCTAAAACCTCTTCATTATCCTTAGGCTGTTCAGAGCTATCATCAAACTCAGTATCAAATTCATCATCTGATTGCTCAGGGCCATCATCAAATTCATGCCCGAGATCATCTGATGGCTTTAGAGAGTCGCCTTCTTGTTCCCCCTGTACAGTTTTTTCTGAAGCCTCTATGTTTTTTCCTACGGGGTCATTCAAATCAGACAGTCCCTGTATTTCTGCTAATGAATTGTCGACAATAATTGTCTCTTCATCAGGGTTTGACAAATCTACATCCTGAGTTGTATTCGCCATGGATTTAGTTTGATCTAATTCAGGTTTCTTATCTTCCTTTGGAGTGACAATCGCGACTTCCTGTATATTTAAATTCAATATATAATTGGAAATGGTTATGAGGTCTCCATTTTTAAGTTCACATAAAGTAATATTATTCCCGTTTACTAACACTGAACCAAAGCTTGAGAGACTTTGCAAAGTCCAAGTATTATTTTTAAAACAAAGTTGAGCATGTTCTCTTGATACTTTAACATCGTCTAAAACGATATGACATTGGTCCGATCTGCCAATTAAGAAAATCATTTCAGAGTCAAGAGTATTTTCTATCTCTTGCCCAAGATCAATTTCTTGAAATAAATGTTCATTTTGATAAATATTTATTTTCAGTAAACACTCCTTTAAATATCATTCAGTTTGTGGTGAGACATTTTATTTCCCCCTCTTCTAATCCTAAGTTATTTTCTACCAATTTTATTCCATTTTGCGCATCAACATACCTTTCATCATTGGGATATCCTTGCAACAACCTTAAAACAGAGCAATATGATGTAGTTGTTGCCTTAAATTTTAACGCTGCCAACTCCTGATTTGCTTTTAAAAATAATGATTCGACTTCATCATCAAGAGATTTTTTGGTTTTACTTAAATAAAATCTTGCTCTGCCATTTGTTGAATCCAAAACAAGGGCCAATTCAAATTGTTTAATTGCTCTAAAAAAATTTTTTTCTCTATATTCTCGCAAGCCTCTATGGATTAATATGGACAATTTTTTATCTATCTCGTTATCATTCTTTTTTCCTTTTCTCTGTAGAGCGCTGGAAAAATCTCTAGACAACCGAGATTCCACTTGATCGTTTATTGACTCGGGAGCACGTTTAACCTTTTTAACACTATCATCTAACATAAAAAATACACCAACTCCTAATGCGATAAGTATCACTGGAATTTTAATATTTTTGCTCTCACTAGCTGTAAGATGTTCTCCATCATTAGGATCTTTTTTGGTTTTTTCTATTTTTAGCTTTTCTACTTTATCCCTCAGCATCGGCAATATCAGATCCTTGTCTTCAACTAGGACTAGATTATATTTATATACGGTTTTTCCTATAATTATCCTGTCTCCGTCTGCTAATGTATGCTGTAAAACTTTTAAATCGTTAACGATTATACCATTTTGTGAAGCCAAATCAGTTAATATATATTCTTCTCCAATTTTTTTTAATTCGGCATGTTCCCTTGAAGATTTTGCATCTACGACTTGAATATGTGCATGATCACCTCTTCCAAGAACGATTCTATTAGAATTTAAATAATATGAAATTCCTTTATTCTCACCAGTCATACAGAGCAATCTATAATAACTACCCAGCTCCTTAGGCTTTTCAAAATTTTTAAAGACAATTACACTTTTTGTTCCCATTATCCTTCTCTTAAATAAGTAATATAGAACCCTTTCGCAAAGCCATCTTTACCTATTAAAGCCGTTACATGTATTGCATGTTCATAGCCTTGTAACTCATAATGACCTTCCTGATTTGTGCCACCGTTATTGGCGGATTGATCACATAACTCAATGATTGTGGCGGCGAATCCTTTTTCTTTAGCCACATCTAATAGACTTTCTCCCCTAGAAGCCGTTTCACGTATGCCAGTTAAATCTTCTGCTTCTGTATTGAGAGACTCCAAGTTTTTTTCGGAATTTAAGATCATAACGGGATTTCCTGCACCAATCATAAACTCCGATAATGTACTCAAATAAGGCGCATCATCTTCTTCAGGCATACTGACATTATCACTTGCATCTACCTGAAATTCTCTAAGTCTCAAGAAAACAGAATTAACAGCATCTACTAGAGGTCCAAACTCTTCCATTAAATATTTTAATTCGATATTATTTCTTTTTCCTCTTAAAGAATCTTCTACCTGTTTTTTGAATTCATCAATTGGCTTGATGGTAAGATAGTAAATAATTCCAAAAAAGAATATGCCAACGATTACTGAAGTGGCCAATGCCTCTAAAAATGCAACGGAACTTTTAGTTGCTTCTAATTTTAAAGATAATGGTGAAAATCTTATGGCGATAATACCTACCATTTCCTCAACCCCTAATCGTGGATTATAGGCCATAATTTTTTGTGCGATTCCAATCTCACCATCTGATAAAGTCTTTTTATAAACTCTCGCTTGATTTTTCTTCTTACTGGTCGCCCAATTTTTAGCCTCTACAGAAAAATTATCAGAAATATAGTCATTTCTTCTTTCAACAGGATTCACAATACGCCCTTCCAAATCAAATAGAACATAGGAGGTTACATCCTCTTCACGTTTTAAAAATCCTGTATCTACTCTGTCTAATTTTTTTTGCTCGAGCGCCACCCTATTCATACGTGCTATTTCGTCGGCGTAATGGGCACCTCGCTTGGCCGTTTCAAAGAGTAATATTCTTTTTCCATCCTGCATGACAGGGAAAATAGTTAAGGAAATTGTTGTAAAAACAAAAACCGCCATCATTATTCCTAACAGGACTTTCCATTCATACTCTTCATTAATGCCATGAAAAATCGGCATAAACTTATATCTGAATAGCCACAAAGGTTTGGCGACGAGGCTTTTTGGAGCATCGGGAATCTTATTTTCATCTAAATCGTCGTTATCATTCCCGTCATTATTAGCATAATCGTCCCGTTCAACTTCCTTTTTAATAATTACTTTTTTTTCGATTAGCTTAACAACGGTTAAAATTAGGTCTGGCATGGCAATTTTGTCGCCAGCTTCCAATGTCGCCCGTTTACTTATGCGGCCGTTGATAAATGTTCCATTTGCGGATCCTAAATCCTGCAAATAAGGAGTATTATCCGCAACAGTAATACTTAGATGTTTTTTAGAAACTCCATTGATATTAATTTGAATATCACAACTTTCATCACGCCCAATAATATTTTCACCCTCTTTGAGCATAAATTCTTGGCCTCTTAGCTTTCCTGCAACTGCAACTAATTTATACATAATATTTCCAGTTGATCTCCAATAATTATTCCCTCAGGAATTGTTTGGCTATTCATTTCTAGTACTTGAGCAGACTTAAAATAAAACCCCGATATGCGCCAAGGCTGCATATTTTTTATTATTTTCACCACTCTTAACTTGCGATCTAAAAACATAACATCGATTGAAAATCGCATAAAAAAAGTATGAATAGAGTTACAAGGCTTTAACAATAGACCATCATACCCTTCATACATTTCATCTTTAAACATTAATCCTATTCCTCTCTCTACAAAAGATTCTGCTCTTTTTAAATTTCGACATAAATAAAGGTCTCGGTTTTTTAACTTTATTACCTCATTCATTTTCGACCCATTAATTCTAATACGATTGGAGCAGCAACGACGATAAAGACTGCTGGAACTATTAAAAAAAGCATTGGAAATAAAATCTTTGTGGCGGCAGTTGCGCCAGCTTTTTCTGCATCTGTTGATTTTTTCTGTCTAATTTCGCCAGATAAACTTTTTAAAATCGGACCAATATTAGCGCCAACTGAATCTGCTGCGATTAGTGTTGCACAAAACGACGAGATTTGCATAAGGTCTACTCTCCACGCCATATTTCTCAATGCTTCAGCTCTGCTTGCTCCAATTTTTGTTTCTTTCATCAAAATGGAAAATTCTTCTGTCAGAGGACTTGGTTTAGCCTTCTCAATTACTTTAGACATCGCCGCAACAAAGTCTAACCCGGCCTCTACGGACAAGGCCAGCATATCAACTGCAAAGGGCATCGACCTCAGAAGGTCTTTTTGTCTTTGACCAATTTTTCCTTTAATCCAAATATTTGGATAGAAGTAACCCAAAATTGAAATAAAAAATACAAACTTTAATGGCCATGTCTCTTCGAGAAACTCCCTGACTCCTAAAAAAACAATCGGAAACCCTATAATTAAAAATAATTTAAACGAATAAAAATCCTCTGGCGTCATTAAATTTGTCAAACCTGCACTGGCCAAACTTCTTTTGTATTTTTCTCGAATTTTCTTTTTACCCTTCATTGAGGATACAATTGGCGAAATATATCTTTTAAAAAATGGTCTTGAATACTTTAGTACGATTCCTTGATTATTACTTCCTTTTAATTCACCCGCTTCTGAAATTTTTTCAGCGGCTTTAAATTGGTCTTCATCCTGAAACATTGTGTTGGTGACTATAAAAATACTTATTCCAAACAAAATGATTGATGCCCACAAAAGAATATTTGAACCGCCCTTATCTGGATTGGCCTTTAAACATGCTATTTGATTATTGTTTTTGCAAGCTTTTAAATAAAATTGCCTCGCCTTTTTAGTATTATTTTTACTCTGATAATAGTTTCCCATTTTCACACATTGGGCATCAACTCCCTCTTTGCATTCTTCAAATAATTTTTCGAGTTTTATTCTTTGGCATGCTTTAGTGATTCCTCCCTTACAGGCCCTATTATAATATTTGAAGTAATCTGGATTTTTATCGGCTATAAGGATTTCACCTACTTTAGAACAGCCTTTCATATTTCCACCATTACAAACTCTTTTGAATTCCTTTATTGCATCATCTTTATGACCATTTCGCTCTAATACAACTGCATAATTATAGCAGGACTTTAAATTGTCCTTATTCAGACATTCACCCTTAAATTTATCAAAGTAAAATTGCTCTTTTTTTAAATTTTCCTGACCAAAAACAGAAAAGCCAATAGTAACCATTATTAAAAAAGCAATCTTTATGCACTTTTTAAATCGCATTTTTACGCACCTACCCTATAATAGTAGGTTATCAGAAAATCAATTAAGTATTTTAAATTAATAAGTTGGTAATAAATGCCTTCAATTTAATAGCTTATTAATATCCTCTAACAAAGATTGGGTAGATTTTTTATTGATTTTTTTTGCAACATCGGGAATATAGATTGGTTTAAAAGCTGACAAGTTTTCTTTTTTGCATTTGTTTATTCGTGATATTTTTTCCTTGATTACAGCATTGTTAATTTCTTTAGTTTTGACGGCCTTTTGAATAGCAGAAAGCGCTTTTTTAGAATTATTAAAATCCCTATACATGACAATATCCGCACCCGCTTTAATTGCTAAAACAGCACTCTCTTCAATTGAATAGTCATTTATAATAGCACCCATTTGCATATCATCAGTGATAATTAGATTGTCATATTTGAGTGAATCCCTTAGGTAACGATAACATTTATCAGATAATGAACATGGCCGCTTCGTATCGATGGCTTCTACAATAATATGTGACATCATAATTAGTTCAACTCTTGATTTTGCGGCCTTAATAAAAGGCTTAAGCTCTTGTTGATTTAACTCTTTTAGGTCCCTTTTAAGGACCGGCAACGAATCATGTGAATCTATTTCAGTGCCACCATGACCTGGAAAATGCTTCGCACAGGCAAGGATGCCTTCGGTTTGCAAGCCTCTAATCGCCGAAGAAATAAATTTAGAAACTGTTTTCTCATCAACTCCAAAGGACCTATCTCCGATCACCTTATTTAATGGATTATTAAAAATGTCACAACATGGTGAAAAATTTAAATTCACACCACAAGCAGACAATTCTTCCGCCATAATTGCATGTATTTGATAACACAGCTTAGGTGAATCTAATGATGATATATTGTACATTGCTGGGAATTGAGTAAAATGCTTTTTAAAACGTATTACTCTCCCACCTTCATGGTCAACAGATATAAAAAGTGGATAATTCTTTCTTAATACCTGGATAGAATTCACCAATTCAGCTAATTGTGCGGGATCATCAAAATTATGTGAAAATAATATAACTCCACCGATACTCTCTGACTCGATGAATTCTTTTTCTTCAACTGTAAGGGCCAGCCCAGAAATTCCTGTAATAATAAGTTGTCCAAGATCTAACATATATTTTCCCAAATCTTGATTATAGACGAAATATCGAAATTTAAGTAGTCAAAAAAATAAAAACTATTTTTCTTTAACAATAGATAGACCCTGCACGACCCAAAATATTTTATTCAACTCACCATTTTTTCCTAATAAATAAAATATTACCTGACCGCCAACCTCTAATGTAATTCTATTTTCACCTTGCTCATTTTTTCCATCATAAATAACCTCAGCAGATGAAAATACTTCATTCGGTAAATTTAAGTATTGTTCCTGAATGTATGGGTAGCTTTCCCAGATTATGTATATCTTTTTTTTGCGACCATTTTCTAATTTATCTAAAAAGCCAATTGTTCGTAAACATTCGACAAACTGGCCAAAAAAGCAAAATGGTCCAGTATTTTCTGGAAAAGGTATTTCCCTTTGACCATTCCATTGTTTCTCAGGACTTTTCATACTAATAGATAAACTTTTATTTTTAAGATTAATATCCATTTCTGTAGAGTATTTTTTTCCTTCAAACCAAACATTATATAGAGATTTTTTTGGGCGAAGAGTTCGAATTTTACCTCTTATAAAGCCAGGGACTGAAATTATTAAATTTTGTTCTAAAATATTCTTCTCATTAATATCTTGAAAGATCTCTTGTTTCACAACTAACGTTCGCTTATTCGAGCCAAACCCCGACTCTCTAACTAATGAAAACTTACCTGCTTTGTCAGTTAAAATAAATTTATCTTTACTAGATGAAAGCCTCTTTTGATATTTATTAAAACTACATGCTCCTAAAAAAAGCAGAAACACAAGAATTTTACTTTTTAAAAATATCTTGAAACTCATTTTTAATTTGATTTTCATCATAACCATTCTCTAAATACTTATTTATATATGCGACTAGTTCCATTGATTTTTTATGGAAAGAAAGACCCACTTTAAAAAGTGGCACACCTTCAATCTTAGAAGAGAAATATTCTACAACATGTAACAAACTAATATTAGATATTGCAAACTTAGTTTTATTTATTATCAGCCATCCCTGAAGAATATTACTATCGTCAGTATTTTTTAAAAAATTTTTTTCTCTTTCGTTAGTTAAACACCCCAAACCATCTGTGGATAGATCGATCAACCTAGACTCTAAGTAAACATAATCTTTTAAGTTTACTTTTTCAGGAATCCGACATTCAAGATAGTTACTGTTAAAATCTGTAAATATTTTAGTATTTAATACTTCAGGATTTCTAATGGAAATAATATTGCTCTCTTTATTTTTTTTTATTTTTAATATTAAATGCCCTGTATAATGTGGATATAGTAATAATCGCTCTTTTTTACGTTTATCTACTTTATAAAATTCTGAAAATAATAATTCGTTTTCAAGCTTTCCTTTCCCAAAATATGCGACTCCAGAGACTTCAAAATTAATAAAATATTCAGATTTTGGTGGTAACTTGAGCTGATAATTTGCTATTGAAAGGGCGTTATTCTTAAGGTCCAAAATAACTTCATCATAGATATGCATTTCTTGAGGAGTTGATTTTTTTGTCCATATTCTAACAAAGCCGCTGATTCTTTGTAAGCGTAGGATTTTTCTTAATACTTCGTCGAGATCTGTTGGTAGAAAAATGGTTTGTGGCTTCATGGCTGACATGTCTCCTTCTCTAAACCAAATCAGTCACCTGCCGCAATAGAGTAATTGACTCTAAAGCTTTGCCACAGCCTTTCACGACACTAGTGAGAGGGTCTTCAGCCAATGCTACAGGTAATCCTGTTTTTTCTTTAATAAGTATATCTAAGTTCGAAAGTAATGCTCCTCCACCGGCCAATATGATTCCATTATCAACAATATCCGCTGCTAATTCTGGTGGAGTTCTCTCTAAAGAAATTTTTATTGCCTCAACTATTTCGTTAATAGGATCAGAAAGTGCATCCCTAATCTCATCTGACGTGATTTCTATAATTTTAGGAGCGCCAGCAATTAAATCTCTGCCCTTTACTTCATATAATTTTACTTCATCTTCGAAAGGATAGGCATTACCAATTGAAATTTTTATGGCCTCCGCAGTTCTTTCTCCAATTAATAAAGAGTATTTTTTTTTGATATAAGAAATTATAGCTTCATCAAATTTATCACCAGCAACGCGAACAGACTTGGAAAAGACGATCCCTCCGAGGGAGATCACTGCGACTTCTGTGGTTCCACCACCAATATCTACAATCATATTTCCAGAGGGCTCTGTAATAGGTAAACCGGCACCTATCGCGGCGGCCATTGGTTCTTCAATTAAGTATACTTCCCTAGCTCCGGCCTGTTCGGCAGACTCTTTAACCGCCCTTTTTTCTACTTGAGTAATACCAAAAGGAATACAGATGATGATCCTTGGCTTAATTATTCTTGAATTAGCAATAGATTTTTGAATAAAATATCTTAACATCGCTTGCGTGACTTCAAAGTCTGCTATAACCCCGTCTTTAATGGGTCTTATCGCTTTTATTGAGCCTGGCGTTCGACCCAACATTTCCTTTGCTTCTTTACCAACAGCGAGAACCTTTGAAGTCCCACGACCATTATCGTGGACTGCAACCACGGAAGGCTCGTTAACAATAATGCCCTTATCTTTTGCATAAACAAGAGTATTTGCCGTACCTAAATCAATGGCCAAATCATTTGAAAACCAATCAAAAGCTTTTTTAAACATAAGGATCTCCTCTCCTAATTTACCAGGTGTAATGCCTAACTTTCTCACCACGTTCCGCAATATCTGCCATTGCCTCAATACCCAGTTCAATATGTATGTCCGTATATTTTCTGAAAACGTCCTTAGCAGATTTCCTAGTTTTTATTCCACCTTTTTTCATTGGTGTGTCTGACACCAAAAGAAGTGCCCCAATATTTACCTTACTCACAAAGCACGTGGTAAACAATGCAGCCGTTTCCATTTCTACGGCCAAAACTCTCTCTTCAATGACATTGTTTTTAAACCTTTCATCAAATTCCCAAAACCTAAAATCCGTAGAGTGAATGGTACCGGTTCTGTACTCATATCCATGTTCCACTAATATTTGAGACACAAACTTTTGCACTTTAAAAGTTGGCAACGCTGGCACCTGGGGTGGTAAAAAATGATTGGAAACACCCTCTGCCCTAATCGCCGCAATTGGTAGAATAAAATCACCCACTTTTAGAGAAGGATGGACAGATCCACAAAGACCCAAAAAAAGAACCGCCGTTGGCTTAACCACCGCTAACAGCTCGCCTATTAAAGCGGCCATCGCCGAGCCCACGCCAAATTCAACGATCGTCACCTTAGCGCCAACCGAAGAAGATGCTTTGAAAGCCGAGCCTTGAGTATAATACGCATCGTCTAACAATATATTGAATCTTTCTATATAATAATGAAAATTAGTTAAAATAATCTGTGGTTGAAAATCTTTAACCTCGTGCCCCGTATACCTTTCAAGCATATCGATGGCAATTTTCATTTTGTCGGCGTTACCATGAATTCTGCGGGATCTAAGCAATGCTTTACGTGGATGCACGACACTTTTAACTGTAGTATTGCGAGAGCTGGTATTTTTTTTACCAGTACTTTTAGTGATCTTTTTAGCCATTACTCACCTAACCTAAGAATTTTTAAATTAATAATAATAGAATTTACCATTCAGCGGATTTTATTAACAGCTTAAAAGCCTCTAGCTACCATAAAACAACTATAGACCCATTGCAGCACAAGCATGTTTCCCTTGTCATTGCTCACTATGTTTAATAATATGCGGATCTTAATAATGATAAATTCAAAGGTATTTCAGATGGGAATGGGACGTAAAAAAAGTGTATTAAAGATGAAAAGAAAAAAATCTCAAGCTAAGCTTAAACAAAGAATTAAAAATAAAATTAGTGCTGCAAAAAAATAGTCTATTCTAATATTTTTTGAAACTTTCCAGATACAATGCCAAGCGATGCCATTGATTTTAGCCAAACACTATCTTTAAGTGTCCAACTTCCTGTCAAACCTTTTAAAAGTGGGGTTTTTCTTATATGAAAGTCGAGAAGCTCGCGTGAGGTGAAAGTTTTTTTATCTATCAAAAAGCTAGCGATAGTAAGGGCGTCCATTGATCTAAGTTCTATAATTTTTGGTGAAATTTTATAGATCTCATTAAACTCTTTAATAATTAATTTATCAACGTTAACAATATCATCGCCGACAAAAAACATCTTAGTCGATTTCATCCTCTCTTTGGCAAGCAATTGGCTCCTCCAACTCGGACCACCAATGACATTTATGCCAAAAGCATCAAAGTATGAAAAAGTTGGTACCAGCAAGAGGGCTTCTTTAGGGAAGGCAGGTATAAAAACCCAATCGAAGTCAACTTGAGGCTTTAAAGTCTGAATCCTCCTGATCATTCCTTTCTTTTCTAAACTATAAATTTCCTGCAATAATTCATACTCTTCTTTCCTCTCTCTCTTGAATTTTAGTCCAAGAAGGTTACTAACTGGCCCTCTATAATCTGTTTTATTCTTATCAAAGCCAAAAGCACCGACAACCTTTACGCCCTTATAAGCAGCTTTTCTCCAAAACTCATCTAAGTAAGTATTTCCTCTCTCAGTCCTCGGATAAATAATCGCGGTATTACTTCCGAATAATTGAATCATCTCATCACTAAAAATTTGCTCTATTTGAGATTCCACTGACCCTGGAATTTCTAATAAAAGATGATCTTTTTCTTCCTTAGGTAAATATATTGGAGATAACGAAATAAAAAAGACTCCATGTTTTTTCGCAATGAGATATTCTTTCTTCGCTTCATCTGAAAACAAACCACCAATGATAATAGAGACATTATCTTTTTCTATAAGTCCTTCAATTTCCAAAGCTCCAACGACACCACTTGCTCTAGAATCCTTAACAATTAAGGTAATCTTTTTCGCTGCTGGTTGCATTTTTTTTAAAGCGTAATCAATGCCATAAAATGCCCTTTCTCCAAATGCTTTTTTTTCACCAGTCAGAGGAAGAACAAGGCCAATAGAATTTAAATTCAATTTAGAAATATTTTTTTGCCTATCATTAAACTTTTCAATTAAGACCATTAACTCAGTATTTCGCGCAAATGAAGTAGATAGCCACTCTAGTAGCTGTTTTGATTTCTCTTTATTTCCACGATAATAAATTTTTTCACTGAGTAGATAACCCAGATAACCCACAACAGTCGGTGAGTTTTTATAATGCTGCTCTATAACTTTATACTGCATACCTTCATCTAAATTAAAAAAATAATTCGTTAACTTTTCAAAATAATGGTCTTCCCTTAATTCATCAATAGATTTTCTATCCATTAAATAAAGTAATAATGCGTTAACTATCTCAGGATTATTTTCTAAATTCAGATTTAATCTATATGAAAGTAAATGATGCTTTTTCGCATCGTTTATATTTAAGTATTCAAACTTAGAATTTCTGATAGCATCAAGTGACTTTTCATAAAACCCTAATTTATAATAGCTACTCGCCAAGTTCAGAAATATTTGAGCATTTAATGAAAAATCAAAAGCTGAGCCCTCTAGGCCCAAATTGAAATTATAAATTGCCTTTTCATATTGGTCTTTTGAAAACAAAATAACCCCAATCAAATTTCGTCTCAACGAATCTTCGACAGGCATTAAGTTACTGCTATCCATCTGGCTTAGTTTTTCTAAGGCCAATTCCGAGTTTCCTTGTGAATAGGCCCTCTTGATATCATCAATTTTTACTAAAAACTCTTTAGAATATAAATTCTTGTCTATGCCGCCTGAAATGAGCTTTATCCCAGAACAGCTTATTATAGAAATAGATAATAATATTAGTAAAAATAGATTTTTGATCATATCGCCCGGTCACTACCTTATTTTATTAAAAGATAATATCCTAGCGAGATAAGCCTATAAAGTAAAAATACAATAATACCTTATTGAAAAAGTTCTTTAACCTTATGAAGAAAACTTCGACTCATTGGGTTGCTTTTCTCTTGCTCTACTTCTCCCAATTTTTCAAAAAGCTCTTTTTGTTCAGCGCTCAGCTTTGTTGGTGTCTCAACATGTATTGATAGAATCTGATCCCCATTACCATAACCACCCAACCTAGAAATTCCCTTAGATTTTAAGCGCATTTTTTTTCCAGACTGCGTCCCTGCGGGAATACTGACATGGACTTTTCCGCTTAATGTAGGCACCTCAACTTCAGTTCCAAGGGCAGCTTGCGAAAAGCTTATAGGAACGCTGCAGAAAACATCAAAACCATCGCGCTCAAAAATATCATGTTCTTGAATATCAATAACCACATAGAGATCTCCCGCCGGCCCCGCATGCACCCCAGAATCTCCCTCCCCAGAGAGCTTTAACCTTTGGCCAACATCAATTCCTGCAGGAATTTTAACTTCGAGATCTGTCTTTTTTCTTACTCTTGTTTCCCCATGGCATTTTTTACAAGGATTGCTTATTATTTGGCCAGAACCATTACATTTTGGGCATGTAGAAGCAACCGTAAAAAACCCCTGCTGCCGGCGCACTTCACCGTAGCCATTACACGACTCACAAGTAGCGGGATTAGAATTACCTTCCCCCCCTGAACCACGGCAACTCTCACAAGATACATGCCTTGTAATAGTTATATTTTTTTCAACACCAAATGCAGCTTCTTCAAAGGTAACATTAATCGACATTTGTAAATCACTACCGGCCCTAGCTCGCGATCTACTCCTTCTTCTATTGCCACCTAAAATATCTCCGAAAATATCCCCAAAAATATCCCCAAGGTCAGAATACCCATCGCCGCCAAAACCTCCACCAAATCCACCAGCTTGTCCATTGACTCCAGCATGGCCGAATTGATCGTAACGAGTTCTCTTTTCGTCATTGAGCAATACATCAGCCGCCTCAGAGGCTTCCTTAAACTTAGTTTCTGCGGAACTATTATTTGGATTTCTGTCGGGATGAAACTTAAGCGCAAGCTTTCTATAAGCTTTTTTTATCTCATCTTTACCTGCGCCTCTATCTACACCTAATGTTTCGTAATAGTCCTGTTTGCTCATAATTACTTAATCCTTAAACTTCTTTAAAATCTGCATCGACTACATCATCATCACTCTTCGCCGACTGTTTTTTACCTGTAGAATCTTCAGGATTAGCTTCTTCACTTGGACCTTCTGCACCAGCTTCTCCCGCTGCACCTGCGGCTCCAGCGCCAGCTTGATACATTTCTTGAGAAACTTTATGTGAAACATTTTGCAATCTTTCCGTTGCTCCCTTAAGTTCATCTAGATCTTCACTTGCTAAATGAGTCTTAGCCTCTTTGATTGCCTCTTCTAGTTCTAACTTTGATTGATCAGCAATTTTGCCCTCACCATCCTTAATCATTTTTTCAGAAGAAAAGACTAATGAGTCGAGTTGATTTTTTGCATCGACAACCTCACGTCTTTTTGCATCTGATTCTCTATTTTCCTCAGCATCTCGCACCATTTCTTTAATTTCATCTTCCGACAAACCAGAACCTGCTGTAATCCTAATATCCTGACTTTTACCCGTCGCTTTATCATTTGCAGTAACATGGACGATACCATTCGCATCGATATCAAAAGTAACTTCCACCTGAGGAATCCCTCTTGGTGCAGGAGCAATTCCCGTCAAATCAAATTTACCAAGAGTTTTATTATCTTTTGAAAACTCTCTCTCTCCTTGCAGAACGTGAATACTAACAGCAGGTTGATTATCCTGAGCTGTTGAAAATGTTTGGGATTTTTTTGTTGGAATTGTTGTATTTTTCTCAATAATTTTTGTGAAGACACCACCTAATGTCTCTATTCCTAAAGAGAGAGGCGTGACATCTAAGAGCAATACGTCTTTAACATCTCCTGCCAGGACACCACCTTGGATAGCAGCTCCAGCGGCTACAACTTCGTCTGGGTTAACACCCTTGCTCGCATCCTTGCCAAAAATTTGTCGCACTTTTTCCTGCACAGCAGGTACCCTAGTAGAGCCACCAACTAAGACAATCTCATCAATTTCACTCGTATCTAATCCAGAGTCCTTCAATGCCGTTTCACAAGGTTTCGCCAAGGTTTCAATCAAGTCACTTACCAAAGATTCAAATTTGGCCCTTGAAAGTGAAATATTTAAATGTTTTGGTCCCGAAGCATCAGCAGTGATAAATGGTAGATTTATCTCAGTTTGAGTCACATTTGATAGTTCATGTTTTGCTTTTTCAGCAGCTTCTTTCAATCTCTGTAATGCCATCGGATCTTTTTTAAGATCGACACTATTATCCTTTTTAAACTCAGTCGCTAAAAAATCAATAATCCTATAATCAAAGTCTTCTCCACCAAGAAAGGTATCTCCATTAGTTGCTTTAACTTCAAAAACACCATCTGATGTGATCTCTAGAATCGAGAGGTCAAATGTACCGCCACCCAAATCAAAAACCGCGATATTCTTATCATGTTTGGTATCTAACCCATAAGCGAGAGCTGCTGCAGTAGGCTCATTGATAATTCTCTTAACATCGAGACCTGCAATTCGCCCCGCATCTTTCGTCGCCTGTCTTTGAGCATCATTAAAATAAGCCGGAACTGTAATAACAGCTTCACTAACCTTTTCACCTAAATAATCTTCAGCTGCTTGCTTTAACTTTTCTAAAATTGCTGCCGAAATTTCTTGCGGTGACATTTCCTTGCCGTCAACTTTCACCCAGGCATCACCATTTTTATTGGCAAAGATTTCAAACGGTGCAACGGTTTTAAACTTGCTAACTTCTGGGGTATCTATTTTACGACCAATAAGTCTTTTAATACCAAATAAAGTTTTCGTAGGATTTGTTACCGCTTGTCTTTTGGCAACTTGCCCTACTAATTTTTCACCACTGTTAGAAAAACCAACGATAGATGCTGTCGTATTATGTCCCTCAGCGTTTGGAATAATTTTATACTTACCATTCTCTAGAACTGCCACGCATGAATTCGTTGTTCCTAAGTCAATTCCAATTATTTTTCCCATTTTTTGCTCCTTATAATAATATATAATATTTTTTTTACTCTTTATTATTTACGATAACAACTCTTGATGCTCTCAGTAAGCGGCCATTTAAAGTATAACCTTTCTGATACTCCATCAGTATTTCGCCATCTTCTTTTTCTGCACATTTTTGTTGCGACATAGCTTCGTGAAAATTGGGGTCAAATAATTCTCCCACAGCTGCAACCTGCTTAAGATTTTGTTCGGTCAAAACATCTAAAAATTGTTTATGAACCATATTGATACCTGAAACGATATTTTTAATTTTTTCATCCTGGTCCTCTCGGAGAGCGTCAACTGTGCGCTCTAAATTATCGACAACCTCTATTAGTGATGAAAGGATTCTTTCATTCCCATACTTTATTAAATTTTCTTTTTCTCTAGCAAAACGCTTATTAGCATTATCAAATTCTGCAGCAAGATAATAATATTTATCTTTAAAGTCATCTGTAGGCTTTTCCGCGGCTACTTCTTTTTGTGTTGGATTTTTTAATTCTGAAACATTATCCACATTCTCATCTTCATTGACTCCCTCAACTCCCTCATTAGTATCTTGAGTAGGCTTTGTCTGAGCTTCATTTTTTCCCACTGTAGCTGGCGTCTCTACATCTGACATTCATTTCTCCCTCGATAAATATTTTTTTTCAGCTGGTTTCAAGATGGGGGCCATAGAATAGATGTCAATGCCCAGAATTAATTATTTAAATGCAGATAACACGCTGTTATTACACGATATTTTCAATCAAGAAAATTTCATCCATCAAGGAATCTAAAATTATATATCCATTTGGAGATAAAATGACTCCTGTATCATCTAGCCTCTCGACATAACCTTTGTTCTGCCAGTCAATGGCCAGGGCAAAAAATTTTTTTGGTAATATTGTATCCGCATAATCACAAAATTTTACACCTATACTCGTGCGCAACCCTAGATATAGCTTTTCCAATGTTAAAGCTTCTTCATTTAGATTTTCAACCTCAAAATCAGCACTGGAAGCTTTCCACTTATAACGCCTTCCAACGCTATCATTAACCAATAACCCCGTAGCAGAGGGACCAAATGCTGCCACCGAATTTGATTTCCAATAATGCATATTGTGCTTTGATAAAAAGTTTGGTTTGGCAAAATTACTAACCTCATAATGCTCAAAACCCCTCTCTCTTAAATACTTAGAGACAGTTTTATATTCTTCACTTATCCACAAATCGTTGGGTAATTGGCTATACTCGGGGTATTGTTTTTTTACGGTCAATATATAAAGGCTGATATGTTTCGGTGAATATTCTAAAATTCCATCTAACTCTTGTAAAATATTTCGCTTAAATCTTTTAGAGTGAGGCAAGCCTAGCATAAAATCGACATTAAAATTGATCTTTCTGGAGCTAAATTCCGCCAAAGTTTCTTTAACTTCTTTTACTCTATGAACCCGGTCCAGTATTTTCAAAAACTGATCATTATAGGACTGAATCCCCAATGAAAACCTATTGGCACCAATCTCCAACCAAGCTTTTAACTTCTCTACATTCCAATTTCCTGGATTAAATTCAACGGTAAATTCGATACTATTGGAAAAAGAGAGGCCATTTTTTTTAAAAAAATTATTGAGAAAGCGAGCTCCCTCAGCACCCCACATTGATGGCGTGCCACCACCGATATAAAGGGTAGAAATAGTACCAAACGAGTACCTATTTTCGTTCATAAACTTTTTATGTTTTTGAAAAGATTCTTCTAGATAGTTGTGATAAAACTGAAAGTCTCTATCTGCAGGATCTTTAATATTTTTGTAAAAATCGCAATAATTACATAAATGACGACAGTAGGGAAAATGAATATAAATTGAGTGAACCTTATTCATTCCCTTTCTTAGACAAAAAAACGGTTACAGTCTATAGTTTGTCCACTCACAAAAGGAACTAAATGAAACATGAACTCGTTAAACTAAATAATGGCCTTAGAACAATATTCATCGATAACCCAGGAAGTACATTTGCAACGGTGCAAATATGGTTCTCCGCAGGTAGTGCTTTGGAGGCAAAAGGAGAAGAGGGTATAGCTCATTTTTTAGAACATATGTTTTTCAAAGGCACTAAGACACGTCCTGGGCCACAGATTGCCCATGAAGTAGAATCCTTTGGTGGTGAGGTCAATGCCTTCACCTCCTTTGATTACACTTGCTATTATATTAATTCACCCAAAACAAATATCTTGGAAAGCACTGAGATTTTAATGGATATGGTTTCCAATCCCCTCTTTAAAAACATTGATATCATCCCGGAGCGTGAAGTTGTATTGGAGGAATATAAGAGGTCGTTAGACACTCCAAGTCAATACAGCTTCCAATGCCTACAAAAAAACTCTTTTCAAGCAGGCTATGCGCACCCCATATTGGGAAATCAAAAAACCATCAAGAATTTTTCACGGCAACAACTTATTTCTTTTAGAAAACGATATTATAACAATAAAAATGCCGTTTTATTAATTGCTGGTGACTTAGCAAAAATTAAAAGTAAACTCGTCACAAAAATAGAAAGTTTTAAATTACCGAATGGAAATCAATCGGTCTTCCCCTCTTTTAAATTAAAGAAAACACAAACTATTAATATTCATAGTAAAGATGTAGAGCTTGCTCAGCTATCGCTGGCGATATCCTCTCCTCCGCTAGAGGACCATCATGCATCGGCGGAAGATTTAGCAATAAATTGTTTAGGCTATGGTGAATCCTCACGTTTGTATAAAAACTTAGTTAGAGATAATGCGCTAGCAAACTCGGCATCTTCATCGACCATGTTTATGAGTCATGGAGGAGTCCATTTTATAAAATTTTATTTTCCTATTAAAAACTTAGAAGAAATATTAACTAAGTTTGAAAAAACCATCGCCAATATTTACGAAAATGGATTTCAAGAAAATGAAATTAATAAAATTAAAAATCAATACGTCGCCTCTAAAACTTTTGACTTAGAATCTTTAGAAACTTTCGCCTTTTCAATAGGCAATGGCTTTGTACAAACTGGAGATCTTGAATCCGAAAGTAAATTTATCGACAGGATAAAATTGCATAGCTTAAAAGAAGTAAACAAAAGCTTTAAAGAAATTTTTGCAAGACCAATGCATATATCCTACCAAACTCCGAAGGGCGAAAAAAAGGCACCATCTGAAAAATTGCTCAAGAATTTTTTATTACGTATCAACAAAATTACAAATGCAACTGCTCAACCGCTTAGACGTGGGCTGAAAGTAGAAAAATCATCATTTGACCCGGCCGTAAAAATATTAACTTTAAAGCCTGGCATAAAGTTACTTTATAGACAGAACTCTATAACTCCAACCTATACTCTCCATAGTTATATAAAGGGTGGGCTGACAGACGAAACATTGCAGAATAATGGTTATCATAATCTCCTCGCGAGCTGCATCACAAAAGGTTATGACAAAATTAGTGAAGATACTATCAATGAGGATTTAGAAAATACTTCTACTAGCCTATCTGGTTTTGCCGGAAAAAATGCTTATGGCATCACCATGCATGGCCTGACCAATAAAATTGACGAAATGCTAGAACATTTTTTCGGCTCATTAATTGAACCCACCTTTAAGCAGCAAACTTTTAGTAGAATAAAAACTCTAACGTTGAGAAGTATAGTGAATCAAAAAAAAGATCCCATTCGCACTATTTTCAACGAAGCTAATAAACTGATGTTTGGAGATCACCCATATAGCTATAATTCTCTGGGAACGAGCAAAACGTTAAAATCACTTACAGCAAAAAAAGTTTTAGACTTTCATTTAGAAAGCCTAAAACAAAAAGAACTTTTATTTACCTATTGTGGAGATCTTACATTAGACGAATTAATGAATATATTATCCCCTCATGTTGATAAACTAGCAGCCCGAAAGACCTTAAAGCCTCAACATAAGGTGATGCAACCTATAACAAATAAACTAAGTCATATTAAGCTAGAAAGAGAACAAACACATATATTCATTGGATTTCCTTCCAAAGAAATAAAAGAAAAAGAAAATCTCTACTTAAAAATATTATCTGCTCACTTAAGTGGTCAATCTTCTAAATTATTCGTCGAAGTAAGAGACAGGCAAGGCCTTTGTTATACTGCTCAACCAATACATTTTATGGGACTCGAGGGGGGCTATTGGGGTATTTATATCGCCTGTGGCAACGATAAAACCACAAGTGCCATAACTGCAATAGAGGAAATTCTGGAGGAGACTTTGCAAACCGGTCTAACTCTAAAAGAATTTAAAACCGTCAAAAAAAATATTGAAGGACAAACTCTATTAAACGTCCAAACGAATGAAGATTTTGCGAGCCTTTATTCGATACCATTACTACAAGGATTTGGTGTAGATCACTTCCATAAAACAAACCTACAAATAGAAAAACTTACTCATGAAAAATTTAAAACAGAAGTTAAAAAATTAAAAAAACGCTCATGGAAGACAATTATCGTTGGCAGCTAGCTCACCTTAATGATTTTCTCTCCAAGGATGTGAATGATACTTTGGTCTGCATCGCTGGCCCCTTGATCGGACAATATTTTCATCAACGTGGTAACTTTACTAAAAGAGGAAGAGAGTAAACCATAAAATGATGGAACTTTATAAACCGCTGGCACCAAAGTATTTAATTTTTTATAGGCAATACTACCTATATTAAAATAATAGTTTTCGCCAATAACCTTACGATTCAAAGATTCAGAGAAATATCCACATAATAAAAGTGACGTATCACCAATATCTCGTAGCGCTCTTTTCTGACTGGCCTTAGGTAAATTAGCACTCTCTAATAATCTCTTACCTAAAATTTTTTCTCTCACCCGGCCCTCAACTATTTCAAAGTATTTATCAGAATTACCCAACTCCTCCATAACTTTACTGGAATAAATAAGAAACTCACCTGGTATTGGAGAATTAAACTGTTGATTGATCTCTTGGAGCCGTTCATAAAAAAAATTTTGTAAAGACGGCTTCAAAAGTATTTTTTGCTCTTTAGGATGACTCATATTATTGACCCTTTCTCATATTGACAGTATACCAAACCTTTCTAGTATCAGCCTTTAAGGGAAATTTTTTCCTATTTACAGTAGTATACAAGGAGCTACTCATTGAAAAATTGCCTATAAATCTGGCAAATACCCAAGGAATTTGATAAATTTTCTTAAGCTTTAAATAACTAGAGGTTAAATAATGACAAGATCCTTCTATCGTCCACCTGATGCCAATAATTTGGCGTGGGAAAAACTAGCAAAAAAAGAAGCAAAGACTGAATCTCTTAAGAATTTGGGTAGTGATACCCCCGAAGGAATTCACATCAAAGCACTTTATCATCGAGAAGATATTGAAAATTTACCGTTCACCAATACCTTTCCCGGCCTTGAGCCTTTTATCAGAGGGCCACGGGCCACCATGTACACCGGTAGACCTTGGACCATTCGGCAATATGCTGGCTTCTCAACAGCAGAAGATTCAAATGCATTCTATAAAAAAAGTTTAAAAACGGGGGGGCAAGGAGTTTCTGTTGCCTTTGATTTGGCGACTCATAGAGGATACGACTCTGACCATCCCAGAGTTACTGGAGATGTCGGTAAAGCTGGTGTTGCCATAGACAGTGTGGAGGATATGAAAATTCTCTTTCACGAAATTCCATTAAACAAAGTTTCGGTATCAATGACCATGAATGGTGCGGTCTTACCCATCCTCGCAAGCTATATTATTGCAGCTGAGGAACAAGGAGTTTCACAAGATCAGCTATCGGGAACGATTCAAAATGATATTTTGAAAGAATTTATGGTGAGAAATACTTTTATTTACCCTCCTACAGTTTCTGTTCAAATCATTTCTGACATCATCTCTTACACCTCAAAAAATATGCCTAAATACAACTCCATTTCTATTTCTGGTTATCATATGCAAGAAGCCGGAGCAGATGCAGCCTTGGAATTGGCGTATACTTTGGCCAATGGTAAAGAATATATCAAAACCGCATTAGCTTCGGGCTTAAAAATAGATGAGTTTGCACCAAGGCTCTCTTTTTTCTTCGGCATAGGCATGAATTTTTATATGGAAATTGCCAAGTTGCGGGCGGCAAGACTTTTATGGAGCCAAATTGTAGATGAATTCAAACCAAGTAACGTAAAATCAAAAATGCTCAGAACCCATTGCCAAACGTCTGGCTGGTCACTCACTGAGCAAGACCCATATAATAATATTATTAGAACATCCATTGAGGCAATGGCGGCAGTTTTTGGTGGCACTCAATCACTACATACCAATGCCTTAGATGAAGCCGTTTCTTTACCCACTGAATTTTCAGCGAGGATTGCCAGAAATACTCAATTGATCATTCAAGAAGAAACCGATATTTGCCAGGTCATCGATCCCTGGGGTGGCTCCTATATGATGGAATCATTAACTCAGCAAATTGCTGATAAGGCTTTAGAATTGATGGCAGAAGTTGACAGCTTAGGAGGCATGGTTAAAGCTGTTGAAACTGGCTTACCAAAACTAAAAATTGAAGAGGCGGCAGCGAAAAAACAGGCAAAAATTGACAAGGCCCAAGACACAATAATCGGTGTCAATAAATACCAACTAGCACAAGAAGATGAAATCGAGATCCTAGAAATTGATAATGAAAAAGTAAGGCTTGCGCAAATTGCTCGCCTAGAAAAACTTCGTAAGAACCGAAACCAGTCCGCAGTTGATCGGGCATTATTGGCTTTAGAGAATTATGCTCAAACGAAGTCTGGCAATGTGTTAGACCTAGCAATTAAGGCCGCCAGAGTACGTTGTTCCGTGGGAGAAATAACTTATGCCTTGGAAAAACACTGGGGTCGGCACAGCCCAAATACGCAAACCGTTTCTGGAGTTTACGGAAAAGCTTTTACCCAAGATAAAGGTTGGAAAATGATTTCTCAAAAAATTGAAGAATTTATTAAAAATCACGGCAGAAGACCAAGAATGTTAGTCGCTAAAATGGGTCAAGACGGACACGATAGAGGCGCGAAAGTTATTGCTACAGCATTTTCCGACGTTGGCTTTGATATTGATTTAGCTCCATTATTTTCCACCCCAGCTGAAGTTGCGAAACAGGCCATTGAAAACGATGTCCATGTCATTGGAGTCTCGTCACAAGCTGCAGGTCATAAAACCTTAATCCCTCATCTCTTAAATGAACTCAAAAAAAATAAGGCGCAAGATATTATCGTCGTCGCCGGTGGAGTTATTCCCAAACAAGATTATAAATTTTTACTAGAAGCAGGAGTCAAAGGAATTTTTGGGCCAGGTACAGCAATTCCACAAGCTGCGACAGAAGTTTTAAAGCAAATAGAAATCAATCTTGGTAATGATCAATGATTATTGACACTGAAAAGCTTTTTTCCGGAGACAGAAGGACCTTAGCAAAGGCCATCACCCTCATAGAAAGCCAAAAACATTCGGATCGACAACTCTCTCAAACTCTGCTGGGAGAAATATCGCCGCAAACCGGCAATAGTATTCGCATCGCCATTTCCGGCATACCGGGAGTAGGTAAATCTACGTTCATAGAATCTTTTGGCCAATTCCTGATCAAAAATAATCATAAAGTTGCCGTCTTAGCGATCGACCCCAGCTCCCCTCTCCACGGAGGCTCCATCCTGGGGGACAAAACAAGAATGGAAAAACTAGGCCAAGAAAAAAATGCTTATATTAGGCCAACTCCCACTTCCGGTGCACTCGGAGGAGTTGCAAGTCATACCCGCGAGACAATTCTTCTCTGTGAGGCCGCTGGTTTTGATATCATCCTGCTCGAAACTGTAGGTGTTGGCCAATCAGAATTTTCCGCCGCCGCTATGGTGGACTTTTTCATGGTATTAATGGTGCCCAATGCTGGAGACGAATTACAAGGCATAAAAAAAGGCATCCTTGAGCTTGCAGCGGCCATTATCGTCAACAAAGCCGATGGAAATAATATTGCGCAAGCTCAAGCCGCCGCTCAAGAATACCAAAACGCAATTCACCTTAAGCCGTCAAATGATAACACTTGGAACCCTCAAGTTGTCACCTGCTCTTCTCTTGAAAATAAGAATATAGATAAAATCTGGAATATTATAACTGAGTATATAAATTGGTCCAAAAAGCACCATTATTTTTCTGCAAAACGGAAAGAACAAAATCAAGATTGGTTCAAAAAACTAGTCTACGATATGATAGAATACAAACTCAATCACGACCAGCAAATCACCAAGCTCTGGAAACAACTAAATAATGAAATAGCCGCCGAAAAAACAAGTCCTCACTGCGCAGCAACGAAACTCCTCAATCACCTCTTGCCATAAAATAATGTAAAAAATTCATACTGTGAAAATAATGGCCACAAAAGAAAAGTTTAGACGCGACGCAAAATTATTATGCTATAAATAGTAAACCATATTTTATTTTTTAAATTTAAATTATTCAATAGGGGATGCAATTCAATAGGAGATTATAGTGAATTTAACATGCGAAGTTTTAAATAATGAAGAGGTTAACCCTGTTGAAATGTCTCGGTATATTTCCATTAAAGCCTATGACTCTCACGAAGAGAAACATGCCTATTTTATTGAAATGATGGAATATATAGTCTCTAGAATAAAAGATATACAATATAAAAGTAAAAATACAAACCCAATGAATGCATTTGAGCATGGAGCTGGAACCGGCCATTTAACAAAGAGAATTGCGGAAATTAAGAATCTGCAAGTCTTAGCTTGTGAATTAGATCAAGTTTGCTACCAGCAACTTTCTGACAATTTATGTCATAAAAAGAATTTAACCATATTAAATAAAAATACATTGGCCATGGATGATACAGAAAAGTTCGACTTTATTTGTTCTAGCTTTGCCGATCATCACTTTAATATGGATGATAAAGTAAAATATTTTGCAACCATTGCCAAGATGCTTAAGCAAAATGGTGTTGCCCTAATCGGCGATGAGTTTCTCCCTGAGCACGATTATGCGAACACAAAACAAAGGGCAGAAGCTTTAAATAAATATCACAATCATATTATTGATATTGCCATTGATGAAGGGAATTTTGCCCTAGCGAAATTAGAAACCCAAGCTTTAGACTCAGGTCTCGCAGGCTTAGGTGATTTTAAACTCTCATGCTCTCAATACGAGCGGCTACTAGGTATTCAAGGTCTTTCTTTTAGAAAAAAGAAAATAGGGCCTACTGACTTAGAAAATTTTGGCGGTGTTTATGTTTACGAACTCACATATTCTTAAATTATTTTTTTAAAGGCGCAATCTCTATCATTAAAACACCTTGCTCCAAAGCCTGACCTTCTTTGACGTGAATTTCTTTAATGACGCCATCAATATTGCTCCTCATTTCATTTTCCATTTTCATCGCTTCTAAAATAAGTAATGTTTGACCTTTACTTACTTGATCACCCGTCTTGGCCAAAATCTTAACAACTTTTCCTGGCATTTGCGTATTGAGATCACCTTCACCTGAAGCTGCTAAACCCGATGGCTTATAACCGCGATAAAGGTCAATTACTTTATCTACATAGATCATTTTTCGAGGCATATTTTGTCTTGGAATTTTATTCCAGCATTGTTGATCAAAAGAAGCAAAGTATTGCCCCGCAAGTTTTCTTACAAAAACAGTTTTTTTATTTATCAACTCATTTTTTTTTAAAGTGCTAAATTCAAACTCAACTAAATCACTCGAAAGAATTTCAGTTTTTGTTAAGTCAATTATGTATTCGTTTTCATTTTCTATTAAGTAGTATCTCATTATTAAAGTCCTATATTCCTCGCCTCAATCCCAGCTAATTCTTTGTAAAATTTTAGGAAATCGATTTCGGTATTTATTTTAGCTTGTGGGTTTTCAACTATAATAAAATTCGTTGAATAGCTTCCATTCTTAAAATTTTCATTTTCCATTATAACTTGGTGTAGAGAAATATTAGTTTTCAAACCTTCAATGAAAAGCCCTTTTAAGGCAGCCCTCATTTTTCTAACGGCGACATACCGATTTATTCCTTTTGTTACCAACTTGCCTACCATAGGATCAAAATCTGGTGTCACCTCTAGCCCTCGGTATAAACAATTATCAAATCGCGTTCCCTGAGGAAAAGACGTTTCAAAACCATAGACCTTCCCTGGTGCCGGTAACATGGTTAATGGATCTTCAGCACAGATCCGACACTCAATGGCATGCCCTGATCTTTTTATAAATTCTTGATTCGGAATATGCAAGTCTCCACCAATAGCAGACTGGATCATACATACAATTAAATCAATACCAGTGATTTCTTCTGTAATTGGATGTTCAACTTGAATTCTTGTATTCATCTCAAGAAAATAAAATGATTTATCCTCTGCCATTATAAATTCAACCGTCCCAGCTGAGTCATACTTGACAACCTTTGCCAGGTCCACCGCCGTAGAACAAATCTTTTGCCTTAGCTCTTCATCGTCACCAATAAAAGGAGAAGGAGCCTCTTCTATAATCTTTTGGTGCCTTCTTTGAATGGAACATTCTCTTTCAAAAAAATGGTAGATATTACCATTTTTATCCGCCAATATTTGCACTTCAATATGGCGAGGATTAATGATTAACTTCTCTACAAGTAAATCTCCATTGCCAAAGGCAGCCATGGATTCTCTCTGCAATGCTGCAAACTGATCTTTTATTTCTTGCTCATTTAAACATGCTCGCATACCTCGGCCACCACCACCGGCAACCGCCTTTAATAAAACAGGGTACTTGATTTCCTCGGCGATTCTAATCGCCTCTTCGACACTTTCTACGGCTTTGGAAGAACCAGGCACAACCGGTATGCCAGCTTTTTTAGCAAGCATTTTTGAAGTTGCTTTGTCTCCCATTACCCGGATCGCGTCAGAGTGTGGTCCTATAAAAATAATACCTGCCTTATTTAGAGCTTCAGCAAAATCCGCATTTTCCGATAAGAACCCATAACCGGGATGAACAGCATCCACTTTATGCTCTTTGGCCAACCTCACAATCTGCTCTATATTTAAGTAGGTTTCTGCATGAGTTACGCCAACGAGCTTTATCCACTCATTACAAAACTCTAAATGTCTCGCTTGTGATTCGCTTTCTGTCCAAAAGCCAATAGCAACAAACTCAAGTTCATTAATTGCTTTTGCAATTCTACTGGCAATCTCTCCACGATTCGCTATCAAAATTCTTTTTGTCATAACTGAATATTCCCATGCTTTCTTTTTGGACGTTCAACTTTTTTTTCTTTTAAAACTGTTAAAAACTCATAAATTCTTTGTCTAGTTTCTTCTGGCAGAATAATCGCATCAATATACCCAAGTTCAGCAGCTTTATAGGGATTAGCAAATTGATCTTCATAATTTTTTACCAATTCAGCTTTTTTCTTATCTAATTCTTCCCCACTTAAACCATTTAGTTCATTTCTAAAAACAATACTGACGGCACCATCCGCTCCCATAACAGCGATTTCAGCTGTAGGGTATGCAAGGTTTACATCTGCTCGCAAATGTTTCGATGCCATCACATCATAGGCACCCCCATAAGATTTTCTAGTAATTAAAGTAATGAGAGGAACTGTAGCCTCTGCGTAAGCATATAATAATTTTGAACCATGCTTGATAATTCCTCCATATTCCTGGACGGTACCGGGCAAAAACCCAGGAACATCAACGAGAGTTAAGATGGGAATATCAAAGGCATCGCAAAAGCGCACAAAACGCGCTCCCTTCACAGATGAATCAATATCTAAAACCCCTGCGAGAACTGCTGGTTGATTCGCCAAGATACCAATCTTAACGCCACCGATTGAAGCAAACCCAACAATGATATTACGTGCGTAATCTTTATGAACTTCTAAAAAATGTGCATCGTCCACAATTTCCAGAATAATATCTCGCATATCATATGGCTTTTTTGGATTTGCAGGCACAGTAAATTTAATTTTATTATTATCTCTATAGATCGTATCGGAGGTAAACTTTTGAACTTGCTTCACAAAGTTAGAAGGAGGTATATAAATTAATAATTCTCTCACCCTTTCAAAACATTCATCTTCATCAGTGCATTTAAAGTTTGCCACTCCCGACTTTTCATTATGAGTTGTAGCTCCTCCGAGCTCTTCTTTAGTGACCTCTTCGTGGGTTACCGTCTTGATGACATCTGGGCCCGTTACAAACATATAGCTCGTCTTATCCACCATAAAGATAAAGTCTGTAATGGCCGGTGAATAGACCGCTCCTCCTGCACATGGGCCCATAATCATGGATATTTGAGGGATCACACCAGATGCTTTTACATTTCTATAAAAAATTTCAGCATAACCACCAAGTGATTCAACACCCTCTTGAATTCTTGCCCCACCGGAATCATTTATACCAATTATAGGAATCCTATTTTCCAATGCAAAGTCCATAATTTTACATATTTTCTTCGCATGGGCAGCTCCTAAAGCACCTCCCCAGCAAGTAAAATCTTGGGCATAGAGAGCAACCTTTTGACCATTGATCTCGGCAATTCCGGTGACAACACCATCACCTAAAAATTTTTTCTTTTTTTCCATACCAAATTGAGTACACCGATGTGTTACCAATCTATCAAATTCAATAAATGAGCCGGGATCAATTAATCTTTGAATTCTTTCACGAGCAGTATATTTCCCTTGCGCATGTTGCTTTGCGATTCTCGCTTCACCACCACCAATTTCTGCTTCTTTTCGAAGAGCTAACAAGCGATCTCGTTTCTGCTCTATGACATCATCTGACATAATAATTCCTCCTAAAAACCCAGTCATTCTATACCTTAGGTCTTTAGGAGGTCTATTATTTAACGAATTTTTATTTTACAATACGTTGCAACATTTCACTCACCTGCTGCTAGCTTGCGTTTGTCTAAACCGTATTTTTCAACCTTCATAATCAAACTCGCCCTACTAACGCCCAACTCTTTCGACAGTTTAGATTTATTAAAGTTACATCTCTTTAACCCCTCTTTAATCATTAAAGCTTCCAACTCTTCCAAGGCACTTTTTAAAGAGCCATTTGTATTTATCCCTCGCGCTGTAGCTATATTTTTTCCCTTTGATCCACCATCTCCATATTCAAAAATTCTGGTAGACAGCAACTCAGGAGTTATATTTTTATCCTCACCTGACAAGACAACCAATCGTTCTATTTCATTTTCAAGCTCGCGTACATTTCCCGGCCATTGATAATCCAACATTTTCTCCATACATTTTTTACTAATTCTTTTTATCGGGATGCCTGATTCGGCGCACCTCTTTTCTAAAAAATGATCTATCAAAATAGGTATATCTTCCACCCTTTCCTTTAGAGAAGGTAGATGAACATTAATGACATTTATTCGATAGAAAAGATCTTCTCTAAAATCACCGTTGCCCATCATTTCTTTTATATTTCTATTCGTTGCAGCAACAATTCTTACATCAGCCTTTCTGGGGGAGGTTGCACCAACTGGTAAAAAGGTTCCCTCTTGTAAAACTCGTAGTAACTTAACTTGCATACTCAAGCTAGTATCCCCGATTTCATCCAGGAATAAGGTTCCTCCATGTGCTGTTTCAAAAAGCCCTTTCTTATCTTTTAATGCCCCTGTAAAGGCCCCTTTGACATGGCCAAATAATTCTGAATCCAACAAATTGTCATTAAAAGCGGAGCAATTAACCGTTAACAATAAGTTATCCCTCCTTGGAGAATAAAAGTGGATGGCCTTGGCAATAAGCTCTTTACCTGTGCCGTTTTCACCTTGAATGAAGACACTAGACTCGGAGCTAGAAATTTTTTCTAACAACCTATAAATCGCTTGCATCTTTTTCGATTTACCAATCATTGTATGATAGCGATATTTTTCACCAAGTTCAGAATTGAGCTCTTGAATTCGCTCCTCTCGTTTTGATATTTCTGCATGGAATGTCATAACTTCCTGGGCAACTAAACCCAGTAGTTCTGTTAAGTAATCAACATCTGTTCCACTCAGGCGTTTTATATTTTCTAAGACAGGAATGATATCTGTTTCATCAGCACCGCATTCAAGCATCTTCGACTTGGTTTCTGCTAATTCGTTTTGGGTTATAGTTTCAAGAACAAAAGGGTACGCAAAGACTGTTCCAAGATATTCTCCATCAACTATAATTTTTGAAGCGACTCCTTTGACATGTGGGAAAAAAGAAGAAAACTCTGTTGATTCGCCATCTTTATTTTGTAAAAGGTCCGTACATTTTTCAATATCCTGCCCCATATATTCATACCCGTAATTCATTCCCATTTGTATTTTCATAAAATGGTTTTTATAAGCAAAATCTTTCTCTAAGTGTTTACTTCTAATTTTAGAATTTTCATCAGCATAGAACATTTCGACACCGAACCATTTGCTCAAAATTTCCTCTAATTTAGATGTCACATGCAAACTACCCATTTCTTTCCAGTTAATCATAACCATCTCTCCAAAATAATACGGTCGACAAATCATTAACACTGTCTATTTTTTCGGCACTATCTTGAAATAACTTGAGAATTATATACGGGAGATTAAAAAAATGAATAATTTAAGGTAATTAGGGTGATAAAAACTTAGTCGCTATCTTATAAAATCCAGCACTATCCCAGTTTTGTGGGCCAGTGTATTTATTAAGGTGCTTACCTTTTTGATTAAAAAGGAAAGTTTCTGGAACCTTAACTGTTCCAAACTTAGACATCATCTTGCCTGTCCTATCGTGTACAATGATCATATGGTTTGGCAACTTACTAAATCTCTTCATAAACTTCTTTATCTTTTTATCATCATCATTAACGGCAACTAAAAGAAAACCTACATCGGTCTCCTTAAACTTTTTTGCAAAAGAGATAAAGTCTGGTAATTCAGCTTCGCAAGGGCCACACCATGTTCCCCAAAAATGCACGAAAACACCTAATTTATATTTTGCTAAATATTTCTCTCTTTCGATTAAGTCTTTTGTATAAAAATTATCTAACTGAAAGTCGGGTAATTTTTGAAGTATAGGGGATTCAGCTTCCTGTGATAAAATTTCAATCTTTCGTTTTTCATATATTGAATAACTTAAAGTTGCGCTTAATATCACCATTAAAACTATAATTTTCAATTGAACAGATATACGAACCTCTGCTTGGATAAAAAAAACCTTCTAAACAGAAGGTTTTTTATAAATATCTAAAACTATAAAATCAAATTATTCTACAAAGGAAATAAAACCTAACTTGGCATTATCTCCAACTCTCCCGTCAGCTACTTTATTTATTCTAGTGTAACCACCTGGTCTCTCTTTAAACTTAGGTCCTACCTCAGTAAACAACTTCTGCACAACTTCTTTGTTCCCAATTCTGCTTTGAGCCAACCTTCTATTTGCAACGGTATCATTTTTTGCAAGGGTAATTAATTTTTCTACGTAAGGCTTAACCGCTCTACATTTAGTTAGCGTAGTCTTTACTTTGCCATGATCTATTATTTCGGCTGTTAAGTTTTTTATCAGAGCCTTTCTATGCGATGGGCTCGTTCCAATATTATATTTATATCTCGAATGTCTCATAATCTACCTCAAAAAAAGTCCAACAATTTTATTGCTCGACACCCTCATCTTCATTCATTTCTTTCATTAAATTATCAACTTTCATTCCAAGGCCAAGACCCATATTATTCAGAATTTCCTTGATTTCATTTAATGACTTTCTACCAAAGTTTTTGGTTCTAAGCATTTCGCCTTCTGTTTTTGAAACCAGTTCATATATATATTTTATGTTCGCATTCTGTAAACAATTCGCAGACCTTACTGAAAGCTCTAACTCTGAAACAGGTTTCAACAAAGCATTGTTTGAATTTGAAGTTGCCGCTTTAGGCTTACTTTCCATTCTTGCAATTTCTTCTTCATCTTCAAAATTTAGAAAAACCGAGAGTTGGTCTCTTAAAATTTTTGCCGAATAAGCAACCGCTTCTGTGGGCTCGATGCCAGCGTTTGTCCAAATCTCTAATGTTAGTTTATCAAAATCGGTTCTCTTACCTACCCGACTATTCGCTACGGTAAAGTTTACTCTATGTACAGGTGAAAACAATGTATCCACATATATCCAGCCCATAGGCAATTCGAACTCTTCCTGATTGTCTGCGGCAGTCACATACCCTTTTCCGCGGGCAACCTTAAGCTCAACTCTTATTGAACCACCAGAAGAAATATTACATATAGAATGGCCAGGATTAAGAACTTCGACGTTTGAGTTTTCTGAAATGTCAGCGGCGGTTACCACACCTTCTCCTGATTTCTCAAGAACGAGGATCACATCTTCCTTCCCTCTTAACTTAAATCTTACTTCCTTAAGGTTAAGAATAATTTCAGAAACCTCTTCTTTTACATTGTTGATTGTCCCAAACTCATGAGTAACACCCTCCACTCTAATGGCAACAATACCTGCACCTTGAAGAGAAGAAAGAAGAACTCTTCTTAAAGAGTTACCAAGAGTTTGACCATAACCTCTCTCGAGAGGCTTCGCTATAAACTTTCCATAGCTGACCTTTAGAGTTTCTGCATCAGTCTCTAAGGCAATAGGCCTAATCATACTCATCCAGTTTTTTGAAACAAAACCATCCATCTTGTATATCTCCTAAAATAAATTTTTTCTCTAAAAATTAGTATTAATAATTTAACACTATTTACTATAAAGCTCGACAACAAGCCTTTCCTCAATTTGAGAGGTAACATCTTCTCTTTTTGGAATGTCTCTGATTATACTCTTAAAAGCACTCTTATCAACCTCAAGCCAAGCAGGAGTTTCACGAACACTATTAGCTTCCAAGGCACCGGTCAACTTCGTCTTTGACTTCGATTTGTCCAATAACTCTACCACATCACCTTTTTTTAATATCATTGAGGGAACATTGGCCTTTTTTCCATTCACCGAAAAATGATAATGCTTAACAAGTTGACGAGCTTCTTTTCTAGAAGCGCCAAAACCTATTTTGTAAACGATATTATCCAGTCTTCTCTCCAAGAGGCTCAAGAGGTTTTCCCCTGCAACGCCCTGCATGCTCACAGCGTGCTTAAAGATATTTCTCATTGGTTTTTCAGAAATACCATAAATTCTTTTTAATTTTTGTTTTTCACGTAGCTGTATTCCATAATCAGAAGTTTTACTTCTTCTTTGACCATGAACTCCAGGTGGATAAGGGCGTCTTTCGATTGCACATTTATCTGTATAGCAACGAGCCCCTTTCAAAAACAATTTTTCGCCTTCTCTTCTACATAATTTACAAACTGAACCAATATATCTCGACATAATATTTTCCTTCTAAATTAAACTCTTCTTCTTTTAGGTGCTCTACAACCATTGTGTGGGATTGGACTTTTATCCGCTACTGAAGTTATTTTTAATCCGACCCCGATTAAAGCTCTTATAGCGTTTTCTCTACCGGCTCCAGGGCCTTTTACTTTAACATCAACGGATTGTAATCCGTGCTCCATTGCTCTTTTGGCAGCTTCACTCGAGGCAACTTGAGCTGCAAATGGAGTTGATTTTTTAGAACCACGAAAACCTAATTGTCCAGCACTTGCCCAAGCCAATGCCTTTCCAGCAGGGTCAGTAAAAGTAACAATTGTATTATTAAAAGATGCTTGCACATGGCAAATACCGTGTGGGACATTCTTTCTTACTTTCTTCTTAACTGTTTTCTTAACCATAATAAACTTTCCTCAGCTTTCCACTTTGCCTATAACTACTTCATTTGCTTAATTGATTTCTTACCCGCAATTGCCACTGCAGGCCCTTTACGCGTACGAGCATTTGTCGAAGTTCTTTGCCCACGAACCGGTAAACCTCTTCTATGCCTAATGCCCCTATAGCAACCAAGATCTTTAAGTCTCTTGATATTAAGCCCTACTTCTCTCCTCAAATCACCCTCAACCACATAATCTTGCTCTAAAGTTTTTCTTATGGTTTGAGTTTCATCCTCAGAAAGCTCATTTGAATTTTTATATAAATCAACATTCGATTTTCCTAGAACTTCTACCGCAATCTTCGGACCTACACCGTAAAGCGATTGAAGAGCAATTTTCATTGCTTTATTTCTGGGAATATCGACACCAAGAATCCTAGCCATTATTTACTCCTAACCTTGTCTCTGCTTATGCTTTGGGCTTGCCTTACAAACAACTCGTAAAACACCTTTTCTTTTAACCACTTTGCAATTCTTACACATTACTTTAACTGACGCTCTTACTTTCATATTCAACCTTTAAGGGCTACCGCCCTTTACTTCTATAGGTAATACGCCCCTTACCAAGGTCATATTTACTAATTTCAACTAACACCTTATCTCCTGGCAGGATTTTAATAAAATGCATTCTCATTTTTCCGCTAATATGAGCGATTATCGAGTGCCCATTGGGCAACTTCACCTTAAACTTGGTATTCGGTAGCAATTCAGTGACCTCACCCTCTACCTCAATAACCTCTTTCTCAATCATGCAAAATTTCCATTTTAATCTATGATGGGGTATATAAAACCGCGCACAATAAATCAACCTATATTACAAATTATCCTCTATTTACCTTTCTATTTCTCTAGTGCCTGCTTCAATCCATTAAAAATGTCTACTGAACTCTTAGAAGCATCTAGTTTTACTAATTTTCCTTGGGCTTCATAATACTCAAGAACAGGTCCAATAGTGGTTTTATATATTTCTAGTCTTTCTAAGACAATTTCTTGACTGTCATCTTTGCGGTGTTCTAATTGTTTTCCACAAAGGTCACACTTACCTTCAATCTTTGGAGCTTTTGTAACCAAATTATAAATTTCCCCACAACCAGTGCACGACCTTCTATTGACTATTCGACTTAAAAGAACATTTAAATCGAGATCGAAGTAAAGCACCAACCTGTCACAATCGCCAAGAACCATTTCGTCTAGAGCTATCGCTTGATCTATATTTCTAGGGAAGCCATCAAAAATATACCGATTTGAAGAGAGATTACAATTTGCCTTTAATAATTCAAGCACAGTCGAATCATCGACTAACTGCCCTGCATTCATAATATCAGTAACTCTTTTGCCCAAATCAGACTTTTTTGCAATTTCTGCTCTCAATAAGTCACCAGTAGACAGATGAATATAGCTTAATGTTTCAACAAGTTTTTTTGCTTGAGTTCCTTTACCAGAACCAGGTGCACCAAGTAGGATTAATTGTTGCATCATCAAAACCTTTTCCTGCTACCGTTATACTTTCCTTTAGATTTATAAGCTGACTCCATTTTATCAGCATATAAAAAAGACTGTATATTCATCATAACCCTAATAGATACACTTACCAGAATAAGCATAGCGGTTCCGCCGAAACGCGTGTTCGAACCTGTAATCAATGTAGGAGAAATACAGATTACAACAAGAAACAAGGCGCCAAAAAAAGAAAGTCTATTCAGAATGAAATCCAAATACTCTTTGGTTTTCCCACCCGGACGAATTCCAGGAACAAATGCATTATTTTTTTGCAGCATCTCTGAAATTTTCTTAGTTTTAAATTGAATCGGAGCATAAAAATAAGTCATATAGACAATTAAAAGTCCAAAAAACAAATTAAAAAGCAATTTCCCTGGATAAAGAGATTGTTGAATGGTCTCCAGGTAAGGCTTAAAAACACTATCTGTCGCAACAAAACTTGCAAAAGTTGCGGGAGCCGCCAGTAAGGATGAGGCGAGGATAGGGGGCATTACCCCTCCCGTATCAACCCTCATTGGGAGTGTCTGAGTCCCACCGTAAACGCGGTTATGGACCACCTTTTTAGCATATTGAACGGGTACCGCCCTAAAAGCTTTCTCAATGTAAGCTACTATATAAAAAGCTATTAGAACCACAGCTAAAGTCATCAAAAGAGTGATTCCTTGAATCTCGCCATTTCTATAAAGTGTTAACTTCTGAATCACCTCAGAAGGTAGCTCTACAGCGATACCAGCAAAAATAATTAATGAAACACCGTTTTCCAAGCCATACTCTGTAATCCTTTCTCCTAACCATAAAAGAAACATCGTGCCCGCTGTTAATGTAATCATAGTTGTCATTCTAAATAATAGTCCCGGATCGGGGATAACCGCTGCGCCAGTGGGGCTTTTAAACCCTTCAAAAACTGCAGCCATGCCGTAACCTTGAACACAACACAAAACAACAGTGGCATAACGAGTCCACTTTTGGATTTTTTTATGCCCATCAGAGTCTTCTTGCAGCTCCTGTATTTGTGGTATCACTTCCCCTAACAAACTAAATATAATTGAGGTGGTTATATAAGGCATAATACCCAGCGCCAGAACTGAGAAACGCTTAAAAGCACCCCCAGAAAAGGTGTTAATAAGGTCAAATATACCTCCACCAGACTCTGAAAAATATGACTGAATTGCCATGGCATCCACACCTGGAACAGGTACTTGTGCTGCCATCCTATAAACTGCTAATAATAGAAAAGTAAAAAGAACCTTCTTTTTAAGCTCTTCAAGTTTTCCGTGAGCGAATGTCATCCTTAATCATCCTTTATTTGTTTTCAATTTTACCACCAGCCTTGAAGATTAATTCCTCGGCTGTTTTTGAAAATTTTGCAATATCTTTGAAAGTCAAACTGACCCCGAACTCACCGTCTGCAAGTATTTTAACCGGAAGCCTTTTATTGATTCCTTTCAAAACACCTTTATTGACAAGCATTTCCCTTGTAACCTCACCAGACTCGAACTTATCCTGTATCTGGGATAATTTAACAATGGCGTAGATTGTCTTAAAAGGATAATTTTTAAACCCTCTTTTAGGTAATTTAATATAGAGAGGCATCGCTCCACTCTCAAACCCAGGTCTTACTCCACCACCAGATCTTGCCTTCTGACCTTTATGGCCCTTACCAGCTTGAGTACCTTGACCAGATCCTTGCCCACGTCCAATACGCTTTGTGTTTCTGTGACTACCTTTCGGACTTTTTAAATTATTTAGAGTTAACATATTTTCCTCATTAAATTATGCTTGAATTTCCAACAAATGCATGACTTTTTTGATCATACCTCTTACAGCCGGAGTATTTTCCAATGTTTTTGAGGACCCAGTTTTTCTAAGTCCAAGCCCCTTTATGGATGACTTTTGCTTAGGTTTAGACCCTATAACGCTTTTCTTTAGTTTGATTGTAATTGTTTTGTTAGCCATAATAATCCCACCTACTTAAGTCTAAGACCTTTAATCTCTTTACCTCTCGCTGACGCGACTTGTTCCACAGATCTCAGGTTTTTTAATGCTGCAAAAGTAGCTTTTACAATATTATGAGGATTATTTCCTCTTAATGATTTAGTTAATACATTCTTTACCCCCGCCAACTCCAAAATAGATCGACAAGCGCCAGCAGCTTTAACACCGGTCCCCTCTGCTGCAGGTTTAAATAAGATTTTCCCAGCATCAAACTCACCTAACGTTGTATGAGGAATTGTGCCATTTTCTATAGGAACCCTTATCATAGATTTTTGAGCTGCCTGTGTTGCCTTTCTGATAGCTTCCGGCACCTCTTTAGCTTTTCCTAAACCAAAGCCAACACTTCCCTTTTTGTCCCCTACGATCATAAGAGCAGAAAATGAAAACCTTCTACCACCTTTCACAACTTTAGCAACCCTATTTACAGCAACTACTCTTTCTTCAATATCTGGATTTAATTGAGCGGGCTTTTTTCTCGGCGCTGATTGCCTCTTCTTTGCTGGCGCTTTAGCCGGTGCATCAGAAACTGAATTGCTAGCCTCTGCCGCTGGGGAATTGCCTACCGTCTTTTTTCCTGCTTTCTCTTTTACTTCATCACTCATCTTAAATCCTCTTAAATTTTGATGCCTTGCTCACGGATGGCATTTGCTAGTGCAGCAATCACGCCAGTATACTTAAAACCTGATCGATCAAATACTGCAGCTTCCAGATTATTATCCTTCAAGTTCTGCGCGATTTTCGCGCCAACCGCTTTTGCCCCATCGACAGTGTTTGTTGTTGCAGGCGCATTCTTCCCAAACGTCTGCACGGAAAATAAAGTTTTTGATGCATCATCATCGATAATTTGTACAAAAAGATGCTTATTGGTTTTGTTCACACACACTCTTGGTCTTTGTGAAGTACCCACCACTTTGCTTCTGATAGAGAGTTTTCTTCTGACTCTCTTTCTTAATTCACTATTCTTAATTTTACCAATTGGCTTTCTCATTTCTTCACCTGTTACTTAGCGCCAGTTTTACCGGCTTTTCTAATTATTGTTTCATCAGAGTACTTAATACCCTTTCCTTTATATGGCTCCGGCGGTCTAAACGACCTAATTTTTGCAGCAGCAAAGCCTACCAGCTCCTTATTCGCTCCAGCTAAGACTATAATATTTTTATTGACCGTTGCAGTTATCCCTTCCGGTAGAGGATAGTCAATAGGATGGGAAAAACCTAAATTTAAGACTAAGTTAGACCCTTTAACCGCCGCCTTGTAACCCACACCCGTAAACTCTAATGTTCTAGTAAACCCATCACTTACGCCAGTCACCATATTAAAAATCAATGACCTCGTGGTCCCCCAAAGAGATCGGCTCTTCTTGGAATCATCAATAGGCCCAATTGTAACTTCCTTACCGTCAGATTCTATTTTAACAGAATCAGTAAAAGTATACTCTAATACACCTTTAGGTCCTTTTACAGAAACGTGGGCTCCAGAGATCTTAACTTCCACCTTATCTGGTATTAGAACTGGATTTTTTCCTATCCTTGACATTATTAACTCCTACCAAATGTTACAAATAATTTCGCCACCGGCTTTTCTTTTTCTAGCTTCTTTACTTGAGATAACGCCATGTGATGTGGACACAACGGAAATGCCCAAGCCGCTTATTACGCGGGGCATGCTATCGTAGCCACGATACTGCCGCAACCCTGGCCTAGAAACTCTAGTCAGCCCGACGATTGCATTCTCTTTAAAAAGAACCTTTATTCTTATGTCGTTTTTTTCTTTTGCAACAATTTTAAAAGAGCGGATATAACCCTCATCTTTTAAAACTTTGCATATAGAAGCCTTTATTTTGCTCGCCGGAAATTCAACTCTATCAAAACCCGCAGTGATTGCGTTTCTAATTCTCGTTAACATGTCTGCGATTGGATCTGTCATCATAATTAATTGCTCCTCATTACCAGGACGACTTGGTTACGCCTGGGATCATTCCTCTTAAAGACAAAGTTCTAAAACAAATTCTGCAAAGTTTAAACATGCGAAGAAAAGACCTCGCTCTCCCACAGCTTTCACATCTGTTTTTTTGCCTTACACTAAATTTTGGTTTCTTCTTAGATGCAACTATTTTTGCCAATCTTGCCATTTTTTAATTCCTTAATAAGCTATTTTTTAAAAGGCATACCCAATTGAGTCAAAAGCTCCAAGCCTTCTTCATTTGTTTTTGCCGTGGTTACAATCGATATCCCTAAACCTCTAACCTTATCTATTCTGTCGTAATCAATTTCAGGAAATATAATTTGCTCTTTCAATCCCAAAGTATAGTTACCTCTTCCATCGAAACCTTTATTGGAAACGCCCCTAAAATCTCTCACCCTAGGCAGAGATAATGAAATAAGGCGATCCAGGAACTCATACATTTTTTCGCCTCGCAACGTAACAGACGCACCAATTGCCTGCCCCTCTCTTAGTTTAAAAGAGGCAACAGATTTTTTCGCTCTAGCGACTACAGGCTTTTGCCCTGTAATGGTTGCTAATTCTTCAGAAATTGATTCTACAACTTTTCCGTTGGTAACCGCATCTTTAGTACAGCAATTAACGATCACCTTTTCAAGCTTAGGAATCATGTTCTCATTCTTGTAATCAAATTTCTTTTGAAGACCATTCTTAACTTCATTTTTGTATACATCACGTAATCTACTCATAACTTACCTTTTATTTGTCTAAAACAGTTCCACAAGAAACTGCGACTCTGACTTTTTTATCTTTTTGAGTTTCAATTCTTACTCTACTTGCTTTATTAGTCGTGGGACTAATTACTGCAACATTACTAATATGGATATAGTTTTCTTTCTCCACTATTCCACCAGAGGGGTTTTCTTGTGTTGGTTTCATTGTTTTCTTCACAAGATTGATTCCCTTTACAAGAACCTTATCTGTCTTAAAATTTATGTCTAACAAAGGACCTGTTTTGCCCCTATCCTTTCCTGTCAAAATTATAACTTCATCTTTTACTTTTAATTTTTGCATAACTAATTCCCAACAAATTATTAGAGTACTTCAGGTGCCAAAGAACATATCTTGGTAAAATTTCTATTTCTTAATTCTCGAGCTACTGGTCCAAAAATACGGGTACCAACAGGTTCATTAGAAGCGCCTAGAATTACTACGCTATTTTTATCAAATCTAATATACGACCCATCCTCTCTCCTCAATGCAGAAACAGTTCTGACTATCACTGCCTTTTTCACTTCACCTTTTTTAATTTTCCCGCCTGGTAAAGCCTGCTGAACAGCAACAACGATAATATCGCCCACACTGGCGCTCATCCTCTTTGATCCACCCAAAACTTTTATACATTTAACAACTTTGGCACCAGAGTTATCCGCTACTTCAAGTTTTGTTTGCATTTGTATCATGGTCTATCTCCAATATTGATTAATCAGCTTTGGCTAATTAATTCCCATGTTTTAGTCTTTGAGTAAGGTCTAGTTTCTATTATTCGCACGTTATCACCAACTCCTGCCTGATTCTTTTCATCATGAGCGTGGTATTTTTTACTGATTTGAACAAACTTACTATATTGAGGATGCTTAAACCTACGTACGACCTTAACAACGATAGTTTTGTCGCCTTTATTGCTAACAACAACACCATCTAAACTTCTTTTAATATTTTTAATTACGTCACTCATCTCTATCCCTTACTCTTTGCATTCTGAATAGTTAATATTCTTGCAATATCTTTTTTTAGATTTTTTAATGTATGGGGTGTCGCAAGACCACTAGTGGTTTTTTGCATTCGTAACTTGAATAATTCAACACGGAGTCCCTTCACTTTAGCGCTTCTGGTTGACTCATCCCACTCTTTTACTTCTTTTAAATCCAACATATTAAAACCCTATTAAATATTTTCTTTTCTAATAATTTTTGTTTTTACTGGAAGCTTGTACTTTGCGAGATTCAACGCCTCAAGACTAATCTCTTCACCTAACCCACCAACTTCAAACAAAACCCTTCCAGGCTTTACTACAGCAACCCACGATTCTGGAGCACCTTTACCTTTACCCATTCTAACTTCTGCAGGCTTCTTGGTTAGGGATTTATCAGGAAAAATTTTAATCCAGACGTTCCCGCCTCTTTTTGTTTTTCGAGATATAGCTATCCTTGCGGACTCAATTTGTCTGTTCGTTATATAGCCACAAGTAGTCGCTTGCAAGGCAAATTCGCCAAATGTAATAGTATTTCCACGATTGGCTTGGCCTTTCATTCGACCTTTTTGTTGCTTTCTATGTTTTACTTTTTTTGGACTTAGCATCTTTAGTACCTCAAATTATTTGTAAATTTCACCCTTATAAACCCACACTTTTACACCTATTTTGCCATAGGTCGTTTGCGCTTCGGCAGTATCGTAATCAATATCTGCCCGCAAAGTGTGTAACGGCACTTTTCTTTCAGAGTAACCCTCAGCTCTTGCCATTTCCGCGCCTCCAAGGCGCCCCGCAGTCCGCACCCTAATACCTTTAACTCCGGCCCTAAAAGCTGCTTGCATAACTTTTTTCATTGCTCTTCTAAACGCGACACGCTTCTCAAGCTGCTGTGCAATATTTTCAGCGATGAGCTTAGCTTCAGCATCTGGTCGTTTAATTTCAGCAATATTAAACATTAAACTACCATTTGTTAGTTTAGTTAAATCATTTCGAATCTTATCAATGCCGGCCCCTTTTTTGCCAATAGCAATACCAGGTTTAGCCGTATATACAGTAACCTTCACCTGATCCGAGGTTCTTGAGATCTCGGTTCGAGCAACAGCTGCATTTTTCATATTTTTTTCAATATAGGCTCTAATTTTCAAGTCTTCTTGTAACTTATCAGCATATTTTTCTTTATCGTACCAATTTGAATGCCAAGTCTTGATATAACCTAATCTAAAACCGTATGGATGTACTTTTTGTCCCATTATTCCTTCCTATGCTTCTTGTAGACTTAACGTTACGTGGCTACTTCTTTTTCTTATTTTAAAAGCCCGACCTTGTGCTCTGGGTTGAATTCTTTTTAAAGTTGGACCTTCATCTGTAAATAAGGTTTTCACAATGAGGTTATCAATATCGTATTTTTCTGAATCAGAAGCAATTGTTAAGCCACTATTAAGAAGCTTTGTTAACATAATTGCAATTTCTTTTTTTTCGCAATAACGCAAAATGTGGAGAGCTTCAGATGCCTTTTTATCTCTTATAAGATTGCAGACAGCTCTGACTTTTCTTGGGGATATCCCCACTTTGTTTGCTTTTACTGTAATGGCCATTTTAGCCTCTCCTATTGATTATTTATTTCTTTTTCTTTTTGTCAGCACCATGGCCGTAAAATGTTCTAGTCAAAGCAAATTCACCTAACTTCATTCCAATCATGTTATCTGTGACATAAACTGGAATAAATTTCTTTCCGTTATGCACAGCAAAAGTCAATCCGATAAACTCGGGCACGATTGTGGAACGCCTTGACCAAGTTTTTATAACTTTGCCGGCTTTTCCCGCGTCTTCCTGTAACTTCAATACTTTATCCAAAAGATGGTCATCAACAAATGGCCCTTTCTTTAAAGATCTAGACATATTATTCCCCTACTACTTTTTGGTTCTACCCTTAACGATAAACCTGTCTGTACGTTTATTTTTTCTTGTTTTATAACCTTTTGTCGGCATGCCCCAAGGAGATACAGGATGTCTTCCCCCAGAAGTTCGCCCTTCTCCACCACCATGAGGGTGGTCTACAGGGTTCATAACAACACCACGAACTGTTGGTCTGAAACCAAGCTTTCTTTTCGCGCCAGCCTTTCCTATAACCCTTTGCTCGTGTTCGAGGTTACCAACTTGTCCAACTGTTGCTCTACAATTAATTTTAACTTTTCTCAATTCACCTGAAGGCATTCTCAATAATGCTGAATCATTTTCCTTCGCCATAACTTGAGCATAGGCTCCAGCGGATCTTGCAAGTTGTCCACCCGCTCCAGGGTGAAGCTCTACATTATGTACCAATGTACCGACTGGAATATTTTGTAATTTTTTACAGTTTCCGACTTTAATATCAGCTGTCTCGGAAGAAATCACCTGATCCCCTACTTTTAATCCTAGCGGTGCCAAGATAAAGGTTTTATAGCCATCAGCATAAGCAAGTAGAGCTAAATTACACGTCCTATTGGGATCATAAGAAATTGCTTGGACGGTCGCGGGGATATCAGCCTTAGTTCTTTTAAAGTCAACCACCCTATAACGTCTCTTAACTCCACCACCCCTATGCCTAACAGTAATTCGCCCAGCACTATTTCTACCAGCATTGGACTTCTTTGGTGAGAGAAGTGCTTTTGGGGTTTTTACACCCTTAGTTAGACTATCACTATTAAGGACAGCCATATGTCTTTTAGACGGCGTCGTTGGTTTAAATTTTGTAATTCCCATTTCTTCCTCTTTACCAAAGGGCTAAACGCCCTTAAAAAATTCGATTTTTTGACCCTTTTCCAACTGAACATAAGCTTTTTTAATTTTTGAAGATTTCTTCACTGACTTTCCAGCTCTTTTCAGTTTCCCTGGGGTTATACTCGTTTTAATATCTAACACCTTTACATCATATAGACTTTCCACAGCTTGCTTAATTTGATGCTTATTAGCTTTTACATCAACCTTAAAGCCGAACCTATTAAATTTTTCAGAAATTGCAGATGCTTTTTCTGTAATTAAGGGTTTTTTAATGATTTCTTCTAAATGTGCCATCTCTTATACCAACTTGTTCAATAGGGTTTCTAGTGCTTGTTTTTCTATAACTAGATTTTCATATTTAATGGCTTCGTAGACACTAAAGCCCTCTACAGCCATACTTTTTGCATTTCTTATATTTTTAGCAGCTCTTATCGCCAACGAATCTTTGCTTGTCGCAACAACCAATGCCGGAAGTAATCCTCTACCATCTAATGTAGCAAACATATCTTTCGTCTTTCCGGTTGCCGAAAAATCTTCAACAACTGTGAGTTTTCCAGATTGTAATTTATCAGCGAGGACCGAAAGGATAGCTTTCGTCATCATTTTTTTATTAGTTTTTTGCGAAAAGTCTCTTGGCGTTGGACCAAAAGCATTACCTCCACCTGGCATCAATGGAGATCTTGTGGAGCCCTGTCGCGCCCTTCCTGTGCCTTTTTGTTTAAAGGGCTTAGCGCCACCACCTCTAACAAGGCCCTTAGTTTTAGTGCAGGCATTCCCTTGTCTTCTATTTGCAAGAGTAGCCTTAACAACTTGATGAACTACAGGAATATTAATCTTCTCTGGACTAAGATCTGCGTCCGTTGAAATCTTCCCCGCACTTTCAAAATTTGAGTTTAAAACCGTTATTTCAGCCATTTTAGTTCCTCTTTAACTATTTTTTTAACGCCTTGGAGATTCTCACAACGCCATTCTTTGATCCAGGTACAGATCCCTTAATCAAGAGATAGCCTTTCTCAGCATTAACTTCTACTACTTTTAGGTTCTGTACTGTTTGTTTTAGACTACCCATATGCCCTGGCATTTTCTTACCAGCATATACTTTACCTGGGGTAGCTCTGTTCCCAATAGACCCAGTGGTCCTATGAAATTTCGAGCCGTGCGCCATTGGCCCACCGGAAAAGTTAAACCTCTTGATGACACCTTGGAAACCCTTCCCTTTAGTCGTCCCCGTTACATCGATATAGGTAGATGCAGGAAAAGCCTCAAGCGAGACTTCTTTGCCTAAATTTGCTTCATCAATTTTTTCAGCCTTTACTTCTGCGAATCTAGTTAAATTTGCCTCTACACCACCTTTCTTAAGGTGGCCTTTTTTTGGCTTATTGACTAACTTTTCTCTTTTTTCCGCAAACGCCACCTGATAGGCTTCATAGCCGTCTTTTTGCTTTGTCTTAACTTGAGAAATATAGTTTGGGATTAATTTTATAACGGTGACGGGAACATGATTACCGTTCTCATCAAAGATCCTTGTCATACCAGATTTTACACCAAAAAATGTTGGCAACTGTACTTTACTGGTTTTTTCAGTCATTCTTCCTCCACAGCATCACCCTAAAGAGGGATGCATGCATGGTTATAATATATAAATTTAGTATTTTATTTCTACATCAACACCTGAAGACAGGTCTAGCTTCATAAGGCTATCAACGGTTTGTTGTGTAGGGTCTAATATATCTATTAATCTCTTATGAGTTCTCATTTCAAACTGCTCTCTGGATTTCTTATCTTTGTGAGGAGATCTTAAGACAGTGAATTTGTTAATTTCGGTGGGTAGGGGTATTGGTCCCGCTACACGCGCACCAGTCTCTTTCGCTGTTTGCACGATTTCGTTAACAGAAATATCCAACAATCTATGATCATATGCTCTAAGCTTAATTCTTAGTCTAACTGCTTTCATTAAGGTTCCTCAAAATTGAATTGAACATGTTATTTATGGGTATTATGGCCTAATGTCAATAACCAAATTTACTATTTATAAAATAATGGTGATTTCATTAAATCAACTCGAACAAGTAGCATTTTTACGTGGTTAAATATAAATCCCACGCTTCTCTAAGATGGCTTTAGCTAATTCGTCTGATAACCTTTCATATTTGAGAAAATTTAGTGTAAAGCTCGCTCGCCCTTGGGTTTTTGACCTTAAATCCGTACTATAGCCAAACATTTCCGACAATGGAGCCTCAGCGAGGATGGCTTCTTTTGAGCCTTTGGGCTGCATACTAAGGATCTTACCACGCTTCATATTGATGTCTGCGATAACATCTCCAGTATAATCAATGGGGGTGATCACCTCTAATGACATAATTGGCTCCAGAATGATAACAGCAGCTTTTTCGCAAGCCTGCTTAAACGCCTGAGAGGCAGCTATTGTATAGCCCAACTCAGTGGAATCCAACTCATTATATTTTGCACCTTGTAGAGTTACCTTAATATTTAAAAACGGGTAACCAGCGAGAGTTCCTCCGGGGGCTGTATCAAAAATACTTTTTTCAATAGCGTCTAAAAATTCTTGTGGTAGCTCTCTCTTCGTAACCTCAGACACAAAAGTCAAACCTCCAGCATCACTAATATATGGCTCAACTTTAATAGTTACCTCTCCAAATTGGACCTTGCCACCCAATTCTTTAAGGAATGCTTCCTTGATTACAGCAGATTCTTTAATACTTTCTCGGTATGACACTTGCGGCTTCCCGATATTTATTCCCACCCCAAACTCTCGACTCAACCTGTCCGTAACAATTTCTAGATGAAGCTCACCCATTCCATATATGAGTAATTGGCCAGTTTCTATATTATTTTTATAACTAAAAGATGGATCTTCTATTTTTAATTGCACTAAAGAAGTTAATAACTTCTTTTCATCAGAAGATGTCTTGGGCTCTATAGCGATAGAGATAACAGCCTCGGGGAACTCCATCAAATCAAAAACAATAGGCTTATGCTCTTGGCAGATTGTTTCGCCAGTAAAAATTTCTTTTAAACCTGAGACTGCCACGATGTCACCTGCTCTAGCGGATTGCAACTCGGTTCTCTTATTAGCGTGCATTTGCAAAATTTTACCAATTCTGATTTTCTTTTTTCTATGCGGATTATAAATCATCTGCCCTGAATTGAGTTCCCCCGAATAGATTCGAATAAAAGATAAACTGCCAACAAAAGGGTCTCGGGCAATCTTAAAAACAAGCGCACTAAATAAATCTTTTGGGTCTGGCTTTCTAAATATTACATTATCGTTGTCTTTGGCACTGACACCTTTTATCTCTCCTCTATCAATTGGGGAAGGCAGATAAGCTATCACTGCGTCTAGCAAGGGCTGAACTCCCTTATTTTTGAAGGCACTTCCACAAAGCACAGGCACAAAATTATTTTCAATAACATTCTGCCTAATCACAGACTTGATGAGTTCCTGAGAAATATCCTCTCCATCAAGAAATTTTTCTGCGAGCGCATCGTTAAAATCAGAAAGCTGTTCTATCAATTCATCCCTGGCTGTCTCTGCATCATCAACTAGCTCGTCAGGTATATTCTCTTCTGTTACCGTAAGACCTTGATTCTCATTAGAAAAAGTGACTGCTTTCATCTTAATCAGATCAATAACCCCTACAAATTCATCCTCCGAGCCAATAGGAATTTGAATTGCTGAAGCTACTTTTCCCAACTTTTCACGAATTTCTTTTATACAATTTTGAAAATCTGATCCGACACGATCCATCTTATTTACAAATGCGATTCTTGGTACGTTATATTTATCTGCCTGGCCCCAAACCGTTTCCGACTGTGGCTCAACACCAGAGACAGCATCAAAGACTCCTACAGCGCCGTCCAGAACCCTCAAAGCTCGCTCTACCTCAATAGTAAAATCAACATGCCCAGGAGTATCAATAATGTTGATTTCATGCCCTAACCAATGACAAGTTGTTGCGGCGGAGGTAATTGTAATTCCCCGCTCTTGCTCCTGGACCATCCAGTCCATTGTCGCAGTTCCATCGTGGACTTCACCAATTTTATAATTTTTTCCAGTGTATAAAAGAATTCTTTCTGTTGTGGTGGTTTTACCAGCATCAATATGGGCCATAATCCCGATATTACGAATATTATCTAGATCGCAGGAACTCATATTAATGCCGGTTTCTTAAGTTACGTTAAGGTATTAATTACCATTTAAGATGGGCAAAAGCCTTGTTAGCTTCAGCCATTTTGTATACGTCTTCACGTTTTTTTACGGCGCCACCTCTATTCTCAGCGGCATCCATAATTTCATCAGCAAGCCTATCAATCATAGTTTTTCCACTACGTGATTTGGCATATTCTCTTAACCACCTTAGTGCCAGGGACTGCCTTCTAACCTGTCGAACCTCAACAGGAATTTGATAGGTTGCACCACCAATTCTCCTAGATTTAACCTCTACTGCCGGCTTTATATTAGAGAGCGCTTTCTTAAAAATTTTTAATGGCTCCTCACCTGTCTTTTTTTCGATTTTCTCTAAGGCTCCGTAAAAAATTTTTTCAGCAACAGCTTTCTTTCCCTGCTTCATTAAAGCATTCACGGTCTTTGTTACAACAATATCTTGATAAACAGGATCTGGTAATACTTCTCTGACTTGAGCCCTGTGCTTTCTACTCATTTATTCCTCTCTTCAATCTTCTAGATTTACTCTCCTAAAACTAAGTTTAGCAGTGGTTAATAATTATTTTTTAGGTTTTTTACAACCATATTTTGATCTAGCTTGGTTTCTTTTATCAACACCAGTGGCATCCAACGAACCTCGGATTGTATGATATCTAACCCCTGGAAGATCTTTAACCCTTCCGCCTCGTATAAGAACAATACTATGCTCCTGTAGATTATGGCCTTCTCCACCAATATATGAAGTCACTTCAAAACCTGAAGTTAGTCTAACCCTACAAACTTTCCTCATTGCTGAGTTAGGTTTCTTTGGCGTGGTAGTATAAACACGTACACACACCCCACGCCTTTGTGGGCAAGCCTTCAAAGCAGGGGACTTAGTTTTTGAATATTTATCTACTCTACCCTTTCTAATAAGCTGATTAATCGTTGGCATTACTTACTATCTCCTTTCACTCAATTAAATCACTTCTCTTTTAGCTTTGTTTGTGTAGCACAATACAATACCTAGAACAAGAACTTAAATTGTTAATGTTACAGATTCACTTTCTGTTGAATATTCATCATTTGGAACAGCATCAAAATCTCTATATTTTGCGATACCACTTCCTGCGGGGATCAAACGCCCCATAATCACATTTTCTTTTAATCCACGTAATCGATCACTTTTTCCGGCGATTGTTGCTTGCGTCAAAACCTTAGTTGTCTCTTGAAACGAAGCTGCTGAAATAAATGAATCGGTGGTCAATGAAGCCCTCGTGATACCTAAGAGCAACCTCTTTCCTTCTGCAGGCTCCTCATCATTCGCAACCAACTGTTCATTTTCCTCTGCGAACTCAGCCTTTGTCACTGTATCTCCAACAACAAAACGAGAGTCGCCAGCGTTAGTAATTTCAATCTTCTTAAGCATTTGGCTAACAATCACTTCAATATGCTTATCATCAATTTTAACACCCTGTAGGCGATAAACTTCTTGGATTTCATCGACAATATACCTAGCAAGCTCTTTAAGACCTAAGACTCTCAAAATATCGTGAGGGTTACTTGGCCCATCCATAATTGGCTCACCGGCCCTAATATAATCACCTTCGTTGACGATCACATAACGTCCCTTGGGAACAGTATACACAACGGGGTCACTGCCATCCTCAGGTTTTACAATAATTCTTCTACTGCCACGTAGTTCCGGGCCAAATTCTATGGTCCCAGAAACATCCGAAATTTGTGCTGCCTGAGCAGGTTTTCTCGCCTCAAAAAGCTCTGCCACACGAGGCAAGCCCCCAGTGATATCTTTCGTCTTGGTGGTCTCTCTTTGTACTTTAGAGATCGCCTCGCCAGCACCAATTGCTTCATTCTCATTGACAATAATATTTGCCCCAAGAGGAAGCCTATAGGTGGCATGTCTTTTCGTTCCAGGAACGCTTAAGGGATTCCCCTCAGTGTCTAGTATTGTAATCCTTGGTTGCAATGAAGGATCTTTAGACTCGATAATCACCTTATGAGTTAAACCCGTGACAGCATCGACTTGCTCGCTAAAAGTGCTACCCACTAACAGGTCCTCGTATTTAATAATACCAGTGACCTCTGTAAGAATTGGAATGGCGAAAGGGTCCCATTCAATAATGGTATCTCCAACTTTTACACTCGATCCCTCTTCAAAGAAAATTCTCGCCCCATAAACTGCTGGGTATCTCTCTTTTTCAATACCCGTTATAGTTTTAATAATAAGCTCACCAACTTTATTCATGATGATAGTTGAGCCATCTTTTGTTTTTGCGGTGACTACATTTTCATAATGCAATTCTCCTGCAGTTCTAACCTCTGTTTTATTTACTTGAGCACCAGCAGTCGCGGTACCACCGACATGGAAAGTTCTCATCGTAAGCTGTGTTCCTGGTTCGCCAATCGATTGCGCAGCAATAACACCAACCGTCTCACCAATACTTACCAATTTACCTCTCGCTAAATCTCGACCGAAACAGAATGCACAAAATCCATACCTTATTTTACAGGTCAAAACTGAACGCACTTTGATCATATCTACATTATATTCTTTGATCTTTTCTTCATCTTTTTCTGTTAATAAATAATTTCTTGGGAAAACTTCTTCCCCAGTGGCGCCTACGACGGCCTGTACTGTCACCCGACCCATTACTCGTTCACTAACATGCTCAACAATTTCACCCGCTTCAACTCTTGAAGTAAGGTTTACTCCATCAGTTGAGCCACAATCGAGTTCTCGGATGATCCCATCCTGAGCGACATCAACGAGTCTCCGAGTTAAATAACCAGAGTTAGCAGTTTTCAAAGCGGTATCCGCCAAGCCTTTTCGTGCACCGTGGGTTGAAGCAAAATACTGTAGAACTGACAATCCCTCTCTGAAATTGGAAGTAATAGGGGTTTCAATAATTTCTCCAGACGGCTTGGCCATCAATCCCCGCATACCTGCTAATTGTCTCATTTGGGCAGTCGAGCCTCTAGCTCCAGAGTCTGCCATCATAAAGAGAGAGTTAAATGAAGGAGCTGTTAAGGTGTCTCCCTTATCATTTGTAAAGGTGTCCTCTGACAAACCAGTTAACATAACTTTCGTTAACTTTTCATTAGTTTGTGCCCAAACATCGACAATTTTATTATATCGCTCTCCGTTTGTGATCGATCCTTCGTTATATTCTTCAGTTATTTTATCAACTTCTTTATAAGCCTCTTCCAATATTCCGACTTTTTCTTTAGGAATGGTCATGTCGTGAACATTAATAGAAATACCTGCTTTCGTAGCATATTGATAACCTAACCTCATCAAGGAGTCAGCTAGGAGAACGGTGTCTTTTTCCGTTCCAACCCTATAAGCTCTGTCGATTAATTTTCCGAGAGCCTTTTTATCTAAAATTTTATTTATATCTGCGTAAGTTAGGCATTCTGGAATTTGATCATAAACAAATGTTCTTCCTACAGTGGTCTCGATTAGCTCTCCATTTAACCGAACTTTAATTGGAGCCTGCAAATGTAAATTTCCTGAATGATAGGAAAACTGAGCCTCTTCTTTTGAAGAAAAAACTTGACCATAGCCCCGAGCAAAAGGGCGAATCCTTGTCATATAATAAAGACCCAAAACAATATCTTGGGTAGGGACAATGATTGGTGCTCCATCTTTTGGAGATAAGATATTATTCGTCGACATAGCAAGAATTCGACATTCAACTTGTGCCTCTAGCGATAAGGGTACATGCACTGCCATTTGATCCCCGTCGAAGTCAGCATTAAATGCGGTACAAACCAATGGATGTAAATTTATTGCCTTGCCTTCGATTAAAATAGGTTCAAATGCCTGGATACCGAGCCTGTGTAGAGTAGGCGCTCTGTTAAGTAGTACAGGATGCTCTTTGACAACATCTTCTAGAATATCCCAAACTTCTTGCTTCTGATTATCCACCATTTTTTTAGCGACTTTAATGGTCGTGCAATGACCTTTTTCAATAAGTTTATTATAAATAAATGGTTTAAAGAGCTCTAAGGCCATAAGTTTTGGCAAGCCACATTGATGGAGCCTCAAGCTTGGACCAACCACAATTACTGAACGCCCAGAGTAATCAACACGTTTACCTAAAAGATTCTGTCTAAATCTACCCTGCTTCCCTTTCAACATATCTGACAACGATCGTAGAGGCCTTTTATTAGCGCCCGTAAAAACTTTTCCTCTTCTACCATTGTCAAAAAGAGCATCAACTGCTTCTTGCAACATTCTCTTTTCATTTCTTATAATGATTTCGGGGGCATTTAATTCTTTGAGTCTTCTCAAACGATTATTTCTATTGATAACCCTTCTGTAGAGATCATTCAGGTCAGAAGTAGCAAAACGGCCAGCTTCTAAGGGAACAAGAGGTCTAAGATCTGGTGGTAATACTGGAATGACTTCCATCATGAACCAATCTGGTTTATTACTCGACTTTATGAGTGACTCAAAAACCTTTAACCTTTTGATTAGCTTAACCCTGGTCATCTCAGTTTTTGTAACTTCCAAAGCTCTTCTCAATTCTTTGTACTCTAAATCGATATCTATTTTTTTCAGCATATCTTTGACGATTTCGCCACCCATGCCTGCTTCAAATGTGATCCCTGAATCTTTCAATTCATTATACTGTTGTTCAGTAATAACCCGACCAACTTCTAAACCGCCATCCAAATCATTTGTTTCGCTACTTGTAACGATATAGGCTTCATAATAAAGAACTCGTTCAAGTTCTTTTAATGTCAAATCAAGCATCGCCCCTAAACGAGAAGGTAACGACCTTAGAAACCAAATATGCGCTACAGGAGCTGCTAGTTCTATATGCCCACATCGTTCACGCCTTACTTTCGAAAGTGTGACTTCGACACCACATTTCTCACAAACAACACCACGATGCTTCATCCTCTTATATTTTCCACAAATACATTCGTAATCCTTAACTGGACCAAATATCTTTGCACAAAAGAGACCATCTCTCTCAGGCTTGAAAGTTCTATAATTAATCGTTTCTGGCTTTCTCACTTCTCCGAACGACCATTCCCGAATAGTATCAGGAGATGCGAGCTTAATTGAAACGGCTTCTACACTCACTGGATCTTTCGGTTTATCAAAAAAGTTTAAAAGATCTTTCATATTTCCATCCCCTTAAAGGTTTAATTTAGTTTAATGCTTCTTCTTCTCTATTCTCTTCTAGCTTAACATCCAGACATAAAGCTTGTAGCTCTCTAATAAGGACATTAAACGATTCTGGAAGACCTGGCTCAAGAACTTGTTCACCCTTTACAATCGACTCATACATTCTTGTTCGACCAATCACATCATCAGATTTTACCGTTAAAAATTCTTGTAAGGTGTAAGCCGCTCCATAAGCTTCGAGCGCCCAAACTTCCATTTCACCCAATCTCTGGCCACCAAATTGTGCTTTACCACCAAGAGGTTGCTGAGTCACAAGAGAATAGGGCCCTGTGGATCTAGCATGAATTTTTTCATCAACTAAATGATGAAGTTTCAACATATACATCGTACCAACAGTCACATCCTCAGAAAAAGCATCTCCCGTTAATCCATCAAATAAAGTGGTCTTCCCGCTTCTATCAAGGTCTGCAAGTTCAAGCATATCTTCGATATTCAATTCAGTAGCGCCATCAAAAACATTGGATGAGAACCTAACACCGGTAGCCAGTTGCTCGGCAACTTCTTTTACTCTCTCATCAGAGGCTTTCTTCAGCCAATTCTTCACGTCCTCAGTCTGATATATTTCGTAGATAAAATCTTTAAGTTCATGTAGTTTAACCTGTTCTTCAAGCATCCACTTAAGTTTTTCACCCAAGCCACGTCCAGCCCAACCTAAATGTAGCTCCAACAACTGGCCAATATTCATACGAGAAGGCACCCCCAACGGATTGAGGACTATTTCAACAGGAGTTCCATCGGCGAGGTAAGGCATATCTTCTTGTGGAAGAACATTTGAAATTACCCCTTTATTTCCATGTCTCCCGGCCATCTTATCTCCGGGTTGTAGTTTTCTTTTGATCGCTACATACACTATTACTTTTTTAATTACGCCTGGAGGTAATTCATCTCCACGATGCAATTTAGCAATTTCATCATTAGCCTTTGTTCTCACTCTGTTGATTCTGTTTCTTACGTCCGCAAAATATTCACCTAATTTTTCTTCTTGCTCAGGAATTAATGGTAAATAACCAATAAGTTCGAACGGAATCGTCTCTAGTGTTGCCAGATTAATTTCCGCCCCTTTAGAAAGTAATTCAGTTGAACCATCTTCAGAAACAAGCTTATCGGTGGTTTTTTCTCCATCGAGTAATGTTGCCATTTTTTTTATGGCAGAAGCCTGAATTGCTTTAATTTCAATTTTTTCATCTCGCCGTATAAGTGTCGACTCATAGTCAATAATTTCTTTCGACCTTGCATCCAGCTCAACACCTTCACGACTATAAACTTTAGCATCGATGACCGTTCCTCTTACAGAAGAAGGAACTCTTAAGGAAGTGTCCTTTACATCACCGGCTTTATCCCCAAAAATTGCTTTTAAAAGTTTCTCTTCGGGCGATAATTGTGTTTCGCCCTTAGGAGTTATTTTCCCGATAAGGATATCCCCAGGCTTAACGATAGCACCAACTCTGATTATTCCTGCATCATCAAGGTCTTTCAAAGCCTCTTCGCTGACATTTGGAATATCTCGAGTAATTTCTTCTTTACCAAGCTTTGTATCTCTTGCTTCTGATTCGAAGCTCTCTATATGAACAGAGGTAAATACATCTCGAGATAAAAGATTCTCATTAATAAGAATTGAATCTTCGTAGTTATAACCGCCCCATGGCATAAACGCCACGAGCACGTTTTGCCCTAAGGCAATATCACCTAGATGTGTTGCTGGGCCATCGCCAATAACCGTACCTTTGGAGACTTTATCACCTTCTTTTACAAGAGCTTTTTGATTATTACAGGTATTCTGATTGGTTCTTTGATATTTAACTAGCTTATAAATGTCTACACCTGACTCACCTTCAGCAAAGTTATCCCTTTGGATGACGATTCTATTTGAGTCCACAAAAATCACTCGACCTTCTTCTTCCGCAATTAAAATTGCGCCAGAGTCTTGAGCAACAACGCTTTCTACTCCTGTTCCAACAATAGGCGCGTCAGTTTTGACCACAGGCACTGCCTGTCTCATCATATTTGAACCCATCAAAGCACGGTTAGCATCATCATGCTCTAAAAAAGGAATAAGCGAAGTTGCAATAGATATCATCTGCGAAGGCGAGACATCCATTAACTCTACTTCGTCAGCTCTCACCAATGCAAACTCACCAGCTCGGCGGGCAGGAATATGAGCGCCAAAAACCTTATCTTTATCAATATGTTCCGAATCTATCTGTGCAATGACCTTTCCCTCTTCTTCAAAGGCGGAGAAAAACTTTATCTCTTTTTCGATTTTTTGATCATTGACTACTTGATAAGGCGTACCAATAAAGCCGTATTCAGAGACCTTTGCAAAAGTTGCTAGAGAGGTAATAAGACCGATATTTGGTCCTTCTGGAGTTTCAACAGGACACATACGCCCATAATGGGTTCCATGAACATCGCGCACTTCAAAACCGGCCCTTTCTCGCGTTAGCCCACCGGGGCCAAGTGCCGACAGCCTCCTCTTATGTGTTACTTCTGAAAGAGGATTCGTCTGATCCATAAATTGTGACAACTGTGAAGACCCGAAAAACTCTTTAACGGAGGCCGCTACAGGCTTCTGGTTAACCAGATCATATGGCATCATGGTTTCGATTTCTTGAATCGCCATGCGCTCTTTTACTGCCCTTTCCATTCTTACCAAGCCAACTCTAAATTGGTTCTCTAAAAGCTCGCCAACCGCTCTAACTCTTCGGTTACCCAAATGGTCAATATCATCAACTTTACCCTTACCATTGCTAAGATCAACAAGATATTTGGCAGTAATCAGAATATCGTCCTTTGTGAGGACTGTATTTTCAACAGGAATATCCATCCCAAATTTATAATTAATTTTCATTCTGCCAACTTTCGAGAGATCATATCTCTCTGGGTTGAAGAATAAGCTTTTAAATAAAGCTTCCGCAGCCTCAAAAGTTGGTGGCTCGCCAGGTCTTAATCTTTCAAAAATCTTGACCAATGCGTCTTCATAGGAATCAGTTTTATCTAATAGGAGAGTATTTCTAATTTGATCACCAAAATTGATCATATCAATATAAAGTACGTTTACTTCATTAATTCCTGCAGCCATTAACTCTTGAATTTTAACCTCTGAAAGGGCTTCATTAGCTAAACAAAGAACTTCCCCAGTGGCATCATCATAAATATCTTCCGATACTACTTTACCAATAATTTCCTCTACATCGGCCAATAAAGAGGTAATCCCAGCTTCCTGTAACTTTGAAATAGAAGATTTATTGAATTTTTTTCCTCTTTTTACAAGTATTTTTCCTGTTTTAGGATCTAAGATATCGTTCGTTGGTCTGGTACCATTAAGCAATGATAAATCTAAAGCACGAGTATAACTACCATCTTGATTAAAGGTAATCGTTTCTTTATGATAAAAAGTGTCTAAGATTTCAGCAGTTGAATACCCTAACGCTTTTAAGACTACAGTTGCATGCAACTTTCTTTTTCGATCAATTCTAGCAAATAAAACATTCTTATGGTCAAACTCGAAGTCCAGCCAAGAACCCCTGTGAGGAATAATTCTAGCAGAATACAATAATTTTCCACTTGAATGCTTTTTGCCACTATCGTGCTCAAAAATTATGCCAGGTGAACGGTGCAACTGAGATACAATCACCCTCTCTGTCCCATTATAAACAAATGAACCATTTGAGGCCATCAATGGAATATTCCCGAGATAAACCTCCTGCTCTTTAATTGCAGAAACTGTTCTCTGTTCATTTCCATCTTTGTCTACGACAACATCATAAAAAACAAGCCTAACAACCACCTTTAAAGGAGACTCGTAAGAAAGACCTCTTTGACGACATTCTTTAACACTATACTTCGGCTCTTCAAGGGAATAGCTAACAAATTCCAAAGAAACAGTTTTATTAAAGTCGTGTATAGGAAATACGGAAACAAAAACCGCCTGTAATCCTAGACTTTTCCTCTTGGCAGGAGGAATTTCTCTTTGAAGAAAGTCTTCATAGGATTTTACCTGCAACCTCATAAGAGGGGGCGTCTGTAGGACCGAAGGAGTACTAGCAAAGTTTTTTCTGTACCATTGGTTCGGTGAAAAAGCCTGAGTCATGAGAACTCTCCTAAAAGTATATAAATATTAATTTTTTAAAAAATAAAACACAAATAGGTGTGCATACTTTGGTATACACACCTACTAATTTAGTCACTTAAGACAATAATGCATACTAAAACTATTTAAGTTCCACTTTCGCACCAACAGCTTCAAGCTTTTTCTTAATCTCTTCTGCTTCTGCTTTATCAACGCCTTCTTTAACAGCTTTTGGCGCACTTTCCACTAACTCCTTAGCCTCTTTAAGACCAAGTCCTGTAATCGCTCTCACTTCTTTAATAACATTAATTTTCTTTGCCCCCATCTCTGCAAGAACAACAGAAAATTCAGTTTGCTCAACAGCAGCTTCACCTGCACCAGCGCCAGCAACGGCAACAGGAGCGGCAGAAACACCAAATTTTTCCTCTAATTCCTTGACTAGATTTGCGACATCAATGACTGACATTGCTGAAATATGCTCTATTAATTGTTCATTTGTTATACTCATTTTATTTCTCCTTATCCATATTTGATTAAATTTAAATTATTCTTCAGTTTTTGGTTCTTCAGCTTTTTCTTCAGAAGTTTCCTCAGCAGCCTGAGTTTCACCTTCTACATCGCTACCTCCAGCATCTTCTTTTTGTTCCTTTACTGCATTAAGCACTCTTGCAAAAGCAGATATAGGCGCCATAAAAGTTGCTAGTAAGGTCCCCAACATTTCATCTCTAGATGGTAAATCTGCCAATGCGAGAACTTCTGATTGTGAAAGCTCAACATCCTCCAGCAAACCTGCTTTCAAATCTACAAGCTCTAACTCTTTACCGGCATTTTTTAAACACTTCGCAACTGCTGCGGCATCCTCAAAGGCAAATGCGACAGCATTACACCCCTTCAAATCCGTCAGGATCTTTTCTGCTTTTGTGCCAGCTGCTGCCTTTCCAAAAAGAGTATTTCTCGTAATAATGATTTTACCATTGGCTTCTCTAACATTCTTTCGAATCTCAACGGCATCATTAGCTGAAACTCCGATCAGATTTGTTAAAAAGATAGCTTGAGAATTCTCGATGTCTGTTCTTAAACCTTGAATAATCTTGTCTTTTTCAGCTCGACTTAGCATTTTTAAAACCTCCTATTAACATGGAGGGAGATTTCAGGCAGGATTTATATGGTTTCCCACACCGACCTTCAACAACCCCAATATTTTGTTTACTTAACACTTCCCGCTTCTAACGTATCTATACTTAGACCTGGCCCCATCGTTGTACTGACAGTGATGGACTTCAAATAAGTTCCTTTTGCACTCGATGGTTTAGACTTCATAACCGAGTTCATAATAGCATTGAAATTTTCTCTTAATTTTTCTGCTGTAAATGATTTCTTACCAATTGGAACATGAATAATACCATTCTTTTCGGTTCTAAATTCAACTTTACCAGCTTTTTGCTCTGCAACTGCTTTAGCAACATCAGCTGTAACTGTACCCAATTTAGGATTAGGCATAAGGCCTCTAGGTCCAAGTACTCGGCCTATTCTCCCTAATTTACCCATCATATCTGGAGAGGCAATAACCCTATCAAAGTCTAGCCAGCCTCCAGCAATTTTCTGCACTAAATCATCACCACCGGCAAAATCTGCGCCCGCTTTTTCTGCTGCTGTGATCTTTTCACCCGATGTAATAACTATAACTCTTACGGTCTTACCTGTTCCTGCGGGCAATGCGATTGCACCTCTGATCATTTGATCGGCATGCCGTGGGTCAACACCCAGTCTAAACGCCAAATCCACCGATTCATCAAAACCTGCAAATGATATTTCTTTCGCAAGCCCAAGAGCTTCATCTATAAGATATTTTTTTTCTTTATCTACCTTTGAAAGAGCTTCAAGGTATTTTTTTGATTTTAGTGCCATGCTTTCCTCCCGGTTCATACGACTATTATAGGTAGTCTCCCGATGCAAAAATAAATATTATTTTAATAATCTAATTTTAATCCCATCGAGCGTACAGAACCTTCTATGGTTCTCATTCTCGATTCATTATTAGCTGCTGTTAAATCCGGTATTTTCATCTCAACTATTTCCTCAACAATACTTTGAGAAACTTTGCCAGCGACTTGATGACCCGGTTTTTGCGAACCACTCTTCAACTTCAACTTATCTTTCAATAAATAAGATGCTGGAGGGGTTTTTGTTACAAAAGAAAACGACCTATCAGAATACACTGTAATAATCGTTGGAAGTATAACCCCAGTATCTTTCTGAGTTTTAGCATTAAAAGCCTTGCAAAACTCCATAATATTAACACCTTTTTGGCCTAAAGCCGGTCCAATTGGTGGTGACGGGTTTGCTTTCCCGCCAGATATTTGTAATTTAATAAATCCTGTTACTTTTTTCGCCATTTTTAATACTCCACTTACTCAACAATTTATGAAACTTTCTCAACTTGAGTAAAATCTAATTCTACAGGGGTTGGTCTTCCAAAAATCGAGACATTAACCCTGATTTTACCTTTTTCGTTAACGGCCTCTACAGTTCCCACAAAAGAAGCAAATGGCCCCTCTGTTACTTTAACTGTTTCACCTTCAGTAAAATTAATACTCGTTCTTGGTTTTTTAAAGCCATCTTTCATCTGATTAGACATAAAAGTAGCTTCATCTTCACTAATAGGGGTAGGTTTATCAGCAGTGCCACCCACAAATCCAGTGATTTTTTCAGTATTTTTCACAAGGTGCCAGGTTTTATCATTCATCACCATCTTTATCAACACATAGCCTGGGAAAAACTTCTTTTTGATGGTTCTTTTTTTACCGTTTGTATTTGTTACAACCGTCTCTTCTGGACTTATGATTTGAGCAAAGGCTCCCGTCAACTTATAGTTAACAATCCTCTCTTTTAATGCCCTCGTGACCTTATTTTCCTGCCCCGTCATAGTTTTTGCAATATACCATTTAAACTGGTCAGTATCGCCTGCCGCGAGACCATCATTTATGCCACCTGTAACTGGAGCTGTAGAATCATCGTTCTCGACACTTCCCTCATCAACAGATGAACTACTCCCTTTAGCTTCCTCGTCCTTCTTGTCGGTGGAAGTTTCTAAAGCTTCATTTTCAGTTTTTAAGTCATTTACTTCGTCAGACATTGATATCCCTATTTTAATAAACAAATTTCAATAGCCATTGAACGGTGTAATCAATTGCTACAAATATTCCGCTTGTAATTATGAGACCTATAATGATCCCAATGGTTACTTTCACCACAGAATCTCTATCCGGCCAGATTACTTTCACGAGTTCATCAAAAACTTCTCTCAGGTGAGTCATCACCTTAGTACTTTTAATACAATAAACAAAAACCCCAAAACCTACGGCTACGCCAAAAACCTGGCTTGCAACCTGAAATTTCGCTATTTTCGCTTCTAGCTCAAACCATTCACTTAATTGTTCTATGAACCTAATGGTAACGAATCCAACAATTAAAGAGATAATTGCTATAAAACTGTTAATCCACTTTTTTCCATCTTCACTTTTTATAATGGACATATGTCTCCCAAACAAATGAAAAGAACTAAAAACCTAATAATCCAAAGTAATCTTCACCTTATGCAGCAAAAAAATTGGATTGTCTACGATTTTATAGCGATTCTTTTTTAGCAAATAGCCTAGCAGCAATAAACATAAAATGCCAACATAGTGTAATATTCATAATAAATAACTATAAGTCGCGACGCGGCACCATTTTTAAAAGAGCCTTATATATTATTGGTAATAGTATTTCGCAAAATTCAACATAGCCAGCTCTATTTGGGTCGTAAAAGCTTTTTAATTGAACTCATGCTATTGAGGGGACGAAATGAATCTTAAAAAAATTGCAGCTTTATTTAAACAAAAACAAACGCAGCTACACAAATACAAAGAAATTAGACAATTAAAACCTCAAAGTATAATTAATGGTCTACTTGGAGATAAAAGTATTGGGCCTCTGACCCTTAAAATGAATTTTTTTACAGACAACAAACCCATCGACCTGACAAATAGTGAAAAAAAAATTTCCTTTAAAAACCCCGATAATCCTAAGGTTTGTCTTTTAATCCATGGCTTAATGGACGGGCACCATTCATGGCGCCAAAAAAATGATTATGATTATGGTGATTTATTAAGTGAAAATTTTGGTTATACTCCCCTTTATTTGCGCTACAACACTGGCTTACATATTTCGCAGAATGGCAGACGGTTAGCGAAACTCATCAGAAAACTTGAAAAGAGCTTCTCTCGGCCAGTCGACGAAATTATTGTTATCGCACATAGCATGGGGGGCCTAGTTATGAGAAGCGCCTGCCATTATGGCGGCCAACAAGGCTGGTTAAAAAAAATTTCCCAAATATTTTATCTTGGCTGCCCCCATTTGGGTGCGCCACTTGAGAAATTTGGCAACCTTGCAACAAATATATTAACCATATTGCCTTATCCCTTCTTAAATTTGACAAAAAATATCATTAACTTGAGGAGCGCCGGTATAAAAGATCTGCGTCATGGCTATCTAGTGGATGAGGATTGGCAGGGAACTAACCCAGACTCTCTCTTTGTAAAAAATAAAGCTATAATTCCTCTGCATCCTAATATGGCCCATTTTGCTATTTCCAGTAGCATCAGCAAAAATCCTCATGGCCTGCTTACCAAGATTGTCGGCGATTCAATGGTTCCCCCAGCTAGCGCCTTTGGACAATCGAAAAATCCAAAAAAAAATTTATATTTTTATCCCGATCATTTGAAACTCATCACAGACTTAAGTCATGTTGGCCTGATAGGTTCTGACGAGGTCTATAAAGCAATCACTGAATGGCTAATAAGAAACCAGATTGAACCCCCTAAAAAAGGTGCTCAACCTGTAAATGGAAAGGTTTCTTCTTAGAAATCAGCAAGTAAATCATTAATCTACATAGACATGCTGGATATCTGTCCGCTTAATATTGCCAAATACATCATGGGCTTCAATATAATAATCGAGCAATTTGTCCTTATATCCTTTGACGTCAGCAAAATACATATCTGCTACTTTGCCAGGCTTGATAAAAAAATCGATATTGCCGTCGTTAAAAATATTCTCAACAAAATCATTACCTCGCCTAATGCTCATATTGATAGATTTCCAAGCTGAGACTTTTACAGATTTATGAGTATAAACCTCATTTGAGTTTTCGTGGATGGGATTAACGCCATCCTCATCTACACGAATTTTTAAGACAATTCTTTCAATTTTTGAAACATCGTATGCAAATGTCCAAATTTTAAAATCACTGGGAGCAATCCATTTTTGATAACCATATTGAGCACCATAGTTCTCACTACCTGGATTATACGGGTATCTCTGTGGGATAAAGATGGTGGGTGCAGTGCGATCTGAAAAATTTTTTCCCAAAGCTTTTTGGGCATAATACACAGCTTGATTACTCGCCAATGTTGGCTTTACCTCCATATCAAGTGCCGCACCATAATACATATAGCCACTCGTTAACCCCGGCAGATAAAAATGCCATGCCAGCTCCGCATCATTAGCATTGCGCCTATAGCCTTTTTGACCTGTGGGCCTAAGGATTTTATCTATAAAAACACCCTCCCCCCGATCTAAAGTCACTTGTTCAGCCGTAGAAACATAGTTTTGTGCAGCGATTAAGACGGCCCAATTTCGAAAATCTTCTGCCCATCCATTTTCAATATCTGCATACGTCTCTGGTTTTTTATGATTAAATTCTGGCGATTTCCGATCCCGCTGTGGATACCATAGCCAATTTAAAAACTGAGGATGACCCCAATCTCCTGCGGCATTAACCCAAGCACCATCCTCTACATGAACAAGGTCATCCTTTGGCGGTGGGTTCCGATCTAAGAAAGTTTGAATGGTGGTTGGCCGATACCCTTTATTATTTGCCTCGTGCACAAATTTTGGAACGGCTTCATGGTAATAACTATAACCGCCTCCCCAGGCATTATCTCCATCGTGAGAAAAAAGAATAAAGCTTGGCTGGGCCGGATTTGAAAATGGTGCAATATAACGGTCTATAAAGTCTGTTCCTTGAGAACTATAGCCATCGCGATAACTTAAAATATCTGCCATTGGGACGACAATAATTTTATACTCACGACCATCTGCAGGGTCAACATACTTTGCATAATGCGCCTGATATGAAAAAGGTACCGAAAGCGTAGCTCCCCTGCCGTCTATTTCACCCGACCAAAAATTTTTCCCAGGTTTATTAATTTGGTCTGCTTTATTGGGAGGATCATAAAGTCCTTTATGATGATTTGCTTGGTAATTACTATGTGTCCGCGCAAGATGATGGTTGGGGACCACCACCCATTCGTATCCTGCTTCGACTAAGTCTTTTATTATTCTGGTAGAAAAAGCTTCTTCTGATGTTCTAAAACCCTTAGGCAGGTTTGCTCCCCATTGACGTTTCCACATTTCCCTATCGAGAGCAATTTCCTTTTTTCTCGCATCTGGATCAATCAATGGCAATAAAGCGTGATGAAAAGAAAAGCCCAAAACTTTTAATTTCGATCTGCCAGTTGTGGTTTTCCAAGAAGCCGCCTCTTTTATAGATGAAGCCCAATTCGGAGAATAGCCCAGCTTGTAACTTTTCCCTAAGCTGTCTATATTTTCAATTAAATCACCTGGATAAATTAATTGAGCCCCAGCATCGGGTAGGTTCATGGAAGCAACAGAATCTTTCGACCTCCATTGATAAATAAACCTTCTATCATCTTTGCCAAAAATATCAGCTAAATTATTTTGTGGGTGTCCTGGATACTTTGACAAACCATCTAATTGTTCTGCGGCATTCATATATCGGTTGAGATTCGGATGCTTTTCTGGCCAATAATTAGGTTGTTGTAAATGCCACAAATATGAAGTGTGAACACTTGCCCCAACATAAGACGTGAAAAAAAGCGTAAAAAGAATGCAAAAATTAACATAATTTTTTTTCATAAATTCAATCTCCAAGTATTTTTTAAAAAATTCTTGCAGATAATCATTAAAAAGAAAAGTATATTTAGTAGCAAGCTCATCAATTTACAGTTGCAATTTTCGACCAAAACAGTCTCCTATTACACATTAAAAGATGAAAATCTAAAAATGCACCTACTTCAAAGGTAGGCTTACTACAAAACAGGTATTTTCATTTTTATCATCAACATATAATGACCCTTCATGCAGATTTATGATCGAATTGGAAAGACTTAGCCCAATCCCTGTTCCTTTTCCAACACCTTTAGTTGTAAAGAATGGCTGGAACATTTTGTCTCTAATTTCTTTTGCTATCCCTCCCCCACAGTCTAATACTTTAAATATTATTTTATTATGTTCTATTTTTACAATTAACTTGATCCATTTTTTTGGAAAGGTAGAGATTGCGTCGAATGCATTATTCAGTAAATTTATTATTACTTGCGACAATTGAACTTGCAGAATTTTAATCATTTGAGACTTGTCACTCGCACTAATTTCTAAATTAAATTCGACATTATAAATTTTAAACTTTTCTAAACACATTGAGAGCGTATCGTTGAGGAAGTCTTCAACTTTACAATGTTCAAAATCTTCATTTGTTGTATCTCTTGAGACCTTTTTTAGCCCAGTAATTATTTTGGTAATGCGTTCTATTGTTTTATCAATATTTATTAATGCGTTGGCAAACTCTTTACTGTCCGTTTTTCCCAAAATAACTAACTTCTTAAGAATACTTGTTGTAAACGAAATAATTGCTAAAGGATTATTGATTTCGTGGGCGACACCTCCAGCCATTTCTCCTAGTGCAGATAATTTTGAAGAATGAAAAAGTAATACTCGTTGGTTTTCTATCGTTGTATTCTTTTGCAATTCCTCTGAAACGTCGAAGAAGTAAATACAGCAACCTATATAAAGCTTTCCCTCAAATACAGGGCCTAAAAAAACTCGAACATAAGTATTATTAACTTTCCCTTCAAAACTATTTCCTTCTCGCGTAAATATAGATCTTTTTATTTTATTTTGTAACTCGTCTAGAAAAACTACATCCCCCTTTTGAAAAAGGAAAGGGAGTGGTCTCTTTAGGAATGTATTCTTAGAATAAGATATATTATGCTTAGTTTTAGGATTGATAACTTTAAGTAAATTTTGAGAAACTTCAAGGATGTGAGAGTTTTCATCCAAAAAAAGTATCCCCCCTGGAAAAGTTATACTGAAAACTTCCCAAAATTTTTTCTTTAAAAAACCTCCAGCTCTTTTACCACTAGAATGACCCAATTTAATCGTTAACAATATATGTAAACCTAAAGAAGACGCCGAAACAATTACTTTTTCCTGCATATTTTTTGGTATTAGAGAAGTATTTAGATGGTTGTCTTGTGAGGATAAACACCACCTTATTAGGTCAGTAAAGTTATTATCGTTTACAAATAAATCCTGGACGCTGCGGCTTAACAATTCGCAGCTATTCGTTCCAAATACATCTACGCAGGCTCTATCGATCCAACTAACTTCAAAATTTTCGTTCAAAATGATACCAAATTTCTTCATTCTGCGAAATCGATTAATTTATGGATTAATACTTCGTCACTCTTTGAAAAAGTACTTTTCCGGATAAGAGTGAACGAATTTTCCTTAAGAGATTTTCGAATTAAAATTTTTTCATTTTCAATTTGAAAGAGGGGAAAGGCTCCCCACTGAACTGCCTTGCCAAATTGGTCTTGTAAATTTTTCCAAACTTTATTCACATTTTTCTCATCGAAATAGTATCTATATGTGTCTTTCCTTATACAGTTTTTCACTTTTCTACGATATGGGAAGATCATTTTGAGTATGACGCCAAAAAATGGCAACAGTTATTTTTTTGAGTCAAACACGTTAATTCCGTTGAATTAAATTTTCCAACACGATCTTCCAATTCACCTTTTTCATAAACTAACTCCATTAAACCGGCGGTGATTCCTCTGAGCATAAAACATTTAGGCTCATTGGAATATTCTTCAAGTTCAATATAACCAAAAGCCTCGTAACCATTTGATGATGTAAGCTCTAATGATTCTATCGAGTTATGCTCTTTGACATTTATCCGTCCCCAGCCAAGAGCATTTGCGACGGCAACAAGACCAAAAATTTTATCCCTATCTTCTTTAATCATGGGTGAGATAAGCGCATCCCACTCTTCAGAGTCTAATATCCCCGCAAAGGTGTTAAGAGCACAATTTTCCGCATCTTCGACCAGCATCTCTTTTGCAATATCGACAAATCCAAACCTATCCATTTCTTTGATGAAGTTTATACAAACCTTATTATAAAAATCCTGTGGTGTGTGAGCTAAATAAACATTAAAGGCGGGAATTAGCCCCTCATTGTTTCCCTCTAATGGCATATCCATAATTGTCTGAACAATAGTACTCTTATCAATATTAGAGGCTACCTCCTTTTCTTTAGGTTCTGGAGAAAAGGAAAACTGCTCAAATCTAGTAATATTGAAATCATATTTTGGTGCAACTAACTCCACAATTTTAAAATGACAGGATGTTGTATCGATTTGATTATAGCAAGACACTTCAGTGGCAGAAATATTTCTACCTAGAATTGCTTTCACGGCCCCCTCTATATAACCCTCCGTAACCCTACAAACACAGCCCTCAGTATTTATTGAACCACATTGCCAGCCCTCAACGTAATGTGAAAATGGAGATATCACCAGACCTTCATTCAAGTTCGAAAAATCTAGGATTCCAAAACCTAAGAATTTGAAGAGACTAGCAGCTAGCTCTAAATTATCGGTACTATTTTTTTGATTTTTTAAGGTCGTTAACAACTCAAAATATACTTGCGCTGCAGCTTCCTTAATGATTTTTTTTCCATCGATCTTAGTATTCATTTCTAAAGTTCGTTGCAATCTAGAATTATAATGATGGCAATGAATGACAGTATTCATATTTCCAATTATTTTTAGTCCTCTTGCGGCGTCTCTTTTAAAATCTTCTTGAGTAAACATATGAACACTCTCTACTATCTTAAACTTTTTCTATTTTGTAATTATACTCCCAGTAACGATTTTTCTAAATAATTAATTTTATAACCCTATCAATTATGGTTCACTGGCTCCGGTGCATTAACTGAGCGCTGGATTAATTTTACAATTCGATCCACATCAAAAGGCTTTAAAATAAGGTCGAGAGCTCCTTTTGATACGACTTCTTCCTTCGAATATTCAGAAAATCCCGACATTAAAACCACCGCCGGCAGCGCTGCATCATAATCTCTAATTTTCTCCAATAATTTTACACCATCTATGCCAGGCATCCTTATATCGCTTAGTACAAAGTCTATTTGATTGCTCTTTACAATCTCTATGGCTTCAGTTCCATTACTGGCAGAAAAAACATTGAAATCCTCTAACTTCAAATTCGTAGCAATTGATTTTCTCAAAATACCATCATCATCCACCACCAAAACTGTTATATTCTCATTTTTTTTCATCTTTTTCCCCCTTACAAATTCATCATGGTAACCCACGCAAAGAGAACGATGCGCAGCAAAAGCCAAAAGTATGAATATATTTGAGTGCTTTAAATATTTTCATACATAACTGCAATCTTCCCAATTTAAATATAAGATAGATAATATCACAGAACAAAATAATATTACCTTAATTTTTTAGAAGCTCTAATTATACTCTTCACTTCTCAGTTAAGTTTAAAGAAAATATAACTAAAAGGCCAAAATGACACCAACTTCAACAGATGACACCCCATAATTACCTGGAGCTACAAAATGGCGGAGAGCAAGAGATTCGAACTCTCGAAAGGTTGCCCTTTACACGCTTTCCAAGCGTGCGCCTTCGACCACTCGGCCAACTCTCCGTAAAGGAAGGGGTAAAACTAGCATTAAATTGAAAAATCGTCTATTCATGAGTTAGTATTTTTGCTTAAAACCGGACCTTTTTTCGCGAAAAAAGGTCGAGAGTACGTTAGAACATGCATAATGTTTCACGCCTCCCATAATTTTAAAATGGTGGTTGAGCTTAGGATTATTATGTAAATTATACCCAAGACTCAATGCCCCCCCTTTTAAATCGTAGGCGCCGAAAACGAGAGTATCAATACGCGCTTGTACCATTGCTGATAAGCACATTGGGCAAGGCTCCAATGTGACATAAATATTACAGTCTGTGAGCCGCCAATTGCTCTGAGAAAGCCCTGCTTTTGCCAATGCTAATAACTCTGCATGTCCACATGGGTCATAGGTCGATTCTTTTAAATTGAAAGTTTTTGCCAAGATTCCCTGACTTTGAGAGACAACAATGGCCCCAATTGGGACTTCATTTTTCTTATAGGCCTTATCAGCCTCTTCTAATGCGAGACCCATGTACCACAAATTTTCTGCCATATCCATTACGAAGAATTCTCCTCTTTAAACTTCAATAATATTTTTTTTGATCTTTGGCTTTTCCAAAACATACAAAAATGCACAAAATCTCTCTTCTCTTGGAGATTTTTAAAGTGAAATCTTACTCCGTAATTTATTCCTCGGCCAATTGAATACACTCGCTTGCTCATGACTTCACCATGTAAAGTTAATTCCTTAAACTCACCTAAGGAATGAATATGCAGATTGTCGCCGACTTTGTAGCGTTCAAAAGAAACTACACAGCCAGCATTTCTTCTTAAATCAGTAAGCCTTCCATCTATTCCCTCTGTCTCTAATAGGTCTTTTCTTATTTTTATTTTTACATCGTCTCGATAACGAAAATCAAATTCCCACCAACGAACACGTGGATAATAAATGGGAGAAAATAAAATAAATTGTTGCAAGCCTAAAATGATCAAGGACAAAAAATGACAATAAAATAAACTTCCTGCTTCGTACCTGATCGCCCCGTCATACATACCCACCATAAAATAGATTTGCATAAAAAAAGAAAATGTCCAATATGTATAAAGTAGTTTTTTAATTGTTTGAAAATAGAGTTTATAAAAAAGCAATAATAAAAATATTTTCAATATCACAAAGCCAGAGGAAACTCCTAAACCTATCTCAATGATAATCCCTATTAAGGCTAAAAAAAAATGACTCCACTGTAAAACCTGAATTCGATCAAAATCTCTTTTTAATTTTAAGTTATACAAAATTTTTTTCATTATTTTCTCAAAGTTCTGCAGATATTACCCATATCTTACCTTATTGATAGAAAACGACAAACTAAAGCTAATCTTTTCCACTTTTGCCTATTGCAAGATACTAAAGTATTTTTGTAAAACCTAATTTATGAAAAAACTCATTATATCCTCCCTCCTTTTTTATACGGCCCTCTTAGATGCAGCTGATTTTATCATTAATACTGATCATTCAACTATTAAATTTTCTATTAAGTATATGATAATCTCACATGTGGAAGGAAGATTTGAGAAGTTTCATGGTACTTTTCAATTTGATGAACAAACCAATTCTTTAAAAAATGTCCAAATAATAATTTATCCGAGTTCTATTGATACGGATAATAAAATGAGAGATGCTCATTTAAAAAAAAGGGATTTTTTTTACACTAAAAAATTTCCAATAATCTCATTTAAATCAAGTAACATTAAAAAAAAATCAAATATTGAATATATAATAATTGGAAATCTAACTATAAAAAACGTGACCAAAGAGACACAGTTTTCACTAAAACTAATTGGCAAAAATAAAGACACCTGGAATAATATCAATTATTTTTTTGAATTCTCTTCATTAATAAGCCGGTCGTCGTTTGCCCTCCATTGGAATAAAACATTAGAGTCAGGAAAATATCTTGTCGGCGATAAGGTCAATATCTCTGGGGTAATACAAGGTCAACCGCAAGGGGAGCAAACAGCATCTTCTAAGCATCTCATTCCAGACAACAAACAAACACGGGTCAGAGAGAAAATCAACCGCAAGGAATTACCAGCATTAGTGTTTAAAACAAAATCTAAAAGTCAAAATTTTCCATCAAAAACTCTCGCGATAAATTCTCTTGAACTCCAAAAAAAGACTGCTATACCTCCAGAAAGACCAGGTAAAACACTAGCTTTTATCCTTTTTACCTTTTTTGGGTTTGTTGGAACTTTATTTTTAGTTATTTTTAGCAAACTTTCTATAAAAAAAATTTTCGCACAATACTATGACTCAGAATTGAGTCTTATGGCCTTCCTTGCGGATGCCATAGCCATGGCATTTCTAGCAACATTCGCTTACTGTACCTATGAGATACTGACCTTGCTATGAGAATAAAAGCGGGATGAAATGGTGCAACCGGCAGGAGTCGAACCTGCGACCACTTGATTCGTAGTCAAGTACTCTATCCAGCTGAGCTACGGCTGCAAAATTTAGACTAGTTATATGTACTGAAAAACCCTTTAAATCGTCAAGCTAAGTATCTAGATATTTACAAAAATATGCTGAAGCTTAAGAAATCGGAACGATCACCCGCAGCAAAAGGAATCCAACAGCGACGACGCCACACGTCATTCGTTCCTTGAGGTTTCAATTTCAATAACTCTTTCTAATGATAGATGATGGAATTTTACGGACCTCCCGCTCGCTAATCTTAACCTAAGCTCAGGGTTAAAATCTTTTTTGGTACCACTTAAATCGAATTCTTTCTCTGGGTACTTAGCAATATATTCATCAAAGCTTTCTGCAATAACAAACTCCAGATGTTCAAAACCCTCTTTATATAAGTTATTACTTTTTGCGGAAGGCAATTCTACAATATCGATCTTGCGACCTCTAAAGATGATCGGAGAAATAAGTTTATAAGTAGCAATCTTTCTTCCTCCAACCAAAGATTCTCCAAGCAACTCGGAGAAAGTCGCCAATTTAGTTTTCATTTTGTAATATTCTTGAATGTCACTAACTCTATAGCAGATATGATCACAAAAATTATCTTCAATTAAAATTCCAGTCGCATCTATCTCATTAAATAAGTCATTTAAAAAAACTGAAGCACTCGAAACAAATTCTTTATAATGCCGATTTTTATTAAGTAAAATAAGATCACTATAACTGCAATCGACGAAATCAATATCGTCTAAATCAAATAATTTAATGAATGTATCGCATTGATTATTTAATTTCTCCCGCCCAATATCTCCATTTAAATCAATGGCTTCAATTTCAACAAATGTCCCTAATCCTTTAACTTGGTCCACATGAAATTTAATATTTCCTATAAAAAAGATTTCTCTTTTTTTATCGACTTCAACTAAGATTCCATTTGCATCACTCAACAGTTCTTTCATACTATTATCTTTCGATAATCGTTGTAATGTTACGTAGCTATCCTTAAATCCATGCATGTTTTTTCTGCGGTAAAATATTAATGAATTTTCAATTTTACCCGATCTTAATTTCAGCCGACCATTATTACAATTAAAGTAAGTATCTATCTGATGATCCTCTCCTTTAAAATCCGCACCTTTTCCTTTTAAAATAGTTCTAATATGATCTAAGTCATTACACTTGGCTTTTATTTCCACATTTAGATGTCTCATATCAACTCATTTTTATTAATCAAATTAATTTCTAATTTAAATATCATCTTTGTAAAATACCCGCAAATAAAAAGTAAATACTTATTTAGGTGCGAAAAGAATGATCCATATTGCATAATTCAGAATCGTGATAAAATCATTATTATGCTTTTCAACTCTCTGCATTTTTTATTATTTTTCCCGATGATCTTACTGATTACCAAGTTTACTCATAGAAAATATCGGATATATATTACCCTTCTCGCGAGTTATTACTTTTATATGTCTTGGAAAATTGAGTATATCGGACTCATTCTCCTCTCTACAATTGTTGATTATTTTGTTTCAAAAAAAATCTGCAAAACAAATTCAGGGCGGAGCAGGAAAATACTACTCATAACAAGTATAGTCTCAAATTTAACGATACTATTTATCTTTAAGTATTATAATTTTTTTGCCGTGAATTTTAATTATTTATTGAGTCTAATAAATATTAATTTAAATATTACTAAAATAAATATGGTGTTACCTGTGGGCATTTCCTTCTATACCTTTCAAACTTTATCTTATACTTTTGATGTCTATTATCGCAGGATTGAAGCCGAAAAAAAATTCCTAAATTTCGCCTTATATGTTAGTTATTGGCCGCAATTAATTGCAGGACCAATAGAAAGAGCTGGGACTTTGCTTCCACAGCTAAAAGAAAAAATTCAATTTCGCAAAGATTTAATAGAAAAAGCTGTAACCTTAATCGCCTTCGGGTTCTTTAAAAAGCTTGTCATTGCAGATAGGTTGGCGATCTATGTCGATGCTATCTATAATGCGCCAACTAGTGCTACTCCACTAGCATTACTAATCGCCACCTATTTTTTTGCCATACAAATTTATTGCGACTTTTCTGGTTATACAGATATTGCGCGTGGCTGCTCATGGTTAATAGGCATTGATTTAATGGAAAATTTTAGGCAACCCTATTTCGCCGGGTCAATTACAAACTTTTGGAAAAGGTGGCATATATCACTGACAAGCTGGTTTACCCAGTATCTCTATATTCCACTTGGTGGGAACAAAATATCCAAAAATAGAACTTACTTAAACCTGTTTATAGTTTTTCTCGTAAGCGGACTTTGGCACGGTGCCAATTGGACTTTTTTAGCATGGGGATTTTTACATGGCCTATTTTTAATTAGTGAAAAAATTTTCAAGTATGGTAGGGATGAAATCAAAAAGATTAATCATTTCTCTGATCTATTAAAAATATTTATAACATTCCACTTGGTTCTCTTAACATGGGTTTTCTTTCGATCGAAAGATATCCAGACAAGTATTTATATCATAAAAAAAATAATATTTGATTTTAAATTTACCTACCAGACTATTGGATGGAGCCTGATACCTTTTACCGGAGATAACTTGGCCATCAATAACTTTCTATTTAGCATAATCGCAATTGCTTTTCTCATTTTTATTGAATGGAAAAAATACCAACTCGACTTATGTAAAAAGGAATTTAAATCAATAAATTTATCCCTACTCTTTATTTTACTATTAATTTTCTTTGGTGAATTCTACAAGAATTCATTCATATACTTTCAATTTTAATATGAAAAAACATACTCTAAAGTTTTTTTTATTTTTCACCATTGTAATAATTCTTATTACCCTCAAAACGACCTCTTCACATCTCACTGCTCCAAAAAACTATGGTTGGGGAGGAGTATTATCTGGCGATATAAAAATTGATTCATTATTTATTGGGTCAAGCCATACTCGCCAAAGTTATGATTTAAAAATCATTGAAAAAGAATGCCGTTGCAATCCCTATCTCTTTGCATATAGTGGATTGGGACCAAGTTTTATCTATATTATTCTAAAGTATTTAATCGAAGATTTAAATATCAAACCTACTCAGGTCGTTGTTGAGGCCTATCCTTTTAAAATTCTATTCAAACCGCGAATGTATGATGACCGGATTTTTCATTTTGCACCTTTTAAAGTTAAAACAGAAATAATCAAATTACTTAATGCTAATGGGGATAAAAAATTAGATTTCACAAACTATGTTTCGCTCTTCTTGACCGGTAGAAATGAAACATTGCTATTATCGTTTTTCACTAATTCTCTTATTAAAAAATATAGCTATAAGGGTTCTTACCAATTTAAAGTTATGACATCAGTTACTCAAAATGAGTTTCAAAATTTTCCGAAAAACTTAACTAAGATAGAAAATCAAAAAACTATTCAATGGACAGTTATAGAATACTATAAAAAAATCATTAAATTATTGAAAAAAAATAATATTAATTTACTATTTATTGACCCTCCACTCCCAGCAAATATTCGCAGCAGTGAGATGGCCAAAAAGACAAAATCAATCTTACTCAAAGCTTTAGGCGCCAATAAATCGGACTATTTTGCTCCCTGGGAAAATCAAATCGAATATACGACCAACCCTCTGTATTTCAATGATTGGAATCACTTAAGCTCGCTGGGAAGGAGTATTTTCTCAAAAGATGTCGGGGCTTTACTTACCAACCTTCAACATGAATAAAATTTTAACATTAGGAAATTATCTCCAGGAGAATTACCACATAAATAACTATAAAATAATATGTATATCAATTTTTTAAGGGGGTCTTTATGAAAAAAAGAATCTTTCTATTATTTTTCTTTTTAATTAATTTCAATATCTTTGCAGAAGACTTAATTTTTAAAAAAAATGGCAAGGACTAAAGCTAAGACGATAAATTTTTCTGCACTAGATGGCTATAAACCATAGAGATCAAGCTCGACTAGAATGGCGGGCGCAGAGGGACTCGAACCCCCAACCTACTGATTTGGAATCAGCCGCTCTACCAATTAGAGCTATACGCCCAATATTCAAAAAAAAAGGGCCGGATATCCGGCCCCTTTCTATCGAAAAATAATGACCTTATTCCATAATTTCAGAAACAGTTCCAGCACCGATAGTTCGTCCGCCCTCTCTGATGGCAAACCTTAAACCTTTTTCCATTGCAACAGGATTGATAAGCTCAACTGCAAAGTTAGTATTATCTCCTGGCATAATCATTTCTACTCCGTCGTTAAGAGTAATGGCACCAGTGATATCTGTTGTTCTAAAGTAAAATTGTGGTCTATACCCTTTAAAAATTGGCGTATGTCTTCCACCTTCATCTTTATTAAGAATATAAACTTCAGCTTTAAATTTACTATGTGGATTGACTGAACCTGGCTTAATTAAACATTGACCACGCTCTACATCTTCACGTTTAGTTCCTCTTAAAAGAATCCCGCAATTATCACCTGCTTGACCTCTATCGAGTAACTTTCTAAACATTTCAACACCAGTGACAATAGTTTTTTGTGGGTCTTTAATACCAACAATTTCTACTTCATCACCAACGTTTACAATTCCTCTTTCCACTCTACCTGTTACAACCGTCCCTCTACCAGAGATAGAGAAAACATCTTCAACTGGCATTAAAAAATCTTTATCAATCGCTCTAGCAGGAGTTGGAATATACTCGTCAACTTTATCCATTAACTCTCTTACTTTTGCTCTACCAATAGCTTCATCGCGATTTTCTACTGCGGCAAGAGCTGAGCCAGCAATGATGGGGATATCATCACCAGGAAACTCGTATGAAGAAAGCAATTCTCTTACTTCCATTTCAACAAGTTCAAGTAATTCTTCATCATCGACCTGATCGACTTTATTGAGAAAAACAACAAGAGCTGGAACCCCTACCTGACGAGCAAGAAGAATATGCTCTCTTGTTTGCGGCATTGGACCGTCTGCAGCAGAGCAAACGAGAATGGCTCCATCCATCTGAGCAGCACCTGTAATCATGTTCTTAACATAATCAGCATGCCCGGGACAGTCTACGTGAGCGTAATGCCTTGAGGCCGTTTCATACTCAATATGAGCTGTATTGATAGTAATACCACGGGCTTTTTCTTCTGGAGCAGAATCAATATCCGCATAGCTCTGAGCTTCCGCACCAGAGGCCTCTGCAAGAGTCATAGATATTGCAGCAGTAAGAGTAGTTTTTCCATGGTCAACGTGGCCAATTGTTCCAATGTTCACGTGTGGTTTCGATCGATCAAATTTTTCTTTTGACATGTTACGGTCTCCTTAACAAAACAACCTATATAGATAGTAATTAACAGTTTCAAATTCAAAACAAAGTATACTAAAACAAATCTCCCTTGCAAGTGGAAAATGGAGCTCACGACGAGAGTTGAACTCGTGACCTCTCCCTTACCAAGGGAGTGCTCTACCACTGAGCCACGTGAGCGCATACTCACTCATTACAAGATGAGCACCTTTTTAACCTCAAAATTAACCAATTACAATCAAATTTTAATAAAAATTGAGGAAAAAATGGAGCGGGCGACAAGGTTCGAACTTGCGACATTCAGCTTGGAAGGCTGACACTCTACCAACTGAGTTACGCCCGCTTAAAATAATATTGGTGGCGAGAGATGGATTCGAACCATCGAAGGTGTACACCGACAGATTTACAGTCTGTTGCCTTTGACCACTCGGCAACCTCGCCAAATAATTTTTCAGTCTTTTCTGGAGCTGGCTATAGGGATCGAACCTACGACCTGCGGTTTACAAAACCGCTGCTCTACCAACTGAGCTAAGCCAGCAACTTAATAAAGACTAAGCACAAATTTATAATCGTTGAAGCATCAAATAACAAGATTAATTTTGCTTAAGCCCCAAAAAATTTTTCCATGGCGATCGCTGCGGCCACTGAGACATTGAGCGATTTAAGCGCACCATGACCTTTTATCGAAACATTTTTGTCAACGATTCGAGCGACTGCATTGGATAAGCCCCTATCTTCGGCGCCCATAACGAGGCAAACGTCTTGATCGGCCAAAGATTTTTCAGCGAAATCGGTATCCGCATGCTCTGAAAACCCAATGACATGAACTCCCTGATCTATCAGCTTTCGCAATGTCCTCGAGAGGTTAGAGCACTTAATAATTTTTACATGCTCTGCAGCACCAGAGGCTACTCTTAAAAATCCTGGGGACAGGCCAAAAGACCCCTTAGTGGGAATTAATAAGCAATCAACTCCATAAAAAGCAGCTGTCCGCAATATTGCAGCCCCATTATGCACATCTGTGACATGATCGAGAGAAAAAATTTTTAAAGGCTTGCCGCTAGAAATCCTTTTATAGAGCCAATCTGGTGACTCGATGACCACCGGATCTGTGAGTGCCAAAATCTGTGAAGGAATTCTTTTAAATTGGAAACCCCGCTGTTCATATTCTCTCTTTGCCTGGCTTTGAAAGTCATGAGAAGAAAACTCTTCAACAATAATACTTTTTAAGTCTTCCTTGGCGATAGCATTTTTTTTATTTAATTCATCTAGTCCTTCTTTGGTACAAATAATTTTAAAGACCTTACGTCCTTTTGAGCGAATCGCCTCGGCAATACTATGTGTTCCAATGACAATTTCGGTGATGTTTTCATCTAACATTTTTCTAATAATTCCTTAATGAGATTTATCGACTCGGCTAACCCAACCTTTTGCTTTTTATCGGTCGCCCTCCATCTGATCTCTAGCATACCATCCTGTTTATAATCTCTCTCCCCCAAAACCAGTTGTAGAGGTAGTCCTAAAAGTTCGGCATCTTTAAATTTATGGCCCGGCCCAAGTTTAGGCCTATCGTCATAAACGACCTCTATCCCCGCCGACAATAAGTCCTGATAAAGTTGCTCGGCCAGCTGCAGGACTTCCTTATCTTTCGCTATAACGATTAAATGGAGATGTGCTGGGGCAATAGCTTTTGGCCAAACAATGCCTTTTTCATCATGAAATTTTTCAACAGCGGCAGCGACAACTCTGGTGACACCAAGTCCATAACAGCCCATTAATGGCGCTTGCTCCCTTCCATTTTGATCGAGAACCTTAACATTCATTGACTTGGTATATTTATCGCCAAGTTGAAAAATATGGCCTACTTCAATGCCTCTCATAATTTTGACCTTTTCTCCAGTGGGCGCCAGATCTCCGCCTTTTGAGAGTCGAATTGAGGCTTGTTCGTAAGTCTGAGCATCCCTATCGGGAATAAAGTTTTTTAAGTGAAAATCTTTTTTCCCTGCCCCTACGACATACGCGCCAAAAACATCAATCTCATTGTCGAAAAGTATTTTTATTCCCTCAAGGTTTTTTAAAGGCCCAATAAAGCCAAGTTCAAGACCTAAATTTTTTATTTCTAATGCGCTCGCTGCTAAAACATGATCTGCGCCCAAATAATTTTTTAACTTTAATTCGTTTAATTCATCATCCCCCAAAAGAGTCGCCAGAATAAACTCCTCGTCGTCACCTTTCACGGACTTTAAAATCAAACATTTGAGAGAGTGAGACGCCCGACAATTTAAGAGGTCACAAACATCTTTTATTGAAGTCGTATTGGGGGTGGCAACTTCAAGTAATTCCCCCCCCGCAGCACTCGCCAAGTCATCTCTCTTAGTTTCCGCCTTCTCAATATTGGCGGCGTAGGAGCCGCTATCGGTAAAGATAAGGGTATCTTCCCCACTATCGGCCAACACGTGAAACTCATGGGTTTTATTATCTCCATCTGCCATAGCACCAGCATCCGCTTCCACAGGAACGGCCCCCACACCGATACGATCAAATATTCTTTGGTACGCCATCTTTAGATCTGCATACGTCTTATTCAAGCAATCCATATCCATATGAAAGCTATAAGCATCTTTCATCGTGAATTCGCGTCCACGCATAAGTCCAAAGCGCGGGCGAATTTCGTCTCTAAATTTCGTATTAATTTGATAAAGAGTCACAGGTAAATTTTTATAAGACCTGATAGTTTTCCTGAAAATATCCGTCACCGTTTCTTCATTTGTTGGACTGATACAAAGGTCCCGATTTCCCTTGTCCTTAAATTTTAACATTTGCCCTTGCATACTGTCCCAACGACCAGATTCTTGCCATAGCTCGCCAGGAGTCACCACTGTCATTAATATTTCCCAGCAACCTACTTTTGCCAGCTCTTCGCGAATTATTCCCTCAACTTTTTGGATGGCCTTTAACCCAAAGGGTAAATAATTATATAACCCCGCCCCGGATTTATGAATTAGGCCCGCTCTTATCATAAGCTGATGAGACGGAATTTCTGCGTCTGCAGGAACTTCTTTATATGTTTGCCAAAAACCTGTTGATAATCTCATTATCTATCCTAAAAAAGAATGTTCTTAATAACACACAATTACACTTCTTTAGCATTTTTAACAAGTGGGGAATTTCAAATAGGTATTTATGAAAAATTCGGGGCCAAAACTCGCGGCAGTTCAAAAGCCGAAATGGCTTCTTTTTCCAGAGACGATGCCGAAACGATTTCATAGGCACTAGGCGTATCTAGTAGTTTTTTACATAATAAATTATGCAAATTATGCCCTGATTTATAAGTCGTGATCTTACCCGCGATCTCATGCTCCAACAGAGCAATATCACCAATAGTATCTAATATTTTATGCCTGACAAATTCATCTTTAAACCTTAAACCTTCTTCGTTTACAACCTTAAAGTCGTCCAATACGACGGCATTATCTAATGATCCACCTTTTATCAGACCGCGTCTCTTCAGCATATCTACATCTTTTAAAAGACAAAAAGTTCTGGCACGACTAAGTTCATTAATAAAATTTTCACAGGAAAATTCAAATAACCTAACTTGATTTTTTATTTTTGGATGAGCGAATACTATCGTCGATTCAATTTTGAGTTTTGAAGCAGGCTCTATTTGTGCCCACTTATCCCCAACTTCTACCCGCACTGTATCCAAAATTACGATAAACTTTTTGGAGGCGTTTAATGTTGCGATTCCCGTTTCCTTTAATAAAAAAACAAACGAAGCTCCTGAGCCATCCATGATAGGAACTTCTGGCCCATCGATTTCACAATAAACATTATTAATGCCAAGACCATAAAGAACTGCCAATAAATGTTCCACTGTGTGAATAGCAGAAACACCGGAACCAATAGTGGTGTTATTCTCAGTAGCGCCGACCGTTTCCACACAAGCTCTTTGCAGTGGTGACTCAGCTAAATCGACGCGCTTAAACTGAATGCCAAAATCTGCCTTTGCAGGATAGAGAGTAATAGTAATTTTTTTACCTGTATGTATGCCAATACCGGTAACGGAAACTTTTTTGGCGATGGTTCTTTGATTTATCATTAAATTATCTCTACTTTAACTTTCTCTTCCCTAATCGGAATTAGTTAATCGTTTTTAATCGTGAAAAGAGCAATATGCCCTCAAGTATAGCGCAAAATATCCATTTCAGAGCCTATTGCGAAAAAATTTCCTACACTATTCGCTGCACATTTATCAAATATATACCATTTTAGCGATCTTTTTACATTCAAATAACAATTTGATTAATTACAATAAGTTATCCTATATAAACATATTTTACCGAAATTGTGAAATTGCCTCTTTTTCCTTTGAAAAGAAAATGATGTTATCCTCTGACCAATAATTGCAATAAGGAAGGCAACAAATGAGTATTTGGCGAGGTCAACCCCTCTTAGAATCAATCAATAATTATCGAAAAAACACTTTAATTGAGCATCTAAATATCCTCATCACGGAAGTTGGAGACGATTTTCTCGTTGGCACCATGCCGGTAGATAGCACCACAATTCAACCTCATGGCCTCTTACATGGAGGTGCCTCTTGTGTCTTAGCCGAAACCCTCGGCAGCATTGCAGCCAACCTAACTCTAGACCCTGCAAAAAAATATGCAGTCGGTCTAGAAATTAATGCCAATCATATTCGTTCCGAGAAAAGTGGTTTGGTATTGGGTAAAGCAGCGCCATTGCATAGGGGCCGCTCCACCCAAATTTGGGAAATAAAAATCACCAACCAGCAAAATAAGCTCGTTTGCATCTCCCGGCTAACTCTAGCAATTAAAGATAGACCCTCGCTTTAGTAGGTATTTTTTATAAACAGCGTTTTCCGTGAAGATAAAATGGGATACAGTGCAGCATTATAAAAAAAAAGGATTAATATGCATAAAATAATTTTCGGACTCATTTTTACAAATCTCATCATTCTTTCCACGGCATTTGCGAATGACGAAGAATACAGCCCTATGGTCTCCATTAAAATCGAAAATAATAATCCTTTCCTAAATTTGGCCCCAAAGCTCTTCTATGAAGATGGCGATCATGGTGCTACTCATGCCCTACAAACAAAGTATGCTATTAAACTTAAAGATGGATTTTTTCAAGATGGTGAACGTTGGACGGTTGAACTAAAGTCTGCTCTCTATACTGAAGACCTAACCCCACCCGGCAAAGATCTTTTTCCTAATAACCCACAGCAATTTCGTGAATTAACCAATCTCAATGTAAATTGGGATAATGTATTATCCTCTGATAAATCTGGAAAAATACATTTTGTCGTCGGCGCTGGAGTTTTATATATCAATGAAAAAGATGAGCGAGGCTGGGGTGCTGTAGGCCAACAAAAAAGATGGCATATTTATAAGCATAATGAATTAACCCCAGAGATCACTCCAATCTATGACAACCAACTAGGATCGACAGAAGAGTACACCTTGATGTTAACCGCTGCTATCGGTAAGACCATGGCCCTTGGGAACAAGGAAAAGATAGACTTGGACGAACACGATCGCGCCAAAATTGAGCTTGGAGCTGAATTAATAACTGTTACTAACGGCTCTAAAGCCTACTTACTCCTGGCTATTGATAAAACAATTCTCAATATAACAGAACAGCAAAACATCGGCCTCATTCTCAACAACCTAGCTAATTTTCACTACAACGGAACTCTTGAACTTAAGACATTTGCTGGCATTCGCTACAGCTTAAAGTCAGTAAATATAAGCACAGGTTATACCCGATCCTTTGGCAAACAAAATACTGACCTTCTGAAATACGTTAATGATGATGACATTTGGCAATTAGAAATAGAAAAAAAGTTTTAACGAAAGCACATAATTCGCATAATTCGCATAATTCGTGCCACATAATTCGTGCCATGCACTCGGGGCTTTGCAACAAACGCACTGTCTCGAGTGCATGGCACGAATATCAAGGGCATACACGTGAGACTTTCATAAAGTAATATTTTTTTAAATACCCTGATGTTCAAAATTGCATAACACTTTTTGTTAAAGTCCTTTAACTACAATGCACACTTTTTAAACTGCTCTTTAAAGATTCTAATTTCTTTATGTGGCAGCAATCCAAAGGAAAGAAGCATATCGTTAAAGCACTTCGTTCTCATTTGACCATATTCAGTAGTTAAACCTTTTTTCAATCCAACAATATTTAAAAGTCCATGATAATAAGCCGTCGCTTGACCAGGATTTCTAAATGCATATCTCTGATACTCAAGACCAGACATTACTTTTGATACTCCTAATTCCTTGTTGAAAACCTTCATGACCTTGCCGCTGCCAGCTTTTCCGAACTGAACAAGAGGGTCAAGAAAGTATCTAGCAATCCTCCATAATCTTGTTTGATAAGCAACTAACTTCTCTTCATCTGTTAAATAAGGAAAAACTAAATCTTCAGCATACAGGGCCCATCCCTCAACATTTACTGAGTTCATTGCATATCTTGACCTCACAATAGAAACGGGGTTTTCCAACATTTTACTAAACTGTAAATCATGACCTGGCCTTCCTTCATGTGCTGTTAAAATAGTAGCAGCACTTTCATAACTAAAATCATCAAATGGAAGTTTACCTGACGAAGATGTAGGGACAACAAACTCTGGTAAAATACCACCATTATCAATCAAGGGTGGCGGGTTAAGGTGTGGCACGGGGTTGGCCTTACTTTCAGCATCTCCAGCAAATCTAATGAGAAGTTTCTTGCTCGGAAGCGTAACTAAGTCATGCTTCCTAATAATATTTTCCAAACGGTCTGAAGCAGAATTATACAAATGGCGAACTTCTTTAATACTCGACACCTGCTTCTTTTTTAAAAATTTTATTACTGACCCGGGACTATTATCTTTTAAGTTATATTTTTTTGCAATTTTTCGAGCTACCTTTTTAAAATCATTGTAGACTCTTTTGTAATCTCGTTCACCTAACTTGATCATCTTTTCAGGTTCTGATTCTACCCCCACTCCTTTTAAAATTAATTTATATACTTCACGAGGATAATTTGGAGTTTTCCTAGCTTTAGGTAATAATCTATTTTTCACAAATCTATTGTAGAATTTTATTTTTTCTTGAAAAGTTTTATACTCGTCTTTCCAGTCTGTTCGGCCAGTTTTTTCTAAGAGCCCTTTTACTCCACTAACATAAGTTGAAGAGTCTTCTAAATATTTCTCTACGGCTCCTTTGAATGGATAAAATTTCTTTCTATTTTTATATTTTAACTGATGCCTTTTAATTTCACCGAGATATGCATCGACGAGATTTTTCTTATTATCATCAGACATATAGTACTTAAACCTTTCGACAGCAGCTGCTTTTCTTTTTTGTGGGGATTGGTCATTTATTAATTGTGACAACGAATTATAAACAGACTGACTAGACTTATAAAAAGGAATAGCTCCTAACTTATTTTCGACACTCTTCCACTTTAAATCCGTTTCAACCTTATCAAGAAGAACCAGCAAATCAACTTTTAGGTTCTTAGAGTTTACAGAAGCAATTTCATTATTTAGTCTCATCTTCCAAGATTTCAATAAACCCATCTCCTTTTCTGCAAGCTCTCTACTTGGATTAACGCCTAATGAGTCAAATTCTTGATACCCTAGACTCGAACCTAGTTCCGGATATAGCTTTGAAAACTCTTTGGTAAAACCTTCTGATACTTTATCTGATTCTTTGACCCAAGACTTTTGATTAAACGAGCTACAACTTTGAAAAGTGATTACCAGCAACAGTAATAAAATATTCCCTCTAAACATCGATACATCCTTAATAAATCATTAAATATTTGTACTAAAATTATCTACCACAGGAATTCCCAACTGAATATTTCATTGATAACTCAATCATCACGGCGAAACTAACTAAGTGCTAGATGTCATTAAGTTTTTCACAAGCCATGTATATAAGCCGTCATTGAAAGAAATTTTTCTTGGAAGCTTATTTGCAAACTTTCTTTTGACCGTCTCAAAACCCTCTGGAATACCAAGCATCTTTGAGACGATACCTGAAACCATTAGTGTTTTATGACCCCCTGGAAATTTCCATGCCCAAAATTCGTTCCATGCACTTGGTGAATTGCAGTAAACGCACTGTCTCGAGTGCATGGCACTTCTTTGTGGCACTTCTTTGCATTTTCACTCCATGTTTATGCTTGTTTTTTCTCTAATCGCTCAATTCGTTTTTCAAGCATCTTTTCGACTTCTCTAATTTTTTCCATCTTCTCGTCTAAGAGCTTCTCCATTGTTTCTCTGGTTTGCTCAACATAATTTGACTCTTGTTGAAGGCCAAAAGAAGCTAGTAAGCGATCATTGATTATTTTTTGATAACCTACACCTCCAAGTTCTTCGTCTAGCTTTTTAGCTGCGTCAATAACTCTGGAATCAAGACGAATTGTAATTTTCGTTCGATCACCTAAAGTACCGACTCGCCCTGCTAAGTCCGCAGATAAAAGATTTTCATTACCAAATTTTACTTTTGATATTTTCTTTAGAGATTCACTGAATTTTTTTCTTTTAGGATTCGCCATTGTGCAATTCCTCCCATTTTATTTCTAAGTATTCGTCATTAGGAATTTGCCCTTCTTCAGGCTCGTTAAAAATAACATCTCCAATTACTTCCATATCTCTTTCAGAGAAACCTTCTGTGATTATGTCTGGTTCTGAGCCATCTAGGTAAACCTTAATTTCCGGATAAACCTCTTTTGACTTGCCCTTAACCTTTCTACTTTTCTTCGCTCTCACATGACAATGAGCCTTTCCATGTTCACGAGGAGGGGGAAAAACAGAAACCGTGACTTCGCCATTCTTAACTTTCTCCAACTTAGTCAGAATAGCACAAAGTGCCAGACATTGCCATATGTAACCATACATTTCAATCACCTTAACTCCTAATTAGTCAGTTAGCTCACAGCAACTCCCAGCCTACGCAACGCAATTACTTTAAAATAGGTGGCTTAGAAAAGGAGATGGGCCTCCCCGAGTCCTTTCGTTTAAGGATTTGAGTGATAGTAAATATAGTTTAGAAAAGGCATAATGGAGCAAATGGAGAGAGTGAATATCAAGAGGTGTTTTTAAGGTCGATTAACTTTCCATAAGAGTTGATTAGTAGCTCCAGTAATTGCAATTAGGTACGCGGGTACCCATCGTGATTTTATCTGTTTATCCTTTTTCGGAAGGGCGTAGTCTGTGAAGATATACCTTGGTGAAAAGAATGTCTTTAATTGAAAAATTCTGGGAAAAACATTTTATGAAATGTCCGAATTAAAGGAATGTGGTTTGTTGGTGCGCTTTACTTTTGCTGGTGATGAATTTTTTGCCACCGATGGTTTTGCTGAGGTGGTGGATAGCTTTTGTGGAAATTTCTCGACCTCTTGGGGTGCGTAGCAGGTAGCCCTCTTTTAAGAGATAGGGTTCGAAGACGTCTTCGATGGTGTTGCGGTCTTCACCGAGGGTGGCGCATAGGGCTTCGATGCCTACGGGGCCGCCATTATAATAATCGTGAATGACTTCCATGATTTTGCGGTCCATGCGATCTAGGCCGGCGCAGTCTATGTCCATTAATGCTAGAGATTTGTTGACTTCTTCACTGCCGATGTTTTCGGTTTTATTGACTAGGGCATAGTCTCTGACTCGTTTGAGGATTCTGTTGGCCACTCGTGGTGTTCCGCGAGAACATTTTGACATTTTGTCTAGAGCGGTGTCGTCGATTTGAAGTTTTAATTTGCTGGAGTTGTTGGCAATGATGGTTTTGATATCTTTGGCGGCATAAAAATCAAAATGCAGGTGGGCGACGAATCTATCTCTTAAGGGATTGGATAAAAGTCCCGACCTGGTAGTAGCGCCGATGAGGGTAAAGGGCGCAATATCAATTTGCATGGTTCTAGCAGAGGGGCCCTGGCCCATGACAATATCCAGTCTGTAATCTTCCATGGCGGAATATAATATCTCTTCCAATGAGATATTCATTCTGTGAATTTCATCGATAAATAATACATCTCGGGCATTTAAATTGGTAAGAATGGCGGCGATATCACCCTTTTTTTCGATGGCGGGCCCAGAAATTATATGCAACTCCGAATTTAGCTCTTTTGCGATAATCATCGCCAAGGATGTTTTTCCCAGTCCTGGTGGGCCAGAGAGTAATGTGTGATCCATTGCTTGCTGGCGAATATTTGAAGACTGAACCATAATTTCAATATTCGCAACGACTTTTTCCTGGCCGATATACTCTGTGAAACTTGTCGGCCGTAGTTTTATTTCGTTGTTATTTTCTGAAATATTTAAATCTGATGAAACAATTCTCTCGCTCATAAAATTAAATCTCCTTTAGTACGAGGTGTACTAGCTGTTCCGATTTAGTGATGGAGTTTTTCAACATAATTGTATGGGCGACTTGGATAATTTTTTCTTCTTTAAAGCCAAGCTCTTTGCACGCCATGATTGTTTCTTCTAATAAATTGTTGTCGTGTTTAATGAGTTCGTCGACTTCGCCATTACTTTTGGTAGTGAATTCGGATTTATTTACCGAGGAGTACATTTTAACTTTTTGGATTTTATCTTTGAGGTCTAATATAATTTGGGCAGCGGCTTTGGCACCAATGCCCGGGGCCGTTGTTAGTATTTTTTTATTTTCAAAAGTGATCGCCTCTATAATATTTTGTACTCCGATATGTTGGACTAAAGAATAGCCTGATTTAGGACCCACTCCCTTAACTTTGGTTAATGTTTCAAAGAGCTTTTTTTCTCTTAATGACTGAAATCCGTAGAGCTCTTCTGAATTTTCTCTAATGACATGTGAAATAAAGATTTCACATGTTTCGCCCTCCACCAAGACATTATTATAATAGACTTGATGCCCGACTCCCGAATTTGCCAAGATGATAGATTCAACTCCATCGCTGAACAAAACTTTTCCCTGAATAAATCCAATCATTTTTAATCCTATAAATTTTGAGTGTGGGTCTTACTGTTTATCAGAAAAGCGTGGCATAAAGCTATTGCTAGTGCATCGCTCTCATCGTGACCGCAAAACCCCTGTATACCTAATATCATGGTGAGGATTTTTTGTATGCCCTCTTTTGTTGCATGACCATGGCCCGAGACCGTAGACTTAATTAAGTTTGGGGAATATTCAAATATTTTTTCCTTATGGGTTATGGAAAATGCAGCAATCATCGCACCTCGCGCCTGTGCCAACTTCATCAAGGCGGTGGGGCTTTTGACATAAATAAGCGATTCGACAGAGATGCAATCGGGAGAATATTTTTGCAAGATATCCCCACATGACTCATAGATATCCCCAAGTCTATTGATAAAATCCGTTTTGCAATTGTATTTTAATAATCCTGAATCTATATACTTAAATTTTTTTCCAGCAGTTTCAATAACGCCAAAACCTGCCGATCTCGATCCAGGATCTATGCCAAGTATTCTCATGAATAAATATTAACGATTTTTTTTAATTTCGACCAAAGCGATGCGTTGTTTAATAAGTTTGCGTTGCTTATATTCAGGGTGAATTAGAACCTTTATTTTTTAAAAAATGGCCAATATAAAAAACCCCTGCCCCTCCAATAAACTGAAAAAGAGCTATTTTATCATAATCGCCCACTGTGACACCCGAGAAGAGGCAGAGCCCAACAGATGCAAAACCAATTAATTGTAATCCTAAACCAATGTAAAATAGCATAACACCACCTTCAAACTTCTGTACTCTTTATACTAATTCCCTTATCATACTTTCAACTTACCTTACAAAAAGGATTTGAAATGTCTATCATTCTCAAAGCCTCTGAAATTATTGAGTCAAAACTCCCAGAACTCAAAAGAGGTGTCGATCAACTGGTAAAAAAGGGCGTTCGACCTAAGATGAAAGTCATTCTTGTGGGAAGTCATCCGGCAAGCGTTATTTATACTAACAACAAAAAAAAATTTTGTGAAAAGATTGGTGCATTATGTGAAATCCTACGTCTTCCCGAGGATATTAACGAACAAGAACTCGCAGCAAAAATTGGTGAAATTGCCGATGATCGTTCCACTCATGGACTTTTTGTGCAATTACCGCTACCGACTCATCTTGCGAATTTTGATTTTGAACGCCTGATACCCGCAGAGAAAGATGTCGATGGGTTTAATTCAGGAAATTTAATTAAACTATTAAAAGGTGATTGTGGTGTAGATGCTCTGATTCCCTGTACCCCTAAAGGCATTATATCCCTTTTGAATTTCTATAATATAAAGATTGCAGGGGCCAACGTTGTCGTCATTGGGCGTAGCCTGATTGTCGGTAAGCCTATGAGCATGCTGCTAACGAATCACGATGCAACCGTCACCCTTTGCCATAGCCAAACCAAAAATTTAGTAGAGCTAACAAAAACGGCGGATATCATTATTCTTGCTACAGGACGTATAGAATTTTTTGACGCCACTTATATTTCTAAGGCAAAAAAACAAACCATTATAGATGTTGGGATTGGCCATAATAAGCAAGGGAAATTGAGTGGTGATGCAAAGTTTATTGACCTTGCAGGTATTGTTCATGCTATTTCTCCTGTACCAGGAGGAGTCGGGCCAATGACGATATTTTCCTTAATCCAAAACCTTTTACAAGCAGCTGAAAAAAGCATATAAATTCAGTCGTTTGGAGCAATTATGAACAATCTGAAAACAACTTCTCTCTTTGCAGCTCATGTTGAGTTAGGCGCGAAAACATGTGCATTTGCCGGGTTCAATATGCCCATTCAATATGCCGGAATAAAAAGTGAAGTGGCAGCAGTACGGAATTCGGTGGGTGTTTTTGACGTAAGTCATATGGGCGAATTTTTTGTCGAAGGCCCTGCGGCTCACGATTTTGTTGATTTCGTCATCACCAATGATTTTAAAAATGCACCTACAGGTAAGGCGATCTATTCTCCGCTATGCAATGAGCGTGGTTTTATTATAGATGACTTAATAGCCTACAAAATTACAGACACAAAAGTTTTAATTTGTGTTAACGCTGCAAATATTGAAAAAGATTGGCTTTGGTTGAATAATTTTATTGGCGATTTCAACTGTAAACTTACCGATCATTCGGATACATATTCATTACTTGCTATTCAAGGTCCAGCAACAGAAAAGATCTTAAAAGAATTAAAACTTTTCCCAGAAAATAACTTTGATTATTATTCTGCGACACTTTTTTCCTATAAAAATGAGGAAATTATTATTGCTCGAACTGGTTATACGGGAGAAGATGGGGTTGAAATTTTTTGTTCACACTCTTTAGTTAAAACTATTTGGAAAAGCTTGTTAAATCTGGGCGTTATTCCCTGTGGGCTGGCGGCGCGAGATGTTTTGCGCTTAGAAGTTTGCTATCCGCTTTACGGCCATGAACTGAACGAATCGATTACCCCTTTTGATGGTGGAATAGGATGGACTGTCAAAAAAAATAAAATATCTTTTGTTGGTAAAGATTCATTAATCAATCACTCTACAAAATTTAAAATTGTTAAATTATCCTTAGAAAAAGGAATTCCTAGAGCGGGATACGCGGTTTTAAATAATGCTGGAGAAAAAATTGGTGAGGTTACTTCGGGTACTATGTCAGTGACCACTGGTAAAGGAATTGCCCTTGCATTAGTTGAAAAATCTAGACTACCGGAAGATAAAGCATTCTATATAGAAATAAGAAAAAATTCAATATTGGCGACCCAGCATACAAAACCATTTGTCAGCGGAGGACATAAATAATGGCGCATAAAATACCAGCAGAACTAAAATATACTAAAGACCATGAATGGACGAAAATCGTGGATGACCAAGTCATCATTGGAATTACCGACTTTGCTCAATCCTCTTTAGGAGATATTGTGTTTACAGAGCTGCCTGGGCCAGGAATTAAAATAATCAAAGGCGAGGCTTTTGGGGTTGTAGAATCCATAAAGTCGGTCAGCGACCTCTATTCGCCTCTAGATGGTGTGATCATTGAAAAAAATGATGAACTAGAAAGTCAACCAGAGCTCATCAACCAAGATCCGTATACAAACTGGCTATTAAAAATAAAACCAAATAATCTAGATGATCTAGACGAACTTTTATCTGACAAAGACTATCAAGAACATTGTAAGGATAGTTAAAATAAAGCATCTCCGCATAATTGCTTTGTTGCGTCCAATAATTTCATTAAAAATAAGATTATTTTCTTTACGAATTCCTCAAAAGGCATGATACTCCAGCTAAACCGACTTCTGGGATGCTCTTTAGAATGAATTATGAAAATCAAGAATCAGTTCAATTATTAAACACTGCCATTATTAAAAGCAAAGAAAAAAATATTAATAGTGCTTATGAAGAGAGATTAGCTGAAATTTGCCAAACTCCCGCTGTAAAGGCTTTGGGTAACGCTGTTACTCAACTTGCAGAAACACAAAAAATTTCTAGAGATGCAGCGGCTTTAGATATTATTGAAACAGTTAGAGAATTAGAAACAATATGGTCCGACTATGTTGTTATGGAAGGCATAACAAAATTAAAAGACTTTTTGAAAGAACAATAAAGTAGCAGCCTAACTTTTTACGACAAATCCCCATTCGATTTTTGTTCTACCATTTTCCATCATTCCTTTTGGTGGATTAGGAAATGGCCCCGCTTTATTAAAAGATTCTATGGCAGCTTCGTCAAGCTCTTGAACACCACTAGTACTTTTCAAAAAGACATCGACAATATTCCCCTGTGAATCCAAAGTTATTGTTAATGCTGTTACTTTATGAGAATCTGAGGCTATTCTACGGCCGGTTCTTTGGAGATTGTCGGCTTTTTTCCTTAGGGTATTTCCCCAATGCTGCTCTAGTTTTTGCCTTATACGATGATAGAAACCATAATATTTATATTCTATTGTATTCAATCTGGTCATATCACCAAGCGGCAAATCTTCCACAAAATCATTACTTGTGGCAAAACCATACTTCGTTAAACTACCATTTCTAAGACCTTTTTTTTGCTGCCCAGATTTTTTTTGTGTAATCTTTTTAATAGTTTGTGATCCCATTGACAGATCTTTAAGTGATAATTTTTTGAATATTTTACTTTTAATTTTTGACTTTATTTTTTTCTTTTCTGCTAGTACTTTTTTAAGTTTTCCACTTGCACCATTCTTTTTAAGGCCATTTTTTATCCCTTTACCTGCTTTTTTAAAAGCACCTATATTTTTGCTCACCGTTTGACGGTCATATTTTTGATTTAATTTACTTAAAAATTTGCTCTTTATTGGTTTCTTTCTTTTTTGATTATGTTCATTTTCAACAATTTGCATCTTGTTTTTTGGATTTTTGGATTTTGCACTTCTTAAAACTAACTTTATTCTTTTTTTTTGTTTCTTAGGAGCATGTTCAGACCATTTATAACCAATCTTTGATGAGACAAAAATAAAATGAATTATGATGGATAATATAATTGTTATATGTTTATAGTTTAATTTCATCGCAACTCTTAATAAATAAAAAAGAAAAAACTTTCTTCTCCTACATACATTATGATCGGCTTATGCGTGAATTATATTAAGAATTATTTCGATTAAAAAGAGTTTCTATCAGGTATTTAATTATTGATTATTATAATATTCATCATCACCAACCAGATCTGTTGAATCTAAGTTTTCTTCCTGCAAAGGATCTGAGATCGCACTTCCAGGTTCTGTACCTTCGACAAATGCTTCCATAAAGGCATTCACTTGATCTTCTTTTGCAATTTTCCCTGTTGCTTTATTTATTAAGACGTTTATTATCCCTGCCGGTACTTTAAAGTCTTTTTCACCGTAAAATTTTAAAGCGCTTTTCATAAAAGATTTCCAAATCGGTAAAGCTGATTTCGTTCCAGTTTCTCCCCACCCCATCGTTGTATTGTTATCAAACCCCGTCCATACGCCGGTAACAACCGTCGAAGAAAAACCTAAAAACCAAGCATCTATATAATCACTTGTAGTGCCAGTTTTACCGCCGATAAAGGGGCTAACTGCTCGGGCGTTTCTACCCGTTCCATGGAGCACAACACCTTTTAAAAGATTAGACATAATATAGGCTAAGCGTTTGTCGTAAACTTGTATCTCATTTAAATTTTTTAAAAACATAGAATCAGAGTTTGATTTGTCTTGTTCGGCGTCTTGCATCTGTATATCGACGAGAGGCTTTTCTTCAATCGTGGTTTCGCTTGACTCTTGCATTATGGGGTTCACTTTTTCAAATTGGCCGGCGCTCTCATTCACGGTAATAACGTTTCCATCTCTATCGGTAATCTTTAGGATTGTTTTTGCATTAACCAATTTCCCACCATTGGGAAAAATAGCATAAGTTGAAACTAAATCAATTAAAGTACTGCCAAATGAGCCAAGAGATAAACTTAAATCACTAACCATATCTGCTTGAAAGCCAAGTCTTTTGGCAAACTTAAGAATATAGGACACACCAACTTGATGGGCAATTTTTATAGTAGGTATATTGCGACTTTGTTCTAAAGAATTTCTATAAGTTATGGGTCCTTTAAATTTACCATCATAATTTTTTGGCTTCCAGTTAACTTGCGCCTCTCCTCCACCTAATGCCTCAGGGGAGTCGATAATAATAGAATTTGGGGAAAAACCTTTCTCCAAACCGGCAGCGAATAATATTGGTTTAAAAGCGGAACCAGGTTGCCTCTTAGATTGTACGGCGCGGTTATACTTACTCGTTACAAAATCTGTGCCTCCCACTAAGGCAAGCACCTCACCAGTCGTTGGATCCATTGACACCAAAGCTGCCTGGACACCTGGCTCCTGGTCAAGTTGGCAATGCAGATACCTTTCTTTGTTTAATATTTTTGTGAATTGCGGTGGAATCTTTTCACCAGTTAGCATCTTTTTTAAAAGAGTATTATAATTTACGGATTTTTTAATTATATTGACCTGAACAATATCTCCTATTTTCAAAATACTAGAAGGTTTTGTTACGTAGGGAAAAAATTGTCTCTTTCCTGAAATATTTCTTTTGTGCGCCCATTTAAAATCATCGTAGGGGATCAGCCCAGTCACCCCCGCGATACTTACAAAGAGAACCCTATGTTTGTCATCTATCCCAGTAACTCTTGCTGTATATATTTTTCCCAATTCAAGATATTGGAGAAGTGAATCATCCTGAAAAAACCCTGGTTGTATATTTATTTTTTCAAAAAACTTTGGCCATTCAATTAATTTATTAGTGATATTAGCATACTCAGTTTCATCGTATTCTACATCATACCGTTTTTCGAAATCATCATCAATATAGAAGTAACGGGATTGTTTTTTTAAAAAAGCTTTTCTGAACTCAATATCCTTCTGCACAATAAGCACACGATTCAATATATCAATTTTGCCTAAAGGCCCTTTAAAGCCTTGCCGTTTATCAATCTTTTTTGCTCCCAAATAAATAAGTTCATCGGCTTTCTCTTGCAGGGCTAAATTAATTGTTGTTTCAACCGTAAAACCACCATTCAGAAATTCCTCTTCTCCTAGTAATTTAACAACTCGTTGTCTTACCCACTCTGTAAAATAATCGGCTTTGAACATTCCATTTACTTTAACCATATACTTAATTTTTTCTTGCATTCCTTGAGCATATTGCTCCTCTGTAATTTTGCCGGTTTCTTTTAACCTTTTTAATACATAATGCTGTCTAGTTTTTGCTCGTTTAGGAGAAATATAAGGGGAGTATTTTCCTGGTGCAACTAAAAGTCCGGCAATCATAGCAGCTTCTGCGATGCTTGCTTCATTAATAGCTTTTCCAAAATATCCTTTTAAGGCAGATTTAACACCATAATAACCACCTCCTAGATAAACTTGATTTAAATAAAGATAAAGAATTTCCTTTTTAGAAAATTTCTTTTCAATCTTTTGTGCTAATAAAAAGTCTTTAATCTTTCTAGAAATGGACCTTTCCTTCGTTAACAAAAGAGATTTTGCCACCTGTTGAGTTATCGTGCTCCCACCTTGCACAACTCTACCTGCCTTTAAGTTAACTATAAAAGCCCTTAATAGACCTAGATAATCGACTCCTTGATGTTCGTAAAATCCATCATCCTCTGCAGACAAAAAAGCATCTATAATTATTTTTGGAATTTCCTCAAAGTCTGCAATTTCTCTTTTTTCTTTACCAATAGTTGCCAAAACTTCTCCATGCCTGGCAAGGATTTGGGATGGTAGTGACGGTCGATAATCGGCCAAGGTCGAAATTTTTGGTAAACTCATTGAGAAATAAGTCAAAACGGCAAAGCCGCTTATACCTCCTATAAAAGTGCATAATATTAAAAACCAAAAAACTTTTATAAGCTTATTTTTCATAGATCTGAACGATTCCAATTTGTAATTTTATCTTTAACCATTTTAAGTTCATTGCGTGTGAATTCATAGCTTTTTTGAAAAAATACATCTAATTTTTTAAATTCATCTAAAGGCATTTTTTCTACAGGCACATGGATTATATGATCAAATTGATCAGTATGTTTTAATTGCATTGACAATGCCTTACCATATTGCCCAACTAAAAAACCTGAAGCATTTATAAAAGAAATGCTGGTACCTAATAAATCAATCCCAATAATAATATCTGCACCTAACTTTCTCAAGTTTGCTACGTTATACACATTACTTGGAAAAACCCGGTAATTATTTGAAAAAGCGTATTTTCGAAAAATATCCCCGAAATATCCTTTTTTTAAATAAGTAACTGAATCTGTCTGCATATTGAAGTGGGGAACGAAGAAAGATTTTGTAAAATTTTGTATTTTCTTTTGTTTTATATTTTTATATAAGTACTGCTCCAAGCCTTGCTGCCAATCCCTAGAGAAAACATCATTTTTTTCTTGCTCTAAATATTTATAAGTATTCCACTCAATTTTTTTAGAATTTTGTGAAGAAGCCAATAAACCCGCATAGACAAGTCCAAGCCCAAATCCTGTCATCATATGGATATCAATCGATTCATCTTCAAATGCTTTTATTATTGAAGAATAAAGAAAAGTTCTGTTCAGGCCCGGTCCAAAAACGAGACAAACAACTGGCAATCTTTTTCTATACTGAGCATCATTTGCTATTATTGGTCTAAAAGTATTTTTGTCAATGGCAGGGATTAAAACATCTTGTTTTTTTTCTATATCCACAACATTTAAAATGTCCGGATGAGAATTAATTTCTGCACAAGAGGCTATATAAAAAGACAAAATGACGGTTACGATAAAATTTAATAACATACTTTAATCATCTAAATTTTCTTCTTTCAAGCTTTCGGTTAGCAGTGAGATCTTCTTTTCAGCACTTCCAAGTTGCTTCTTACACTTCTTAAATAAATTTATCCCCTCTTCGAAAACTTTTAAACTTTCCTCTAAGGCCAAATCCCCTGATTCCAATAGTTGCACCTTATCTTCAAGTTTATTTAGGATCTCCTCAAAACTTTTACTTTTTTCCACCATTTAATTCCTCCCAAAGCTATGCAGCGTCAAAGCATCGACATAATAATATTTTCTGTACAATAAAATACTAGAAATTTCAAATGGTTATGTCATTACTCAACAAGACAAATTTAGAGGTTAATTTTTCCCATGGTGAAAATTTGGCAGGCATTCTGATACCTTTAATTAAGTATTACCAGGAGGGTACTGTTGAAAAATATCTGGGTTCCACTTTCTGGAGCAATTGCACAACAAAAAACCATTGATACCATTGCCAATAATGTCGCGAATGCCAACACCCCTGGCTTTAAAAAGGATCGCTTAATTTTTAAAGAATACTTAACTTCTTTAGACAAAGGCAACGATGCTCCACCGCTACCTAATAAAGAATGGTCACCAAGTGATTTTTATCATTCTTATGGTGCTGAAAATTCTTATGTAAAGGTTGATGGTTCTTATACTGATCATAATCAAGGGCAGCTAAACCCGACTGGAAACCCTCTCGACTTATCAATCAATGGCCGCGGATTTTTTGAAATTCTAACTCCAAATGGAATTCGATTTACGCGAAAAGGCACATTTACTTTAAATAAATCCAACGAATTGGTAACCGACCTCGGGCATAGGGTACTAAGTAAAATAAATGTCCCTACAACACCAGAGGAGATAGAAAACTCCCCGCCACTGCCAAAACCTTCTGAGAGAGTAATCAAAATTCCTGAGGGTAGGTTTGTCGTGAGTAATAAAGGTGAAATTTTTGTAAGTGGAAAAAGAATCAACGACCTTTCTATCATTGAATTTAATGACCTTGGTGCACTAAAAAAAGAAGGCAACTCTTATTACATCAATTCCGCTGACAAAAATATTTTACCTACCAGCGAAAAATCATTTGTCAGTCAAGGATTTATTGAAGAATCAAATGTTAATGCAGTTGAAGAGATGGCCCATCTCATAAAAGCAAATAGACAATTTGAATCAATCCAAAGAGCAATGAAAGCATACGACCATATAGCCGGTAAAGGCGTAAATGAAATCTCAAGATTCTAGGAGCTCACATGGGTAATATTTTAATTAGTATCACATTTTTTATTTCCTTAAATTCAATGGCAATGATAAAAGCGCTGAACACTGCCGCCACCGGGATGGCGGCGCAAGAAGCGAATTTAAATGCAATATCTAACAATATTGCCAATGTAAACACCGTTGGATTTAAAAAAGGTCGAGTTGAATTTGAAGACTTACTATACCAAACGGTACAAGACCCAGGTGGTAGATCTTCAGCAAATACCAAATATAATGTTGGGATTCAGATTGGTACAGGTTCAAAAGTATCTGCCATAAGAAAAGAATTTATCCAAGGAAGTCCACAACTAACAAAAAACCCATTTGACCTAATGATTAGAGGTGATGGATTCCTAGGGATAATATTGGGTAGTGGAGAAGTAAGGTATACCCGAGATGGATCGTTTAATGTCGACAACACTGGGACATTAGTTAACTCTTCAGGGAATAAAGTTTTCCCAGGTTTTACCTTCCCTCCCAATACGAAAACCGTAAATATAAGTGAAGATGGAAAAGTAGATGTCTATATAAATGGTCAAGTCGAACCCAATACCATTGGTAATATTCCCGTCTTTACTTTTGTCAACCCCGTAGGCTTAAGATCTACTGGTAAAAACCTCTATCAAGTCTCAGATTCAAGTGGCTCACCATTACAGCATGTTCCCGGGGTAGATAATGCAGGCTTTCTGCAACAGGGCGCTCTTGAGTCCTCCAATGTGAGCATCATGAATGAAATGACCAGTATGATTAAAGCCCAAAGGGCATTTGAGATGAATTCAAAAGTTATGGGCGTTGCAGATCAAATGTTGCAAACGATCAATAATATTCGCTAGTGAAATATTTAATCCTCCTCTTATTTATAATCTCTATAGAAAATAATCTCTTTGCAAAGACGTGCAATATTGTTATTCCCAAGGTTATTATTATTTTAAATAAGAAACAAAATAATATTTATCCAAAAATTGAAAGTAGCTGTCCGCTTAAAGTTATCCAAAAATTTTTAACATTAACAGCTAATTTTGAAGGGGAAATCAAAACATCTTACCTCCTTAAAATTTTTAAAGATCAATTTTTAGATGTACAACCAATTCTCAACCAAAAAATGATTATTGTAATTCCCATTAAAAAAATTATAAATAGCAGACTTGAATTAAAAAAAGATTTATCAGTAACAGATATCCTATCCTTAGATAAAATAGGTTTTTTGTTGCTAGATGATGCTAAAGACTTATCCGTAAATAAACTCTCTGAGGACCTCGGTGAAAAAAACATTAAGCTAACAAGCCGTAAATTGCATAGAACGTGGTGGTTAAAAGGGAAATTGGTAAAAGAGATTACGGCATATTTTGCAAAAAAAAACATCCCCTTTGCGGAAGAAAATCTTAAGGAATCCCATTTTTATAAAAAAATCATCATCACCGACAACCCGAAGAGATACATTGTTCCTATAAAAAAAATAAACTTTGTAAAGACCGTCAAAGCTTTGACAATGGATACACCAATACAAGTAAATGACTTTACTTTCAAATTACTGATAAAAGCTTTTAATAGTGTTGAAGCCACTTATAAAAATGGCCCGATTTCAGTAACCTACAGTCTGACGGCGCTCTCAAATGGGCGCTACGGAGACAATATTAAGCTAAAAAATAATAAGACTAAAAAAGTTGTTATAGGCAAGGTAATTGCTGCGAACACAGTGCAAATAGGGCTCTAGGAATTTTATTCCCACTGTATTTTTTAAAGCTCAAAACAATGCTAAAATAAAAAAGTCTACAATTGTGAAACAACAATCATAGATGAGTAAGTCTTCAAGGAATGAGGATGTTTTTTAACTAGGATGGTTTTTATGCCAGCAGAGAATATTAAACTAGCTTCCCAACAACTATCGGCCAATAACTCAAAACGTTTTATTCCTAAGCCCTATAGAAATATTGCAAAAGCAATGGAGAAGCAATTTGTAGAGCATATGTTAGAACAAATGGGAAAGACCGTACCAGGACAAGAGAAAAAAGATACCGCTACAAAATATTATGAATCGTTGCTTAAATCCGAGAGGGCAAATTTAATGGCACAAAACAACGGTGGAATTGGTATCCAGGATATGATTTTAAACAAAATTTATCCAAAACGAATAGCACCACAAAAAAGTATCAATGCTTACCTCAAAAGAAATTCGCAAAACTCAAAAGATGAACTTTTAGCTAACAATATTAACGACACCGTTAATAATTTTCGTCAGTTAAATACGTCTTTAACCAGCAAGGAGGACACTCATGAGTAATATAGAAAATGCATCTCGAGTTCCATTTTTTCCCAACAATAGAGATTCAAATAATATTGGTTTAAAAAGAACAAACTCATCAAAAATTCTAGAAAGAAATAATCTAGATAGAGTTAATGAAATTAACAACACCACTCAAGATGATGTAAAAGTTACGATTCCAGAAAGTATTAAAGATTATTCTAGAATTAAAAAAGCAGTTGATGCATCTCCCGAAATAGATCAAACAGAAAAGATTGCAACATTAAAACAACAAATTAATCAAGGCACTTACAAAGTTGACTATGAAGGACTCGCTGACAGATTATTAAGCACAGAATTCTGAGAGGTTATATGAAAATTTTAGATAATGATAAATTTGAATTGCATTATTTCCAAGTAACAGATTTATGGAAAAGATTTTGCGAATTACATAATGAGCTACTTGAATTAACTTTTGATGAATATGAATTGCTATTGGCAGGTAACCTTGATTCTCTCAATGAGAAAGTCTTAATAAAAGAAACAAAGATCAAGGAGATTGCGGCAGTAGAAAGAATTAGACACCAACTTATAAAAGAAATTGATAGCAACATCGAAGTAGAAAACGGCATCAATTCAGTTGTTGATTTATTAAAAATAATGAGTAAAACAAAATTTGAAAAGGAAAACAATTATCTTACAAAGTTTAATGGCCTTTTAATTGATATTATTGAAAAAATTCAAGAGCAAAACAAAAGAAATCAAATATTTATTAATAAGGCTTTAATATCTCTTAAAGATATCAGATTGGAAGCGATGGGCACGAAATCATATCAAACTTATGATAAAAGTGGCTCCACTCAACATATAGACACTTAATTTAGACAGGATTTTTATTTGGCCGATTTATTAAGCATTGGAAAAACAGGTTTATTTGCCTCCAAAAAGTCTCTAGAGACTACTGGCCATAATTTGGCCAACGCTAATACTGAGGGCTTTTCGAGACAAAGAGTTATCCAGCAAACGGGTATTCCAATCGTCAAAGGTGGACTTATCCACGGTACTGGGTCTCGTATAAAAAATGTTGTTCGTATTCATAACGAACATGTTGAAAAAAAGCTACACGATGCCACATCGGAACATAGTTTTTTCAAAGAAAAGGCATTTCAATTAGCGCAAGTTGAAGATGTTTTTAATGAAATTAATCAAGATGGATTAAACAAAGTATTAAATAAATTTTTTAACTCCTTTCGAGAACTCGGCAATCAGCCAGAAAATGAAACGATTAGATCTTATGTGAGGGATAACGCAAAATTGGTTCTTAAGGATTTTAAAAGAATTAAAACAACATTAGACTCTATCGATAAAAATATTAGCCGAAAGGTGCAGGCCAATGTTGTTGCGATTAACCAAATTATTACAAATGTAGCCACCTTAAATAAGAAAATCGCAACCTCCGAGTCCTCCAGTGATGAGGCGAGTGACTTACGAGATAGTAGAGATAATAAAATCAATCAACTTTCCGAGTTTTTTCAAACCAAGGTTTATAGTGATGGAAAAGGTAGGTATGTTGTTTCTGCTGAGGGAGTGGGAACTTTGGTAGCAGGTGGAGAAGCTCAACTGCTTGCCGTAGGCGGTGATAATAGAACAGGTAGTGAACCTGATGGCCGCATGCATGTTTATTTTAAAAATAGACCTTCTTATCCTTTTACTAACAAAATAAAAAAGGGCGAATTGGCGGCGATGATTGCTGTTAGAGATCAAGATATTGGCCAATTAAGAAAGAATGTCGACCTCGTTGCCTTTGAATTTATAAATACAGTGAATGCAATTCACAGACGCGGTTATGTCAACAGACAAGTTAAACTTGATCCTCAGGGAAAAGCGATTGATAACAACAAAAACCATCCTATTAATGGTATTAATTTTTTTGCAGTACCAAAAGAATTAAAAAATATTTCAGAAAACATCGCACTTTCAAAAGAGGTACTGGCAGATCTTTCCAATATTACCACAGCAATGTCACCCAATAGTCCTGGTGACAATAGAATCGCTTTGGCAATTTCTAAACTGCAGAGTGAAAAGATTTTAGATAACGGAACAACAACCTTGGAAGAAAAATATTTACAGTCCATAGGCACAATAGGATTAATTTCCGGTAAGGCAAAATTAAACGCTGATCAATCCCACGGTATTCTCAATCAAACAAAATCAGTTAAAGAGCGTTTCTCTGGAGTTAGTATTGATGAAGAAGCTGCAAATATGGTGCGCTATCAACACGCCTACGATGCTTCAGCAAAAGTTATGAAGACAGCTGAAGAAATGTTTCAGACAGTTTTGAGTATCAAGCGATAGGTAGATTATATGAGTCGAGTTTCAGAAAATAGTTCATCAGCTGCAGTTAATTTTGCTATTTCACGAGCAAAATCTAAGTTAGAAGATTTACAACTTAAAGGTTCAACCATGAAGAGTATGAACCGCCCTTCTGACAACCCTGTGAGCAATATTGAATCTCTGACGATTAAATCAGCTACTGCAGACAATAAGCAGTATATGCGAAACTCAAACTTTGCACAGCTAAACCTAAGTGCAACAGAACACGCGCTAGAAAATATTACTGATATTCTAGTTAAGACCAAAGAAATAGGCATTGCTCAAGCATCAGACCTTTATAATAGTGATGTTAGAAAAAATATCTCAAATGAGGTGGTCCAGTTGAGAAATGAATTACTGGTTATTTCAAATAAGCGTATAGGTAATAAATATATTTTTGGTGGTTATGCCACTACCAAACCACCTTTTGATAAAGATGGAAATTATCGTGGAGATTCTGGCCAAATGGCACTAGAAATCTCTAAAGATTTTTTTATTCCGATCAACCTAAATGGTAGTGAAATATTCTTTTCAGATGACGATAGTTCAGCAAAAATGGCGCATCCATTAGAAAAATTTCAGCAAATGGAACGAACCCCAAAATACGATGTGGGTAAAGAACCTAAACAGCTAGAAGATGAAAAAGAAGAAAGTCTGCAAAAAATTGATCATTCGATACAGGAAAAGCAAACTCAAAAAAGGGATCTCGCATCAAATGCAGAGCATCAAAACTCCTTCAAGCCACGGGATAATATTTTCTCTCAACTCAATACCTTTATTGTTGCCTTGGAATCTAATGATCCTAAACTCATACAAGATCTTTTAGAAAAATTTGATAATTCAATTAGTCGCCTCATTACCCTGAGAACCCGTGTCGGCTCACTCATGAACTCGCTAGAATCAGCGAAAAGTGGAATTGATCAAGAAAATATTGATTTTGCTACTCGTCAGAGTCAAATTTCCGATGCAGATGTGGCAGAATTATTCTCCGACATACAAAAGCAGCAGCAAATCCTTAAAACTACGTATCAAGCGGGCAAGGCTAGCTTAAATAGAACTCTCATGGATTTTGTATTGTAATGCGTAGACAACTGCACTTTAAGTGTAATATCTTAAGCCTTTCCTTTTTTTCCTTGCTTTTTGTGTCGCGGGATAATATATGGACAAATGCATCACCGTTTCATAAAGATACCTTAAGGGGTTTTAAATAATGTTGGTCTTAACAAGGAAGCTTGGAGAAAGCATTGCCATTGATGATCATATCAAGATCGTAGTAGTACAAATCAAGGGTAAGCAAGTTCGATTAGGCATAAAAGCCCCCAAGGAAACTAAAATACATCGAGAAGAGGTCTACAAGGCTATTCAAGAGCAAAATACTGAGGCCTCACAGGCCGATTTATCAGAAATATCTAAGCTCACTGACGAACTTCAAAAGAAATGATTTCCCACTTGCAAACTCAGGTAACTGGCCGTTAAAATCTTTTCAAGTTGGCCATTATGGCCGGAGGTAACACTTACGGAGGCATAAAGTGAAAATAAGTACAACTCGATTTAATGAGCTTGAGGTAGATAAAAAAGACATCATTTCTTTCAAGGAAGGCTTATTAGGCTTCGAAAATTTAAAAAAATTTTTCATCGTCGATCCAGGTGATCAAACACTTATTTTATGGTTACAATCTGTTGAAGATGGGTCTGTTGCTTTTCCTATTATTGAGCCAAAGATTTTTAACCCAGACTATTCTGTTAAATTACTACCTGCTGAATTTGCCAGCCTAGATCTTGAAAACTTAAATACAGCAAGTGTCTATACTATTTTAACGATCCCACAAAATGTCACAGAAATGTCGGCAAACCTTAAAGCCCCTGTGGTCATAAATAATGTTTTAAAAATTGCCAGGCAAATAGTCCTACAAGATAGTAAATTAGAAGTCCGCCACCCAATGTATATAGACCTAAAGAAGTATATAGTGAATTTTACTTCCGATGACTCTAAAAGAACTAATATCACGCCCATTGCAGATCCCTCGCCAGAGGAAATTATGTCTCCAAGCATAAAGACAGTCCCGGCCAATAAACCAATGAATAAAGAATTATAGGTTTTTAAATAGTCAGAGTCGTTTCAGTGGCCGTGCGAGATAAATTAAGGTACATGCCTGCATCTGGATTTTTAGGGTCTTTTCCAAGCACTCTCTCCCATTCAGTTTGTGCTTCGACAGTTTTCCCCGTTCCATAATAAATGACCCCTAAAGCGATTCTCGCGTCCGAAAAATTGGGGAATTCATTCAATAATTTTTTTAGCTCTTCAATCGCTTTTGAAACAAAGCCTTTTTTAGCATAAACTTTAGACACTTTTATTCTCGCCTCTAGGTTTTCTGGGTCTAATGAGGCTGCTTTGTTAAATTCAAATAACGCCTCATCAAATCGATTGTAGGACATATAGAGGTCGGCAATTTCGTAATGCTTTAAGGAAAATTTTTTGTTTATATGTTGGTCATTTATTCCCATAGACCCCATTCCACCCTTTATCCTCTCATTTGCTTTCTCAAAAACCTTTTTTCCTTCTTCATATTTACCAATATCATTGTACAGTACAGACAAACTGATGGAAGCATCTGTATGCGCAGGATCCAGCTCTAAAGTCTTATTAAAAGCCTTAATGGCCTTGCCAATTTCTCCTTTTAAATGATAAATATTTCCTAACAAGAAAAAAGCTTCAGTGGATTTTCGGTCAACATTGACTACTTCGCTTAGCAATTGCTCAGAGTTCTTGTAATCTCCTCGATTAAACAAATCCCTGCCTCTTTTAAGAATTTCTTCGGTATTGGTCATCATGATTTTGCCCCACTCAGTAAGCGATTACATGTCTGATAAATCTTTTTAAGCCCTGGCATAGACTGCTTATTTATTTTCATTTTATAGGTACTATAATACCCTACACATCCCTTGTAGTCTTTTAACTGTAAAGAACTCTCAAGTACCCTGAGCATTGAATGATTTTTTAAGTTACTGTCATGAAACCTTTCAATGATATCCAAATACCTAAACCTAGCGGAATCATAGACTTCAGTTTTAAAATAAAAATCGGCAATATATTTTTCTTTTTCTTGAATCAAATCGTTGCAAAGTTTAATCTTTTCTCGCGAATCTTTAGTATATTCGGAACCTGGAAACCTCCTTAATAGCTCAGCATAATACTTAATGGCTTCATGGCCTGGAGTTAAATCTCTGTCAAATGTATCCGGTAATTGCAGATAAAAGGACTCGGCTATTTTCCAAATAACATAACCTAATTTTTTATTTTTAGGATGGAAATCCCTAAAAAGAATATAAGCCGCCGCAGCCTCTACATAATTTTCCTGTTTAAACAAGATATCAGCCTGCAGTAATTCTCCATGAGTTGCGTAGTAGCTATAGGGAAATTTACTTCTTATCGAGTTTAATTTCTCTGTCGCCAAAAGAAAACGACTATCCTCGACTAAGCCAAGTGCTTCTTTATAAAGAATTTCAGCCTCAGTTTGTCCTGAGGGGCGTGGGGTACTACAAGAAATGGCCAAGCATAATACAAAAATTATGCATAAAAAATTTTTTGTTTTATAGAGCATATGAACCTTCTTTTACTTTTTGCTAAAGATAGCACCGAGCAATATTCATGGTCAAAAAAAGTTAGGGTAATGGCCGATTATAAAGATTACTGTACAACTCAAGAAAAATTAGTTTAATAGCTGCGGCCAGAGGAATAGATATGACCATACCTAAGGTGCCCATGTATTGAGAGCCCAAAATAACGCTAAGGACAACAATAATGGGGTGTAAATCGACAATCTTAGAAACCAGTATGGGAAAAACTAACGCAATATCAATGACATTCGCGATTAAATAGAGCAACATTATGCCGCCAAATGTCGGGCCCCACCCATATTCAGCAATACCCAACGCTATAGCGGGAATCATTCCGAAGATGGGTCCCACATAGGGAATTATATTGGTGACCCCAGCAACAAACCCCAGCAACAGAGAAAACTTAACGCCCATTATTAAAAGGCCAACAGTAATAATTATTCCAACGATTGAAGCTTCAACAAATTTCGCAAAAATATACCCACCAAGCTGCTTATTAAATTTAAAAATGAGATTATACAGTCGTTCAAAAATTGAATTTGGGCACATCTTTAAGACTAGAAACTTAAAATTCCTGCCATCTTTCAAAAAGAAAAAAAGAAATAATGGGATAAGAAAAATCCACTCAAGTATCGATGCAATCAGAGTTGGAATCTTTAATAAAAATATTTTAGATGATTTTTTAGATAGCTCAATGCCATCAGTTATTAACTTTTCGCCTATATCAAAAGTTGTTTTTGATTTTATTTCGTGTCTAATTTTTTCATAATTTAAATGTACGGTACGTTCAATTTTTGGAATGAAATACTGAAAATTTTCAGCTTCACTTACAATGACAGGCGAAAGCTTCACCAAAGGGTAAACAGCAAAAAAAAGTAATCCTACAAAAATGAGAAGAATAGATAGATTTTTATTTAAACCCGCTTTATTTAACATAGGAATAAATGGATTAACGATCAAATAAAGAACGTAAGAAAGACCAATAGGGATAAAAATTCGAGAAATACTGGTAAACAAAGCTGTGATTAAAAGAATTGTGCCAAAGAAAAAGATCATTCTTCCTCTTTCGCTCATTCTTCTCACTTTTATCAGGACGGGTCTATTCATTTTTTATCTTCTAATTGTCTTAACTTAAACTTCAAAGCACGCACCTCTTTAGTTATTGAGTGCAATCTATTTGCAATAATAATTGAAACTGACTGCAATAATTTTGTCGCCACAACTGGATGTTCGTTAATTAACTCGTCTAAATCCGGCTTAATAATACCTAATAAGGAGCAAGACTCCTTTGCAATGGCAGAAGCACTCCTGGTGCTATTGTCTTGCAAAAGAGCAAGCTCGCCAAAATAATCGTAAGGATCTAAAGTTAAAATGATATCACTTGTACCTTCGGAAAAATCTTTACCAAAGCCACTTCTTTCATCATTCACCGCAATACTAACATGACCCGAAAAAATAAAATAGCAGCCGGCCCCCGAATCTCCTTGACGAAAAATAACTTCATTATCTTCGAATGATCTATAATGTAGAAATTTCGACAAAATTCTTAGCTCTATATCTGTAAACTCTTTTAGTACTGTGATTTTTCTTAAAAACTTTGGAATATTCGGTTCCCAAGAGCTGGCAAACGGGCCCGCCTGCCAAAAATATTTTAAAACTGATATTTCCAATTTTTCTGGCGAATCTTTTTGATCTTGAATGTCTCTCTCATAACTATCCATATTATTCCTCAATGAACCCAATATTGTTCATTTGAACCCAGCCACTGAAAGAATTAGGTTTTTCAATTAACACCCAGCCAGAATTCTCTTCCCCAAATATTAACTTCGAGCCAGCTGGTAGTGTGTCTAACTCTTCGTAGACTTTTGATGGACCTTCTCTCAATGAACTCGGATTTAACAGTACACCAATTTTTAAAGTTGAAAAATAAAAGATATAACTTAAATAGGGAATCAAGGAAATGCCGAGAAACAAAACAATAAAGCGAGCACTTCTCAAAACTTTCCTTTTAATATAGAAGAGCGTTGTCAACATAAGCATTAGTGAAAACATTAAAAAGATGTCATAAGAGGCATTTGCAGAAACAGACATAAACTTATCCAACCAGGCAGGAGATGAGTCTATATCCATGACAGGTATTTTTTGTTGCACAAAACGCAAATTTTTATAGACCTTGCTGCTTTGAAAACCTTTTTTCAGCGCCAACTCTAAGTTGTAACGACTGGCTGCGTAGTCCTCTAATTTTCCATAGATCGTCCCTAAATTATAATGGAACACACCCCCATCAATTTCGCTCTTTTGTGATAATAATCTATCTCGCACTTGTTTATACTCTTTTTTAGTATAAAGCTCTTCTAATGACTTTAGGGTTTTATTCATGGTAGTATCCTTGAGACATATTATCGTCTCTGGGCCGAAAGAAATCAAGAAGCACTTGAAACTTTTGTGAGGAATCATGCAAGGTGTATTTGATAATGACATTGAAGAAAGCTTTGACCTGTTATTTTCTAAAATATTAAAAAAACAACAATTAATTTCCGAGATACAGCAGGCAAATCCTGAAAAAGCTGAAATCAGTAAAAATATACTTGATCACTACGCAAAGTTAAAAGGGCGAGGATTTGTTTACGATTATTTATCTTCAGGTCAAGGGCACGGTGCCTTTACCAAACTTTTGGACGACTCCGTTAAATATGACCTGATATCTAGTATTGGTGTGAATATCCTCGGTCATTCACACCCTATTTATATCAAGTCATTTTTGCAATCGGCCCTCTCAGACACAATGATGTGTGGTAATTTACTGACCTACCCCGAATCCTATGAACTATCGGCCACCCTTTTGCAATCTGTTTCCAAGTCAAACCTTGCACATTTTTGGTTCACTGGCTCGGGAAGTTTTGCCAATGACACTGCATTGAAAATGTTATGGCAAAAAAAATCTCCTAAGAAAAAAATTATAGCATTTGAAAAAGCTTTCGCGGGCAGAAGTATAGCGACTCAAGACATAACTTTTAACCCCGAGTATAGAGAAGATATGCCCCCCTCCATCGAGGTTTACCACGTCCCGCACTATGATCAACGGACCCCCGACTCTTCATTGGCAAAAACTTTGGCTGCACTAGATGCCCTATGGCATCAACAAGGTGACAATTTTTGTGCCCTAATGATTGAATTAGTGCAAGGGGAAGCTGGTTTTGTCTTTGGAACTAAAGAATATTATACCGGGATATTTAATTGGGCCAAAGAAAAAAACATCTATATTTGGATTGATGAAGTTCAATCATTTATGCGCACCAGAGAGCTCTTTGCGTTTCAAGCATTTAGACTTGACGAATACGTTGATATTGTAACGGTAGGCAAGGCATTGCAAGCTTGTGGAGTTTTATATTCAGCTGAATTAAACCCGCGCCCAGGCTTAATCGCGGGAACCTTCAATGGTTCAATCGCATCGCTTAAGGCGGGGAAAAATATTATAGACTACCTCAATAACGGACATTTTTTTGGAGAAAATGGTAGGATCGCCATGCTTGAAAGAGCTTTCTTATCTCGACTGTCAGAGCTAAAGCGGGGTAAATGCAAAAATAAAATTGGCTATATAGGCGGCTTGGGCACTATGATCTCGTTTGAAATAGGAGATTCATCGGCGGATATTACCAAGCAATTTTTATTAAATTTATACCAAAATGGCGTTATTGCATTTTCTGCAGGTAAAGAACCAACGAGAGTGAGATTTTTGTTACCGGTTTGCTTAACTGATGAGAATATAGATGACATCTTCTCCATAATAGAGAAATCAATTAATCAAACATTATAGGTTTTTATGTATATATTAAGATCAGTTAAAAAGTCAGACTTTGATGATCTATTCAAGCTTAGCACTTACGTTAGTTTTATAAATCTCCCTGCCGACAAAGAATTTATCAGGAATAAAATTCAAAATTCTTTAACAAGTTTCGAAAATCCAACAACTGATTTTACAAAAAATTATTATTTATTTGCCTTAGAAGACTGTGAAGAAAAGGAAATTATTGGTGTTTCTATGATTCATGCTCAACATGGCTCTAGCGAACGACCTCATTTTTATTTAAAAGTTGGAAAAGAACATAAGTTTTCAGATACAACCAATACTGGTTTTATTCATGGCACCCTAAAATTAGGTTATGATACAGATGGCCCGACAGAAATCGGCGGGCTTGTATTGCGCCCAGAAAAACGCGGCAGTGGTGAAAAACTAGGAAAACAATTATCCTTTGTTCGCTTTTTATATATGGCAATGAACCCTACTGAGTTTAAAAAAGAAATTCACACGGAGTTAATGCCACCGTTAGATAAAAATGGCAATTCCCCACTATGGGAAGCCATTGGCAGAAGATTCATGAATATGGATTATCAAGATGCCGATATACTCAGTCGATCTAATAAGGAATTCATTTTAAGCCTCTACCCTAGCGACACTATTTATGAAACCCTATTACCTCCTATTGCTAGAAATTCCATTGGAAAAATTGGAGAGGATACCAAACCTGTTAAAAATATGTTAGAAAAAATAGGGTTTAAATACATCAATGAAGTAGACCCCTTTGATGGAGGCCCCCACTACAGGGCCAAATTAAAAGACATCAAAGTCGTAAAACAAATGTTTATGGGCACTGTTAGATATTTAGCTGATTCCCCCGACACCGACACCGACAAATTAGATATTAAAAATTTATTAATAAAAATTGTCCTACCAGACGCTTCCTTTGCTGCAATACATGTAAAAGGTTATGTCTCAAAAATAGGGGACGAAAATATCATCAATATAATAGATGCCACCGATTTAAAAAGATTAAACTTGACCGATGGATTTATCACGAATGGAATTTACTTTTAAAAAATGGAGTAACTAAATGTATTATGACTTAAAAGGCAATTATTTTTCAGGTGCATATCAGCTGCCACCTAGCAAAGGACCCGATAGTGTTGAACAATTTATTATAAGAGAATGCCCAGCAGACGTGGATACAAAACTATGGGAATGTGCCATAGATTACCGCCATATTGAGCCGGCTCTCGAATCGGCAGAAGCGGGCTTTAAAGTTTGGAGAAAAATCCCCGTAGAAGGAAGAATTGAATTTCTCAGAAAATACCAAGAAAAAGTAATTTCAAGAAAAGAAAAGATAGCAGAAGCCATAGCTTTAGAAACCGGAAAGCCATTATGGGAAGCGCATACCGAAGTTTCCTCTGTTATTAATAAAGTCACAGTTACCATTGAACATGCCTTGCCAAGAATAAAAAGCCAGCATATTGATGAAATCTTTCCCAATACAAAAGGCCACCTATATTTTAAACCACTGGGTCCATCTCTCATTATTGGACCCTTTAACTTTCCTTGCCATTTACCAAATGGGCAAATTCTCAGTGCTTTGATTGCCGGCAATAGCATCGTTTTTAAACCGTCTGAAAAAACTTGTTATAGCGCTCAACTATTAATTGAGTGCTTCCATGCTGCCGGTTTCCCAAGTGGGGTTATCAACTTAATACAAGGGGATGGAGAGGTCGCCAGAAGGCTTCTCAAAGAAAAAGCTATCAAAGGAATATATTTTACTGGCTCCAAAGAAGTAGGCCTAAAAATTTTAGAGGCCACCCATCAAGATTTATCCAAACTTGTTGCTTTAGAACTTGGTGGAAAAAATACTTGTATTCTCAATAAAGATATAAATATTAATTATACATTGGGTGAAATGATCAAATCATCTTTTATAAGTGCCGGACAAAGATGCGTATCCACCGCAATTATAGCTATCCACGAAGACATTAAAGATGAATTTATTTCAAAATTTCATGAATTGGCCAAAAAAATTATTATTGATCACCCTATTCAATATGAAAATGAACCCTTTATGGGCCCTCTCATTGATCAACAATCCATGGAAAATTATTTGCTCTATATGGGGATGGCAAAAAGAGAAGGTATTGAAGAAATCATGCGTGGTAAACAAATTGAAAGAAAATTCCAAGGTAACTATGTTTCTCCTTCAATTCATTTAGCGGAAAGAATGGATCCATCAAGCCATTTTTTAGCCAGTGAAATTTTTGGACCAAACAGTACTTTTATCCCATTTTCCACTATCGATGAGGCCATTCAAATAGCCAATATGACCGAATATGGTCTCGCCACATCTTTGTTCACTCAAGATAGAAACATTTATGAACATTGTTTAAATGAAATTGATACAGGTGTTTTAAATTTTAATAGAGCAACAACTGGTTCAAGTGCCATGATTCCCTTTGGCGGCGTTAAGAACTCTGGTAATTATCGACCCGCTTCAATTGCCACCATTGATTCCTGTGTCTATTCTCTGTGTAGCTTAGAAATGGATGCACCAAAGGGAGGGGCCATAGAGAAAATTAAAGGATTAATGGAGTAATTATTCGAAGTTTTTAATATTGTCTTTTATTAATTAAAACTCCGAGTTTAGAAGACTTGCTCAAATCTTCTTTAAGTTTTTTTTCCTCTTCAATATCGATTGAAGCATTCTTCTTATAACTTTCTAGAATTTGTCGTTCTTTTAATTTTTTTTGTGATGCTTGCAACTTCCTCTTTTCTCTGATGATAAAAGTCGTCATATCCATCTTTTTTTCCACTCGGACTTTCTTCTTTTTAAACAATGCCTGCGGATCGTTTTTATCTCCTTCTTCTATAATGATATCTTCGTGGCCATGAAAATCATCATCACTTAATAGATCAATACAATCATCCTGTACTTCGACACTTGGCCCTGACGATTGTTTAAAGGGCAGAATTTTGGCCTGACCTACATCCCCCTCTAAACCGAGAACCTCCAACTCTAGGATAGATGTGGAGCTATCTTTAACAATACTTTCATCGGTAATTGTAAGGTTATTTATCTCCTGCGGGGATAATATACCCAGCAAAAGAGTTAAAAGATAACTCGGGTCAACCTGCTGAATTTCCTGATCTACTTTTTTTCGCGCTTCCATCACTAACTCTTATCGTCCGCCCTAGAGATTACTTGAGCAATTTGCTCTGACTGTAATAATTTCGGTCAGTTAAAGGATACCTTAAACATATTTTTAGGCTTACTATAGACAAATGGCCCAAATATATTTATAAATACACATCTAGAATCAATTGGGGTGTGGCGCAGTGGTAGCGCAGTAGACTGTTAATCTATTGGTCGTGGGTTCGAATCCCTCCACCCCAGCCATTTTTCTCCAATGCAAATCCGCAAGTAACTTTCTCGTTTTTTTCCGTCGCAGTCACCGTCCCCATTTAGAAAACCTCATTTCGAGGTCAAGGTCCATAGTGACCGCAGAATTGCGCCTACAATTTGCCCATCACCCCGTAGGTAAGCGTGCCATGCACTCGGTGCCCTGTCCAAAGTGCATGGCACGTACGATGCGTACGATGATTTTGCATATTGAGTTTTAAAAGAAGATTATTATGGTCTGATAATAATAATTTTATTTTTGCCGCCTGTTTTTTCCTAATCTCTTCTAAGGCAAATCCAGCATCTAAAATTTTACCAATTTGGGGTCCAAATTGTAAAAAATTCCTATAATTGCTAAACGCGTTGTGCGCCGAAGCACTTCCTCATATACTAAGAAAAAATCGGTTAAAGAACCTTGACTTCGCATACTGCAAGCTTATGTTCCGCCTATGGTAGGTACTACCGTGTAAATTAAATATTCATTTTTCAAATATTACGCTTTGATGAGTAAAAACATGAAGAGTAATTTTGATGAATAATAAGAGGAATGATTATTATGTATAAACTATTTAAGAGAATCGTTATTATGTATAAACTATTTAAGAGAATCGTTACCCTTGTGATACTTGCGACTTTGCTTCCCTCCTTATTGATTACAAGAGTTAGCTTTGCCAATGATGGTGACAATGTTCCTTCAAAACCAAAATTTATTGATTCAGCCTTAGTAAAGGCATTGGGAAAAGTCGTTGTTAGTATTAGTGGCGGTACAGAACAAATTAAAACAGACTTATTGAACTCAGAAGAGGAAAAAATTGTAGGATTTGTTAAAGTCGAAGGCTCTGTGCTAAATGATTTGGGAAATAGTGATATAAATGATGATAATAGTTTTAAGGCTTCTATGTATAATTACAGTATAAAACTAAACGAGGATTCCGATGTTGAAGTCTCTTTTTCCATTATCAGTATTGAAGATGAAGACAAAGGCTATGAAGTAGAAGCTCTTAAGCTCCATTATCAGGATCTCGTCAAAGTAGGGTTTGTGCTAGATTTAGACCTTATCTCTGGTAAAAAGACCATAGAGTTATTTAAAAGAGGTGGTACGTATTTAAACTTAACCACTAAAGGTGTCATTAGCGCTGGCTCAGATTATGATATTCATGATGAATCCAATCAGATAAAAGGAAGCTTTAGTGGATGGAGTTTACCTACAGAGGTAGGTATAGAACTCGGACAATATTTCGGAATTCATCGAGTTTTTGCCAAAGTCCAATATGAAAGAAAATTATTTTCACAAAAAGAGAGTTCTTACATGAGTGATGAGGATTATGCTTTAGCTAATCAAGATTTTAATGATGGAAAAAGAGGTGATGAAATAAGAGGTCATGCTTTATCACGACATAGTGACAAACAGGGTCTCAAAACTGAAGTTGGTTATTCTAGAAAAACAAAGAAAGGGGAAATACTCATTTTTTATAACGGAAATTATGTTACAGATAATCTGTATGATAATGTGAATAAAAGAATTTTTAATGTCAATAACCCTCGACACGTAATCACTCTAAAATACAATTTTTAAAAAAGGAATTTACCCCTGTCATTACCACTCAATCTTGACCGCTTAATTAGTGGCTGGTGCCTTTTAAGCGCATAGCCTTATAAATCTCAATAAAAAGCAGAATAATTTAAATTTCGGCCTGTTCAAAACGAAAAAGGCCCCTTAGAATAAGTTTGCAATAACGTAAACATAAGGGAGCCTTTAAATGTCGATAGACATCTCACAGTAAGCGAGTAAGCGTGCCATGCACTCGGTGCCCTGTCCAAAGTGCATGGCACGTACGGTTTGGCACGTACGATTCAATGTTAATAAGATTTTACCCTAATGGATGAGGTGCCCGGAGGTGCCAGCAGACCTGTGAAAAGATAGTCGAAATTCTATTCACCGGTCTCCCGGCACCTTATCCCCTGGCATATCACTGAAGAGTTTACTAATAATTATAAAGTAAAAGAGGAGCTTTCGCTCCTCAAGTTAATTTAAAGATTATTTACAATGACCAATTGATAAGCCAGCAACTGAAATTTTTGCTGTTTTTCCATTTACTAATTTAACATTGGCATAAACAAAAGAATGATAAAGATTTGTTGAGAAAGCTAATTGAACAGTTTTAATGTTCTTAACATCACCAACGAATTTGCCTAACAATGCAACTGCTCTCGCTGAATAAGCTTTAAGTTCAAGATCTTTAGTTACAAAAAAGTCCATATCTTCATTTCCTTCATCAGAAGAAGCTTTACCGTTAACTACGAATAGCTCTGGTGTTGCACCTGCAAAGAAAGTAGAAGTTGGCATGAAGTTGCTTTCAAAAGCCTCTTTGAAATCATATTGTGTACTTTGAGCTTCAATAACTTGGTCTACGCCACCGTTATCATCAACAAAAGAACAATGCATGCTTAATTCAGCAGAATATGCTGTACCAGCAAATGCTACTATGGATAGTAATACTAACAATTTTTTCATAATTTCCCCCCATTAGAATAAGTTTAATTATAAATACTTTTTATATAAGAGCCTGACAACTGCCTATGAAGGGATTGTAATAAGTACAGGCGCAATGCAGTGGAGTGCAGTTTAAGCAGGAAAATCGTTGTAGTTATGGATATCCCCCTACCTAAGACAGGCTTAAGGCTATTTTTTTGTTAATTGAGTAGAGTATTCGAAGTATTCGTGCCATGCACTCGGTGCCCTGTCCAAAGTGCATGGCACGTACGATGTGGCACGTACGACACTGATAAAATGACCAAAATTCCAACACCCCATGAATTTTTTACGATCACGAACCTATTATTCTATTGAACAGATATACTTAAACGAAGACAATTTAAAGAAAGTTTAAACTCAGTCTATTTTATTAAGTTATGAAAGGAGCCAGAGGAGTGAAAGATTCCATTAAATTAAGATATTCCTTTCTCTTATTTATTTTCTTTTCATCTTCCTTTTGGTCGTTTAAAGGCGAATCTGATGACTCTTGTACTGAAGCCCTTTCCACCGATATCCACTACAAAGTAGCAAAAAACGATGCCATTAGTATCTGTGGTTGGGCCCTTCCGAAAGATATTTCTTGTGGCCATTCTTTAATCTTAGTTCCTGGTGCGCCAATAAGTTTAGCAAAAGCTATAGAGGTCTGTGCCGCCGAAACGGATCAGGCCATAAGCGCGGGACTATTTCACAATATACTTCCTAGAGGAGTTAAAAGCTTTGAAGATGCGTTGAGAATAAATGTTCTTTATTCTCCCGATGAGATTTCCATGGGCCATAGCATTTTTACAAGTTATAACCTAAAAAGCTTACGTACCAGCATTGCAATCGCAGCTCTTTATAGTGAAGATGAAATGGTGGCAAATTTACTAGTCCCATGTGCTTTGTCCAGGCTTGGTACAAAACAGGGCCCGGAACTAGTCACAGCAGGACCTTTTACATGGGAGGATTATAATAAATCAAACGAAAGCTGCTTAGAAGATTATGGGGAAGATTTTGAAGGAGTCTTATCAGATCTCTCAGATTAATGGTTGACCTTACTCCGATAATGTACGACAATATCGGAGTATGATCTATCGTATTATTAACATTAGTAAAAACAGGAGCTTATTTCTTTTCGGTGCAAGAGGAACAGGGAAATCAACACTTGTAAAGTCAATCATTCACCAGAGTGAAGAATCAACTTTATGGATTGACCTTCTAAAGGAGACGGATGAAGAGCGTTATGGGCGACACCCCGACCTACTCTCGCACGATCTTCTGGGTACAAAGTATGACAGAGTGGTGATTGATGAAGTCCAAAAGGCGCCTAAGCTTTTAGACATTGTTCATTTAGAAATAGAAAAAAATAAAAACTTACAATTTATATTAACCGGTTCAAGTGCACGAAAATTAAAAAGGGGAGGTGCTAATTTACTTGCCGGTAGGGCCTTTACCTACTCCCTTTTTCCTTTTACTTTTATAGAGCTAGGAGATGATTTTAACCTCCTCGATGCCTTAAAATATGGCTCCCTTCCTGGCATCTATGAATTAGATGGACTTGAAAAAATAGAATTCTTACGATCTTATGTAAGAACTTATTTGAAAGAAGAAATACAAATTGAACAACTCATTCGAAAACTCAATCCCTTTAAAGATTTCTTAGAGATTGCGGCGCAACTCAATGGAGAAATTTTAAATTATGCAAAGTTTTCAAGAGATGTGGGAGTAGATGATAAAACAATTGTCAATTACTTCCAGATTTTGGAAGATACTTTGCTTGGGTTTTATCTTCCTGCTTTTCATCGCTCAGTAAGAAAAAGGCAATTGGAATCGCCCAAATTCTATTTTTTTGATCTAGGTGTAAAGCGGGCACTGGAAAGGTCTTTAACGATTGATTTAAAACCTCATTCATTTGCCTATGGATCTGCTTTTGAGCAATTTATCATTATTGAAAGTTATCGTTTGAATGAATATTTTAGAAAAGATTATCGTTTATCTTATTTAAAAACCAAAGATGGTGCAGAAATTGATCTTGTCATTTTGCGTCCAGGGCTCCCCGATGCACTGATTGAAATTAAATCTTTTGAGAGAATAAAGATCGACTCAATAAAGCATCTCAAGGCTTTCCAGAAATCTTGGGATCAACCCTGTGAATGTTTTGTATTTTCACAAGACGTAAACGACTCCATTGTCGAAGAGGTTCATTTTATTCATTGGAAAAAGGGTCTCAAACTTTTATTCTCTATTTAATTAAAAATAATCTCCTACGTGTAGGTTCACTTTCGCACAAGTTTTTGAAATTGTTTTGCCCTCTAAATTGATCCCATTCCTTCGCGCAGTCCGACATTTGTGATCTACTTATTGAGTCATCACATCCTTGATAATAGATCCAATTGTCGTATGCTACCATCGCCATTTTAAGAAACCATGATCTCCCTATTCTTCTTCGACCCCTAAGATGTAAAAAGCCGCTCCCAAAAAATTAGGTCTATACAAGAATATTACGCACCTTTTATGCTTGTTATTTAAGATAGTTAGTGGCTCTTTATAGGGATAAAAAAAACCAGGTTATTATTTTATGTTTATTTTAACTGAAATAACCTCCTAGTAAAATAACTAATATGCGAAATTTTTATCGTCTTGCTCTTTTTTTCTCGCATTCGTAGCTCGCTGTGATAGCAATTTCAAAAAACAGATCTATTCCAAAAGTGAGGAGAATGATGTTAGTGAAAAAAATACTTGCAGTAGCCACTATATTAATTTGTGCAACGACTTCGACGACAGCTTATTCATGTGGCAGTTATAAAAACTTAAACAAATGTAGTTCAGCAAAGAAGGCGTTAAAAAGATTAAAGAAAAAGAATCCCTACACGTTTGATCGGGAGTTCGTAAATGCAGGGGAGAAAAGATTAGAAGCATTTGACTACGATAAATTTTCTGTGGAAATAGCGGATCTAAAAAAAATCAGCAAGAAGGAAGAATATGCATACTATACCTTCACACTAAAAGGAAAAAATCCAACTTATGATCACTCTAAATTAAAAAGTCCTCTTAATCAGGAAATGATGAGTGCTAAAATTCATTATTATAAATCTTTGACCAAGAAAGGAAAACGTCCATTAATAATAGGGTTTCCTACAATTATGAAAATGGATAAAGCTGAGCCTATATTTTCAAAATCCATGACAAAAAGAGGTTTAAGCGTCATGATTTTAGAGGTGGAAAGTATCGTCGAGCCCAGCATCCCCCTTGATGAAATTAATAATATTATGAGACGATCTATTATAAAAGCCAGAATGTTAATTGATATTGCAGAGAAAAACTTTCATGAAGAATTAAATTTATCTACGATTGGCACCTGGGGCCTTAGCCTTGGCGGAGTAAATGCTGCGACCTTTATAGGAGTAGACAGAAGAGTTACTGCTGCTTTCGTAATTTCTGCCGGTGGTAATAATGCTGATATTTTTACTCATAGTAAGCAGAAATTTGTCACAATTTTTAGAAATAAAAAATTAGAGGAATATTCCTTTACCCCCGATCAATTTTTCAATTATATAAGGGAAAACTCAATCGTTGACCCACTCTACTTTGCCCATCGTGTACCATCTGAGCAAATCAATATAATCATGGCCAGAAAAGACAAACTCATTCCAACGAGAACCCAAATAGAACTTTGGAATGCCTTTGGGAAACCTGGACCTATACGTAAAAACTGGGTAAGAGGGAAACATAAAAGCCCTATTTATAGATATCTATTGGTGCCAACCTTTCCAGGGAGAATAGCTAATTTTTTTAAAAAGAGATTTAAGGGAAAATAGTGATTTGCCAACGAGGTCACCGGTTTTTTAAATCAAGATCAAGGTCATAGTAATGAAAATATTTTTCGCTTTTTTAATGATGTCTCATTCCTTTTTGGTCTTTGCAACAAATGCTAAAAAGATTCCAAAACTTTACCAGAGTGCTGTGGCAAAAGGCGCTGTCTACAATATCTTACATGAAACAAAATATCTGCGACTTTCAACATTGCAAGAAAAAGGGGCGCAATTTCCTTGGCAATTTGTCGAGAGAATAAAGGGAAAAAAAGGAGCTGCATTTATCATTGCTATCACGGAGAATAATGAACTTATTCTTGGGCAACAACGGAGAATCCCTGTCCAAGCGGAGGTTTTAGCACTCCCAGGCGGATTAATTGGAGATAAAAACTCAGAGACTACGATATGTGAAACGGCGAAAAATGAACTCCAGGAAGAAACCGGTTATTTTGTCGACCTAGATGATTTAGAGATTGTTAATGTTGCACCATCATCTGAGGGGCTTACAAATGAACTCCATCATGTCATTTTTGCAAAGAAAGCTGCTACAAACCTGCAGGTTTTAACATTAGAAAACGCCGAGAAACACGCAAAACTCCACCCGATTTTAATAAAATTAGATGAAATTGAACAAAAACTTGAAGAAAAAAAGAAAAATGGAATTTTTGTCGACAATAAAATCTATCAGGCCCTATACTACTTAAGAAAATTTGGACATATGTAACATACAAATTTACTTAAGGAGAAGGTCATGAAAACAAGGCTCTTAAATAATAATAAAAGTATTCCTACATTGGGACTTGGAACTTGGCTGGCAGAGGCGGGAGAAGTTCATAAGATAGTGAAATCTGCAATTAAAGACGGCTATCGACATATCGACTGCGCTGCAGTCTATGGAAATGAGAAAGAAATTGGTGATGCACTTTCGGAAGTACTGAGTGAAGGAATAGTCGAACGGGAAGAGCTTTTTATTACCTCCAAACTTTGGAATAATGCTCACGCAAAAGAAAATGTACTGCCAGCACTTAAACAATCTTTAAGTGATCTAAGATTAGATTATTTGGATTTATATCTTATCCACTGGCCAGTTGCTTTCAAAGAGAATATCGCTTTTCCTGAAAAAGCTGATGACTATTTGTCACTAGATCAATTACCCATCATGGAAACTTATACAGAGCTAGAAAAAGCGGTAGGGCTAGGGTTAGTGAAATCTATTGGTGTCTCTAATTTTAGTGCAAAAAAATTGGATGCCTTAATTAAAAAATCTAAAATTAAACCTGCCGTTAATCAAGTGGAACTTCACCCCTACCTACAACAAAACGAATTATTGGCTTATTGTAATAACAACCACATTGCCCTTACTGCCTACAGTCCATTAGGGTCTTCAGGTAGACCACCTGAATTTTTGGCCAACAATGAGCCGTCACTACTTACAAACCCTCTGATTAAAGAGATCGCATTAAAATATAAAAAATCAGCTGCACAAATCCTTTTAAACTGGGGATTGAGTCGCGGTACTGTAGTCATCCCTAAAACCATTACACCTGCTCGAGCACTAGAAAATTTCAATGCCCAAAATTTTGAACTAGAGAATAGCGATATGGAAAAGCTGGCCAACTTAGATAAGCACTTTAGATACGTAAATGGAACATTTTTTACTCAAGATGGATCGCCCTATACTATTGCGAATCTATGGGATGAATAATTTTTTTTCACAATCTTTATACGTCGATTTATTAAAAGCAACAGAACGGGATTATTTTTCAACTCTAGATGAGCTTAAAGACTGTAATTTCATTGGCGGCGGGGAAGTTACTGCGATTTTAGAGTCACGAGAGCTAAAATCCTACTCCCCAGTTAAATACTTTTTTGTAAAACAATTATACGATTTTTTCTATATCACAGAAATTAACCAATCAGCAGAAGTGCAGACATATGAAAATGAAATTTTTGACTTCTGGAACAAGGGTGATTTTGCCTTACAGTTTTTTGAATTAACAAAAAAGGCCCTCGCCGTAGATGCCTCAAAAGATCTTGCGTTAGGACTAGAAAAAAAAATTACAGCTTTTTTTAGGGTACATATATCAAATGACGATATTTTTCAGGTTCCTAATGACTACTCACTTGTTTATGAATTTGGTGATCAAGAAAAGATTCTCAATATCCCAGATAAAAATATCAGACTAATAACTTCTGACTGCATTACTGAAAAACTAGACTCTCAAAAACCTTTTGTTTTTTTACCTTCCCATGAAATGTTCGATGGAAAAAATCTCCAAAAATATACAGATAAGATTCAAACGAGCTACCAAATAATTTCCAAACTTTCACCCGAACTTTATAATGCCCTCTATACATTTACCAAATATATTATCCCTACTAGCGAAGAAGAAATTGTCAGCCACTCATCAGATGAGTTACCTGGATTCTCAACTATAAATTTTGTAAATAGAGATGATATAGACTTACTAGACGATCTCTTACATGAAAACGGTCATCATTTTTTAAATCATTTTTTAAACTATCGACACCTTATGGATGAAGATGATGAAAAAATATTTTACAGCCCATGGCGTGAGTCGCAAAGGGCCATTAGAGGTATTTTCCATGCTTTCTTAACTTTCTATTGGGCATTTTACTTGTACAAATTGTTGGTCAGTCAGTCAGATGATTACCGCAACCATAGCAAATGCCATTTTAGATTTTTGGAGGAATATTATATGCTTTGCTATTCCTATGATGATTTAGTATTTGCCCACGCGGAAGGGAAAATAACTGATGCTGGATTTAAATTAATCAGAATGGTCTTTAGTGAGATTACCGCGGCCAAGTCATTAATTGAGGAGTCTAAGGTTTTTTTGAAAAATAATGATAAGCTTCACTACCAAGAGATTGTTTCACTACAAAAAAAATTACAAAAACAAAGGAAAGAAGGTCGATAAAATTATTACCTCCTTATTCCTGAATAGGGGTATAAATTCCTCACTTTCCCGTTTAAAAAAGTAACCTTAAGATAGAGTTTTGAGAAATCTCCATGTTTCTTTACTTCATCTCCAGAAAACTCATAGTTTTTCACCCCCCTCACCAACTCATACTCCTGACAAGAGTTCTTAGAAGTTTGAAAAGAGAGTCTATTGCTCGAATTTATTCCCATCGCCATATTTGTCCAAGGATCAATACTACTTTTGATTGTTAGCTGACATATTTTTTTAATACTCTCGTTTATTGGATTATCTACCCCAAAGATTTGTGAAGGTAAAAAAGATCGTATATAGGCTATACTTTTGACCTTTATGCCAAGGTTCTTTAAATCAATCTCATGAGAAGATTCTTCAGCATATCTTCTCATAAATACTTTCCCTTCTTTATTAAGTTGCATGCGAAAATTACTTAATTCATGATAAAGCATTGATTGATGAACCTGGAAAGAAGATTTTTTTACCTTATCTTGCTCCCAATAATGTAACTCCCCATCTTCATTTACTCCGAAAACTTCACTATGAAAGAATCCTCCATCTATATGTGTCCAACCTCGCGCCAAAGGGTCTTGAAAAAGACTTTTTGCAATATAATTTTCGCTTGAATCGCTATTGAAAAACCCAAGCTCACCATCTGAAGTTAGAATAAATCTTGATAAACCTTGTGCATGAACAAGTTGTACAAAATCTACCCCATTCATCTGAAAACTGGATTCTTTAAAAAATAATTCTCTTTTCTTAAAATCGAAAACTAACGCTGAGATATGGTTATTCTCATCTAAAATATAAAGCTTTGTTTTCGTGCCTTTAATATTAGGTTCGTACCATGTAAGATACTCCAGATCTTTGATGGAAACATCTATATTCATATTTTTAGCAATACTATTTTTTATCTTAGAAAAAGGCTTCGCTTCAAAAACATAACCTTGATTGGTAAATAAGAAAAGCCCATCTCTGCCGCGATTGAACTTTATGCGTTTTATATCCATTTTTTTTCCGTAGTCATATTCGATGGGTGTTTCTAAGATTGGATGGATATAGAATAATTGATTCTTTTTATTTAGTGCAACAACAGTTTCAAAAGGAAGTCCTAACCAAGCGGGCACAGAAACAAAATGACGCCCTAAAGAAGCCAGTCCATCTGCAATAAGAAACTCTCGATCCGCATTCAGCAAATTTTTCCCAAATTTTGCCATGCCAAATGCAAATGAAACAGTGTAGGAGTAAGCCCCTGCATTAGCGCTTCTGGTAAACCAGTCGTCGCATGCTTTGAGAGATTGTGACAAATGACCCGCCAGGCACCGAGTATGACCTTTTGCTTTTGCAGAGCTATGTCTGGCTTCATGAACTAGAATTAAAAGGGCATCCAAGGGATCTTTAGAAAAGAATCTCGTTCCTAAATAAATATCTCCCTTGTTTCTATTATAGGCTACCGAGTTATTTTGAGAGAAATCTATATCGATTTTTTGACTTAAACGTCGTAAATAAGACATAGTATTTTTTAACGCTAAATTGGCACCCCCGCGCCATTTAAGTGGTAGATTAATTTTTAAAATTGAAAGATATTGTAATAATTTTCCAAACTTTGTTTTGTCTGAATTCTTGTCACATATACCACCCTCTAGTTTGCCAACAAAACTAATTTTTTTAACGAAAGAGGAGTATTCTTTTTCTGATGGACAGTCCAATTTTGTATAGAGAATAGGTTTTTTCGGTATTGTCGCAATATTGCGAAAACCGGGACTAAAAGAGACGGAGTTATTATCTTCTAATATGTGGTTAAAATAACCAGCAAAAAAGGATAAACTCAAGATGACAATATAAAAATACTTTTTCTTAGCGTTTATAGAGCTAAAGAACCCTCTTTTTTTCATAAAAAATTATCGACAATAATCATGCTTTTATTGAGAAAAATGGCAATATAAAGAGGGTACCCCGACTATTTTGCTCGACTAAGAAATAACTCTACGTGAGTTTATCTAGGAAAAGTCACTTTAAAAAATGAAATTAACAATGAGCTTCTAATTTAGACAAATTCTCTTGCATTGCATTTGCAGGCATCATGTCACCTGATTTAGAGGCGACCTCAATACCATGTTGATAAATTCTTTTAGCTTGCTCGATCTTATTCAAGGATTGATAGATCTTCCCACAAAGTAAATAGGCGACAGAGTATTTTTTATCATTGGCAATCGCCTTTACTATATACTTCTCTGCCTCTACAAAATTAAGTTCACTAAACAAAATATCTGCCATACCAAAATTTGCTATAGAGTCGTTGCCATCAATTTCTAAAACTTGTAAAAACATCGCTTGTCTTGTGCTATTCTCTTTAGCTTTTTCTATTTTAAGTTTTTCTTGCATTTTCTTTTCATTTGCTTCTTTTCCATGCATAGCAAATGACTTTACTGTCGCTAAGGATTTTTCATTTTCTGCTTCTTCAATCTTACCTAAATTCATCAAAAATAAGGATTTATTTGTGTGTGCCATGACTGAAGAGCTATCCACTTTCAAAAGCTCATCCATCATCGCTATTCCCTCTTGAAATCTCCCCAGACGACCTAAGATAACTCCAAGCGTTTCATAAGAATCCTTATTCAGTGGGTAAATGGAGATGCTTAATTCTAAGAGGCTTAAAGCCTCCTCTAGATTTTCTTTATGAAACTCTTTTACCGCTTCATGAAATAGATATTCGGACTTTAAAATTGGGGTAGAATCTGAAAAAAAAGGAAAATATCGAACTTGAACATTAATGTCTTGATCATTTTCTATTTCAATCGTTAATTTTTTTCCATTAATTCGATTATCTCTAAATAATGTCCCGCCAAAATAGTTCTTTCCTGCATAACTGACCTGAGTATAAATTTCTCCCATCTTTTGACCAGCGATTTTGTATTTACTATTAAAGGAATTTTCTAGAAAAATTTTATCTGTGAGGATTTCAAGGAGGACGGGGTAATAAGCGGGCCCCCTATTGTTTTGGACTTTAGCCACGACCTCCTGACCATAGAAGCAGCCTTTGGCATAAGAGACGGCAACTTCATTTAAAGTGGAATTATTTAAAAGAAGATCGCCAGCGAGGTCATTATCCCAACTCGACTGACCACTTAAAATTTGTAAAGATTTAATATCACCAATATCTGAAACCGTACCAACTGGCGCGCCCCAATAGTATGTGGCCCCCTCTCCGTACATAGAAGAAAACCCGAAGTTTTCATTTAAATCTTTTGCGAAGACTTTATATCCAGGACCAATAAAAACATTCAACTCTTGATTAATATCTATAATCTCGACATCTTCCATTATTATAAATTTACTAATGTCTTCTATAAATTCATTTTTTAACTTTTTCTTTATTAAAAGGTAATACTCATTCTCTAGTTTAATAATATTAAAATAAAATTTTAGATGTCCTGCTAAGTCAATTCTCGTTGTCCATTGCCCGCTTTGTACCTTTAGTTTTTTTAAATCATTTGTCAGCTGCCCATTTAAAAAACTTTCGCGATCACGCCCTCGAACGGAAAGAATAGACCAATCGCTCAATTGAAAATTTCCGCCTTTCTTTCTTACTTGATCAATCTTCATAGCGCTAAATTACACAGCAAAAGACTCGCCGCAACCACAGGTGTTTTTGGCGTTCGGGTTACTAAAAACAAAGCCTTTACCATCTAACCCGTCCTTAAAGTCCACTTGGACATCTTTTAGATAAATCGATGATTTTGGGTCAATAATGACATCAAATCCTGCATAATTCATAATATTGTCATTCTCTTTTTGCTCACTAAATTCAATTTTGTAAGAGAACCCAGAACATCCTCCTCCAACAACCCCCACACGCAGGCCCATCTTTTTGTTTTGGATGATTCCTTCTTGATAAACTTTATCCGATTCTATGATGGATAAAATCTGTTTTTTTGCCGCACCTGTAAGACTTATAATTTGCATAGCTTCACCTCTAATAGATATATACCACAAAATTGATAGACATCAATCAACCATTATATTATTGATTTTTCTCAATTCGGGGATAAAAAGACTCTCTTTTGACGATTAACTGAAAGCCTCGGCGAATATTTACCGAGTTAGCAGCTCTCGTGGCCTCCTCGTTCATGTTATTTCAGTAATATATAATTTGCCATCCATTTAAAAAATTTGCCTGTTTTTTAACCCATTTATCAGTATAATTAATAATCATGGCGATTTTTATAAATATCACTGCAAATTTTAATACTCAATCAATCGAAGTCACTGAGAGTCCAATCAGCTTAGGACGCTCGAGTTCTTCTGATATTAAATTAGAAGACAATATGGTGAGTGGTCAACATGTCCGATTTTTTTTACATGATGGTAAAATATACGCTGAAGACTTAGATACCACAAATGGCAGCTTTATTAATGGAAAAGCTTTTAACAAGACTATTTTTACCTTAAAGGACGAAATTAAAATTGGCGAAATTTTAATTACTCTCGATAAATCTAAAATGACAGTTAAAGAAATATTTTCTCACAAGGGAGCGACCTCACCTGCGGAGACAGAGACTGCCGGCGATAGTAAAAATGCTTTGCCCGACAAGAATCAAACGGAAAAAATCGATGATGATCAATCATTAAGTGGTATCATTCGCAATGCTAAAGTCCAACAGGGCAAAGAAAAGCCCAGCGAAAACATAGCTAAAAAAACCATCCTACCAAAGTTTATTAGCGAGGATGAAGAAAATGAAAAAAAAGAAAATCTAGCAGACAAATTGAAAAATTTATTCAAAAAAAAATAATATATGCTGTTAAAGCCTATGGTCGCCAAAGACGTAAAGTACCTATAATTCGTGGGCTCTTTATATAATATCAATAAAATAAAGTTAGCGCCGCAAACTTTAAAAAAATTAAAATTCACTATTTCACCCCTCAATTCGGGACCTTATGCGACTCGAGCAAAAGACTCCAAATACTCGAAGTAATTATCTGACAAATATGGTGCAAAATACTTAAGTTAAGTTGTTTTTAGTGGATAGTTTCCTAACAGGTCTCAATATTTCAAGCACTGCAACGGTTAATATAGATGGCCCCAATGCTGCCAGCATTGTACTGCTCGGTGGAGGAATCACTCAAGTCATCGGAACACAAACTCTTATAACAGCTCAGGCATTGGATCAGTTTGGAAATGTTGATAGCGGATTTACGGCAAATATTGATCTCTTAATTTCAGGAAATGCCACAGGTCCCGTCGCTGTTTCCATAGTCTCGGGAGTCGGATCTTTTCAAGTTAACGATAGTGTCGTTGAAGATATAACCATTTCATTGGTCGACAATGGAACTTTTGGAGCACTAGACCTATCCTCGAGCGCAATTATTTCTTACGTTTCAGGCCCCGCGACTGCCCTCATTCTTAGCTCTGTCAATCCTTAGGATCAACATGCCCGATTGTGCCATCTTAGAAGGGGGGCGGAGTTCAATGTTTTGGCGCGAATAATTTAGGCAACCTAGGAGTAGGCAGTACATTCTCAGCATCTGCCACCCCACAAGCAGTTGCGGGTCACACCGGAGATAGTTCAACACTCAGAAAATTATCTTTTGCCGACTCTCCCACCGCCTTAAAAACAAATACCTGTATGCCCTTTAAAGTGGAAAAAAGAGCGGCAAATAATCTCCCATCTGGTGATTCAGAAGCTCTTTTTTATATAAAGAATCCTATTAAACAATTAGGTCGTGGTCCAGCTGCTGTCTCCAATAATTATGCCGTCTCAGAAGTTTTATACCAAGACGAGTTTGGCACGGTCTCACCCTTGAGCAATATCGTCGCCATAGAAGGTGGCCACGAACATTTTTGCGCCATTGATAATATCGGCCAAATGTATTGTTGGGGGCAAAACAACGCCGGACAAATTGGTGCTGGAGACATAACCACATCGGGGAATAGCACCCTTTGCATGGGCAGCAATGATTACGCCAAATTGGGCATCCCAGGAAGCAACTTTGGGGATCTATCAACCCACCCAATCCCCAATATTGTAAACAGCTTAGCTGGCGTTACAGCGGCCGTTAAACTTGGCTTTGACACATCCTCGGCTACTTCCCTCACAGTAAATAGCTGTCAAGCCTACGATGTCTCCATTTTAGGTGACAATAACCTAGAGTTTACCGCCTTGGGTAGCGAAGTCCTTGGGCTTTCCTCTGCTGGTGGAACCTTTTATTCAGATGCCGGCTGTTTCACTCCTTTACCGGCCAAAGAATTGCCCTTACAAAGTGGCAATACTCTACATAAGTTTTATTACCTTGCAAATGGTGTCGCCGAACAGAGTTCGATAGATCTTAATGACACTGCTAATATTTTAAGGAGCACTAGCTTACCGGTTTTAAAGGTACCTTAATGGCCCTGATACCGCTGATGGATTATTGTTTCCAAATAATATCAGCGATATTTTGGGAATGATTGATATGTCGTGAGAGTACAAAAAAGTAATCTGAAAGCCTATTGAAATAGGCCACGGTGTATCCATGATTTGTGGAAGTATAATTATTCTCGATTAATAAACGCTCTACTTTTCTCGTTTGAGTCCTACAAAGGTGTGCAAAAGAGGAGGGCATTGCCCCCCCTGGTAAAATAAAATTTTTCAATTCATCTAGTGAAGCTTCCAGAGCATCTATTTCGACTTCAATTTTTTCAACCTCTTCTTCTGCAATAGGAATTAAATGAAACTGATCCCGTTTCTCCTCTTCACACGCCAAATAACTACCTATGACAAATAAATTATTTTGAACATGCTGTAAAAATTTCTGATGTTCGTCAACATTCATTGAACTGAGAGAACTCACCAACACTCCCAATAATGCGTTGAGGTTGTCTACCTCACCATAGGTTTCAATTTTTGCGTGGGCTTTGCTAACTCTTTTGCCTCCTAGTAAGGAGGTTTGCCCGCGATCCCCAGATTTTGTGTATATTTGTGATTTACTATTTGCCATTACATATTCCGCCTATATTTTCCACCAACTTCATAGAGAACCTCGGTGATTTCACCTAATGTGCAGTAGTTTACCGCCCATAAAAGCTCAGTAAAAACATTTCCATTTTCCAACGCGACAGATTTAATTTTTTCAAGTGCCGCAATTTTTTTATTTTTATTTTTCTCTTTAAATTTATTAAGTCTATTGATTTGATCCTTTTTTTCGTTATCTGAACAGCGGGATAATTCAATTTCACTATTCAATTGGTCATCAATATCCGCCGAGATATAAGTATTCACACCGATAATGGGAAATTCTCCCGAATCCTTTAACGTCTCATAATAGAGTGATTCCTCTTGGATCTGCCCTCTCTGATACATACTCTCCATCGCTCCCAAGACCCCGCCTTTATCTGCCAAACGTTCAAATTCTTGTAGGACCGCCTCCTCCACCAATTCACATAGCTCTTCCAATAAATAAGAACCTTGCATAGGATTGTCAGTTTTATTGATGCCAAATTCACGATTAATAATCATTTGGATCGCCATGGCCCTGCGGACACTCTCTTCCGTAGGGGTGGTGACCGCCTCATCATAGGCATTGGTATGCAAAGAATTACAATTGTCACTTAAGGCGAGATAGGCTTGTAAGGTAGTGCGAATATCATTAAAGTCAATTTCTTGAGCGTGCAATGACCTGCCAGAAGTCTGAATATGATACTTAAATTTTTGAGATTTTTCTGAGGCATTATATTTATCTCTCAATGTGATCGCCCAAATTTTTCTAGCAACTCTCCCTAAGACTGAATATTCTGGGTCGAGGCCATTGCTAAAAAAGAATGATAAATTTTGACAAAATTCATCAATCTGCATACCGCGACTTAAATAGTACTCAACATAAGTAAAGCCGTTAGAGAGAGTAAATGCCAGCTGGGTAATGGGATTCGCTCCCGCTTCCGCGATATGATAACCACTAACGGAAACAGTATAATAATTTCGAATAGCATTTTCACAAAAATATTCTTGAACATCTCCCATCAATTTCAAAGCGAAATCGAGAGAAAAAATACAGGTATTTTGCGCTTGATCTTCCTTTAGGATATCCGCCTGCACCGTACCTCTTAACTGACGCAAAATTTCCAAGCGCTTCTCAGTATTTAAAAAATCGTCCCCAGATAATTTCTGCTTAATAGCAACATTTAAATACATCGCCAAGATAATAGGCGCGGGACCATTAATCGTCATAGATACAGAAGTATTTTTATCTGTGAGATCAAAGCCATCAAACAGATCCCACATATCCTCGAGGGTCGCAATGCTCACTCCCGCTTCGCCTATCTTGCCAAAAATATCTGGCCGCTCATGGGGGTCCTCCCCATAAAGCGTGACGGAATCAAAGGCAGTCGACAGCCTTTTTGCTTTGTCATTTTTGGACAAGTACTTAAAACGCTCATTCGTTCTTTTGGGACCGCCCTCTCCTGCGAACATTCTTTTAGGATCTTCATCGGCCCTCTTAAACGGAAAAATGCCAGCAGCAAAAGGAAAAAATCCCGGTAAGTTTTGATTTCTAATAAATTGATATTTCTGTGAAGGGTATTTAAAATTTGGATAACCAACTTTAGAAATATTCAGTCCCGACAAAGATTTATATTTCGTTGCAACCAAAATATCTTTGCCGCGAACTCTATAAGTAAAACGACCTTCATTATATTGATCAATGGCCTTATTAAAAAGATCCAAACTTGCAAAAACACCTTGTGGAATTTGCGTCTTTTTTGCATTATATTTGGCGGCCAGGTCGGCATTGTTCGGCAGTAATTCACTTGCCCCCTGCAAAACCTCAAATTCCTGCAAAAGAGAAACACTCTTTTTACTCTCTTCATTGTATGCGCGCACAATATTCGAAATTTCTCTTAAATAAAGCACTCTGTCCGGCGCAATGATTCTAGATTTGATATTGGGTAGTTTTTCTTGAGGAATCCCCACCAACTCGGCCGTATTAAAACCAAAACCTTTACAAAGATCCATAAAGAGCGCGTTCACGCCTGCATCATTAAACTGACTTGCCATAGTCCCGTAAACTGGCAAATCATTATCTTCGATATCGTTCCCATGGCCCAGAAATAATTTATGGTTGCGTCGGTATTGCTTGCGCACATCCCGCAAAGCATCTTCACTACGCGGTTTCTCAAATTTATTAACGACAATATAGCTGGCGCCATCGAGCATTTCTATTTTCTCTAATTGAGATTGCGCACCATATTCCGGAGTCATGACATAAATACATTTATCGGCTACCTCAGTGATGGCATCGGCAGCTTGGCCAATTCCCGACGTTTCAACAATCACTAGATCAAAGCCCTGCGATTTTAAAAAACTAACCACTGTATTAATTTGCGGGCTCAACTCAGTCTTAGAATTTCTAGTGGCCAACGATCTAATAAAAAACTGTGAGTAAGATGCGCTCCCTAATCGAATACGATCTCCCAATAAGGCGCCTTGAGATTTCTTTTTAGTTGGGTCAATGGATACCAAAGCAATTTTTTTATTTTTATAATATCTATTAAATCTCAACAAAATTTCGTCTATCAGAGAAGATTTCCCAGCACCACCCGTTCCCGTGATCCCCAAGACCGGTGTCTCTGACTTTGTAAACTGAACAGGGCAAGTGCCATTATTTTCAATAATCGAGATAATTTTGGCCAAACGATACTCAGAATTCTCACTTCCATTGGCAAAATCCACTCCTTCTAACGTCGAATATGTTGAGTTGGCTATCATATCGTCTATGATCCCCTCCAATCCAAGTTTCATACCGTCTTCTGGCGAATATATTTTTGTTATGCCTATCTCTTGTAGTTTTTTTATTTCCTGTGGAGTAATAACGCCGCCGCCACCTCCAAATATTTTAACTGCCTTAGCACCAGCGAGGTCCAATAATTCTCTTATATAGGCGAAATATTCATTATGCCCCCCTTGATAAGAGCTAATCGCTACCGCATGGGCATCTTCATGCAAGACAGCATTGACAACATCCTGCGCCGATCTATTATGCCCAAGATGAATAACTTCTACGCCCTTCGCCTGTAACAACCGTCGCATAATATTAATCGAAACATCGTGCCCATCAAACAAGCTCGCAGCGGTTACAAATCTCAACTGTGTCATATCAATATCCTGAGTCAGCTATTATTAAAGTACGCCCAATATATCCTAACCGTCTAAAAGGGGCCATGACGCCTTTGTGATGCAATGAGCAAATCGTGCAAAAAGTATAGAAGGGGCATGACACCTTTGTAACGCGGCAGATCCAAAAGGTGTCATGCCCCTTTTCAATTTTAAACAATTATTTCCCGATTCGCGCAAAACTGCTTCAATGCCCCTTATAATTAAGCTATGATCATATAAATATATAAACAATTTGGTAGTTTTATGGACAATAAAAAAGTTATTATTGAGAATCCTTTTCACCCAGCACGGCTTAAACCAGTCAGAAAGGGCAAAAAACCCCCTAAACTGCTTGCTGTAGTCCACCAAAGTGGCTGTACTGGCTGTGAAGTATGTATCGCTGGTTGCCCTGTGGATTCCATAGAACTCGTTGCTGGGCCCAATCCCGACAATCCTGGTTTTCAACAAACCGTAGAAATTGATTTGGCGAGATGTATTGGTTGCCAAAATTGTTCACAAGATTGTCCATGGGAAACCATCACCATGTATCAGCACGATGACGCTTTCTCCATTTGGGGCAAGGAAACCCTAGAATCAGAACTTTATATACCCGAAGAGAAATTATCAGAACTTAAAGAGAAGTCCGATACCGACAAGATCGACTAGAAACTTATTAACTGCAAGCAGGCAGGTTTTTAAAAAGTTTGTTATTTTTCAACCTGTACCCGATGGCCAGTAAAAAGATCAAAATTGAGATCACTTGAGAGGTCGAAAAGCCGAAAGCATTTACCCCTCGTACCAAATCTCCCCGTAAATATTCCAGGAAAAAGCGCACCATCGAGTACGCTATAAAATAATAACTTATGGTAAAAGCACCAATTGATCTGAGATTGAGACCCATCCCTGGCGTAGTACCTACTATATTTTTTAACAAAAATAGACCAATGACGATTAAAATAAAAGATTCGTACAGTTGGACTGGATGTCTAGTGTGACCATGCATGCTTATGGCCCAAGGTAAATCGCTGATAATACCATAGCAACAACCGGCTAAAAAACAGCCCACTCGACCTATGGCATGAGAGAAACATAAAACTGGCAACGTCAAAAAAAGTAACTGCACAGAGAATTTTTTCAACACGCAGGAGTAAATAAGAACAAACACCAGTCCAAATATCAATCCCCCATAAAAAACAAAGCCCCCTCCCAACCAAAAATTCGCTGAATTTAAGTAAAGGGCATATTCTCCTTGCGCAGAAGAAATTAAAAAAAGTGCCTTTGCCCCAATCCAAGAGGAAATGAAAACTCCAAAAAATAATTTTTGCTGATGATCCACGTTAAGCGTCGACATTTTTTTAAAAAGCCCACAGAGATAGGCAAATAATTGATGACCAACCCCCCAGGCAATTCCCATCAATAGGGGGTAGGAATAAATTTTTAAAAAGGCCCAATCAATTAATATTGGTTTCAATTAAGACTCTTCGGCTTCACTTTTAACGACATTGGAATGCTCAGACCTACCTTTTTCTCTATGATTTTTAGCTTCTATTATAAAGTCGAGAATAAGCAGCCCAGCGGCAATAGAAATGGAGCTATCGGCAATATTAAAGCAGGGAAAATGAGATTTTCCGTAATAGAAATCTAAAAAATCCACCACATAATTTAGACTAAATCGATCGATTAAATTACCCACCGCTCCAGCAAATATAAGGCTGTAGGCAAGACCTAAAATAAGATTATCTTTTCTAGTTCTCCAAATTAAGATTAACAGCCAAATACAGGCAACCACCGGTAACCAAAGAAACAATGGCTCTCTAATGGAGTCATCGGCTTCGGCTAAAAAGCCAAAGGCAGCACCCGGATTTCTAACATAGGTAAAATTAAAAAAGCCATCGATAATAGGAATGCTTTCACCGAGATAAAAGTTACTTTGAATGGCCCCCTTACTAAATTGGTCTGCTAAAATGATCCCAGTAATTAATAGAGAAAACTTCCATATTCTATTCATTAACTATCCATTAATAATAAGTTTTAGGGTTAATTTCATATTTTTCAATTTTTCTTAATAATGTCTTTTTAGGAATATTTGCCTTCAGTGCCGTTTGATTTATTTTACCTTTATTCAATGTTAAAGCCTGGACAATAAATTCTTTTTCAAAGAGGCCCTTGGCAATTTGAAAGTCCATACTGGTAGCGTTTTCAGGTGATCCTGTAGCAAAAGTAAATTTATATTTGCCGGCCCTATCACTTGCAGAAGCATCGTCGAGAACAGAATCCTGGATGCCTTGAAAATCTATAACTCCACCCATTTGGCCGTCATCTTCCGAGTTGGTTTTTCCATGATCTTTTTGCAGTGTTTTTGGCAAACTTGAAACACTCAAATAATCGTAAGATTCTATGATAAAAGCATGCTCGATAACATTCCGCATTTCTCTAATATTACCAGGCCATGCATAATCGCTCATTAATTTCATGGCCTCGGGTACCATGCCTTTTATTTGTAAGTTATGCATATTATTAAAATACTTAATATAATAGCCAACAAGATGCGGCAAATCCGAAACTCTCTCGCGCAAAGGCGGCAAATAAACAGGGAGGACATTGAGCCGATAAAATAAATCCTCTCTAAACCTGCCATCCTTAATCATTTCTTCAAATGGCTTATGTGACGCTGCAATAATCCTGACGTCAACAGTAACATCTCTATTTGAACCTACAGGTGTAAAGGTCTTTTCTTGCACTACACGTAATAACTTCACTTGCATCGCTGCGGAAATATCCCCTATTTCATCTAAAAAGATTGTCCCACCGTCAGCAAATTGGAATTTACCAATTTTTCGCTCTGAAGCCCCAGTAAAGGCGCCCTTTTCATGACCAAATAATTCCGACTCAATCAAATTTTCTGGCACCGCCGCTAAATTTATCGTTACAAATTTCTCATCTTTTCTAGGGCCATTATAATGGATCGCCTTGGCCACCAATTCCTTTCCAGTGCCGGATTCCCCCCTGATTAAAACAGGTGTGTTCACTTGTGCCAGCTTTGAAATGATAGAAAAAACTTTTTTCATCTCGGCAGATTCACCTACAAACTTGTCATTGGTTTGATTGCCAAGGGAGAGGCTAGGGGCAGAAAAGACCGCCGTATCCACTAGGGATTTGGCCTTCAGAGCGCGCTTAATTAAAGCCACAAGATTCTCTGAGGTAATGGGCTTTTCTAAATAATTAAAAGCACCTTCTTTGACCGCCTTAACGGCATCACTGACATTTGAATAAGCGGTCAGAATAAGAACCGTGAGAGACGGGTCCATCTGTTTCATTTGTTTAAGAGCTTCCAGACCATCGAGTTCTGGCATATTAACGTCCATCACCACAAGATCATAAGTTTCTCTGTTAACGGCATTAACCGCCTCTAAGCCATTGTCGGCAACATCAACATAAAAATGATGATATTCTAAAGCCTGCTTCACCGAATCTTGTAAAACTTTGTCATCATCAACCACCAAAACACGATGCATGGCTTACTCCTTTACTCAAGCATTTTTCAGCTTAATTTGAAATTTTGTTCCTACATTAACCTGCGAAGTTGCTACGATAGTCCCACCATGTAACTCCACAAAATACTTTACTAGATAAAGGCCGAGACCTGAACCTTTAATGCTGTGGCTAGCATCATTTTTAACTCTATAAAACTTATCAAAGATTTGACCCAAATCTTCCTCCGGGATACCAATACCATTGTCTGTGATCTCTACAAAGACCCAAGTGGCATCATCCCATGTTATAACCTCAATTTTGGAGTTTTTTCCAGAATATTTTAAAGCATTCTCAATGAGGTTTGAAATGACTCTTTTAATAAGGTCTACGTCCACCGAAATAGGGTATAGTGGAGACAAATTGACTCCGATCTGAATATCTTTTTCAACAGCTTCATATTTTAAGCTCTCTATAATTGACTCAATAATAGGGTTAATATCTTTTGAAACGATGTTGAGTTTTATATTTCTAGACTCAATTTTTGTTAAATCTAAAATGGAATTAATAAATCTATTCAATTCTCTGGTAGCCTCAAGTATGGATATGAGGTTTTTTTTCAACTCGGGTCGGTCTCCATGCTGTTTTAAGGTGATATCGGCAATTCCGGCGATTCTAGATACAGGAGTTTTCAAGTCGTGGCTCATCAAAGAAATAAAATTCTGTTTTAAGTTTTCTACTTTTTTCAGCAGCTTACTCTCCTCTTGAATAGCATATCGCCGCTGATATTCTCCAATCGCTCTGAAGGGGACCCAGATATAGTAGACTACCGGGACGGTGAGAATGAGATGAGTTAAATAAAGCCAAAGCCCAAAGACACTGAATAAAAGATAACCTATGAGAAATAAACTTAGCATCACAATAATTGTAATGATTAGGCCATGAGTAGGTCGTAACTTTAAAATTGTAACGGATAATAATATTGCAATTAATAGTGATAAAACATAGGTCACTAGCATTGGAATTTTATAAATAGTTTTATTCTGTATCAGGGACTGAATAATTTCAGCATGTACAAATAATTTTGAGGCCTTATACTCCTCCTTATTAAACGGTGTCAGGACATAATCTGAAGAGTTAGAAATATAGGTTGATCCTACTAAAACAATTTTATTCGTAAAAAATCCCTTTGGAAAATTCCCCACCACCACTCTATGAAAAGGAATTTTGATGATTCTCTTATTTTCTTCTAAGGGAGAGGTATAATATCTGAAAAGTGTAAAATTCGCATCGGCTTCTCGAACATAATAGCTTCCCTTAATTTTACTGACATCGAGAGTTTCCTTTCCTAGCATTGATCGATAGCGATTGGCTGTCCACAAATGCAATGAGTTTTCACCTGAAATATTTAAGATCGCCCTCCTAACAACGTCATCTTTTGCAAACTGAGCATTATCTAAATTTATTAGGGCCAATTTATGCCCAAATGTCCTTAAAGCCTGCGGTGGTAGTTGCTCCCCCCAACTATCCATATCTGTACCAAAATGAAAAGCCCCCCCCCCTTGCTTAAATTGTTCAAGAGATTTTTGAAAATTCATTTGGCTGAGAAGATCAATTTCTCCTTCGGACTCCAGTAGATTTATAAAATAATTTACAATTTTAGGTTTGTCTTTTAAGAGTTTCTCAAAAAGCCTATTATGTGTGGCATATGTATAGGGAAATTTTTCCCCTAAAAATTCATCACTTTCCTCGTCCATTGTGACAAGTACAATATTTTCATTATATTCAATGCCTCCATCAAAACGCACTCGCAAATCATAAAATATTGATTCTAGCGTTGAAAATGAATACTGAAATAATATAACAACGAAAATGATAGTAAAAAAAAGCGGATAATACCTCGAAAAATCAATTGCTTTGAACTGTGGAATCGGCTTTTTCATTGCTTAAATTTTTCCAAAAGAATTCTCAACATTTCTATTATTAATAAAATACAGCTCATCCTTTAAATTAATAACATCGAAATCATCGAAAAAAAATTCATCTTCACGATCCCCCTTTAATTTAATGATTTTGTAGAGCACTAACTTTTTATCCCGATCGTTAAAGGACTCAACTTCAGACTTTGCGAAGGAATCTAGCATGCCATTTGAAATAAGTTTTTTTATTTTTAACAATGGCTGCGCATAAATATTCAATAAAATTCTAAAATTTTCAAATTTATTCTTTTCCAAAAGGAATAATGGGAATAGGTATAAGAAGCTTGAAGAAGCTAAGATCAATTTTAAGAGGCCTTCTCCGCTCTTATTTCTATGCAACACAAAATAAGTTAAAACTTTGAGTTCGTCCTCTGTTAGGCATTGCAAAACCTTTTCCCCAAAGACCAAATGACCACCTGAGAAAACTCGTTCGATAATAAAAACCCTACTTGCATGAATAGTAGTCATTTTGAAATTTATTGGTGCGATACCCAATAGGCAGGATGTATTTTGCACGATTTTATTCAGTGAATAATGCGTTGAAATATTTTTGGGTTTCAAATTACTCAACGCAAAATCACCCCCAAAAACAATAAATAATAAGTGATACAGGGTAGTCAGTAACAATCCATAAAGAATCCATTGCTGATCACAAGTGAGTGCAGTTAATAATAAAAATGGAATTGTTGAAATACTCAATAATAACAACAATAAAAATGATCTTACGATAAATGACCCTCAGCTAATACGACCCGACGCGCATGCAACTTTATTACAAGTTAAGCCTATATTATAGACAAGGTAACGCATAAACGCTATATACCATGATGCATCTGCTTATGAGACTAAACTGAGTTATCATCCTCGCAAGCGACTGTACTATCAAATAATATGATTTTCTAGGGGGAAAGTTTGCAATTTGAACGTCTACTCTTTGGTACTGCCGGAGTTCCTAATTCTACCGCTAAAAAGAACAATCCTATAGAAGGAGTTAAACAAATTCACGCTTTAGGACTCGATTGCATGCAATTAGAGTTTGCTCATGGCGTCAGAATGAAGGAAGAAATATCTTCTGGTCTGAGAAAAATTAGTTACGAGTTAGGTGTTCCACTTACCTCTCACGGGCCTTATTACATAAACCTCAATGCCAGAGAACAAGACAAAATTGACTCTTCGGTGGAAAGAATAATTCAAACGGCTAAAATATCTGACCTTTGCGGTGCCGAATCAATGACATTCCATGCGGCTTTTTACATGAAGGATTCGCCCTTTGACGTCTTTGACCTGGTGGAAAAAAGCCTCAATGTCATAGAAGAACGACTCGGCCGTCTCGATATCGAAATTGAATTAAGACCCGAACTAACGGGTAAAACCAGCCAGTTTGGCAGCCTCGCTGAATTAATCAGCTTAACTAAATCCGTCACCTCATGCTCACCTTGTATGGACTTCTCGCATCTCTTTGCAAGAACAGGTAAATATAATACTTATGAGGAATTTAACGAAGTTTTGGGCAATTTGAAAAATGAACTCAACCCCAGCTCCTTGCAAAATATGCATATCCATATATCTGGAATTAGCTCAAACTCTAAAGGAGATCTCAAGCATCTAAATTTAGAGAAATCTAATTTCAATTGGAAGGAACTCATCAGAAGCCTCAAAGAAAATGACTGTAGAGGCTATATCATTTGTAATAGTCCTAATTTAGAAGACGATGCAAGAATGTTAAAAGACTATTATTTGAGTCTCTAAACCATCTCTCTTAGTCTCTCTCCAAGCATGCTAATAAATGCTATCGAAAGGGTTTTCCCGCTGATTAAATAGAGATTTGGAAATCGATAGAAGAATATAAAGTTATCATGTGGCGGCATGGTGGAGTGAAAGACTTCCCAAAGCGCACTTCCTTCAGTTAATTGCAAACAAACTAATTCCCTTGAGTCGTTAAACTTAGTAAAAAAACTCCAATTTTTCGGGAATGAGATTTTTTCTCCGGACAACTCCAGCTCATAGCAAAAAGTTGCTTTGTTTAAATTGAGCTGGTAGCAAGCGAGATTATTCCTCAAACAAAATCTCTTAAGATCCATTTTCTGAATTTCCATTTTTGTACTAGCTTCTTTCTCTAGAAAATATTCTCCTAATTGGTCTTTATTGCGAACAATATTACTGCAAGACAAATTTTCAAATGTTTCATTTAAGATTTTATTGATTAAATGCGATTCTTCAGAGAATTTTCTCATGCCATGCTAATCGGTGAGCAAAAAAAAAACTTAAGAGGGCATGTTAAGATTGTTAAGATATATGCGACAAGTTATGGCGCTAATTCCTCCTTAGATTCCATATAGGTTTTTACATTATTCACATCATAAATTTTCCATACATCCTCTATTAATCTCAATTCAGCTATTTTTTTTACTTCAATATCAAATGTATTTTTTCCTTCTGAAAAGTGATTATAGGCAACTATATAAGTAATAAAGCATATATCTTCCGTACATTTTTTTGATTTAATACTAAGTTTTTTTTTCTTAACATTTCGAGATTTCATAAAGGCATCTAAAGTATTTCCCTCAAGCACAGAGACGTAATCATGCAATTTCCCTGTCGTTTTCTCTAGTATTCCCTCTTTTGATTGCTCACTACTAAACCTGTAATCTATATATTTTTTAAGCGTATTTACCGGCCCATCTTTTTGATTACATGAAAAAATAAATATCGCTAAGAAGCAGAAAAGACTTAATTTCATTGGTTAATCCCAGTTATAGTCGGATAAATACCACGGTCTTTGATAATACCATAATACTCATTCCAAGTTCTTTTATATTTTAATCTAAAGTTTTCTTTAAGTTTCAAGCCTACTCCATGATCATAAGTCGTCACAACCTCTCCTTCAGAGCAGAACTCTCGACCATTAAACTCGGTAAACAACAAAATTTTTTTTCCATGGGGAATCAATGACCCATGAATGTACACAAAACAGCTATTATCTCCAATATTAGTGAGAAAACCGGAATATTCAAGATCACTACTTTTTAATCTCACATTTAATTTTTGCTTATTTATCAATCCTATCTGATGTGTATTATATCCAGGTGAATAAACGGCATCTTGTAGCTCTAGTTTCCAAAAGATAAAAAAGTTTCCAGCAAAAAGAAGATAGATAAAACTAAAAATAAGCACAAATTTATCAAAGTTTTCGAAAAAAAAGCTGAATGAGTAGAATGATATCAAGACAAAATAGGCCAATAACATCCACTCTGATATTTTTTTTACTGAATAAATAAAGTAACTAACCAATAAGGTAAAACCGACGAGATATATATTTTTCAAACAATAGAGCTGCAAAGAAGCAAGACTTAACGCACTCCGTCCTGCGCTAATAGATTCTAAGACAAATAAATAAATAAACGAAAGACTGACAAAAAATATCAGATTTCTAGCAACGGGACCTCTTTTTTTCACATTTATTCGCATAATTTACACCTATACCAAAAATTTCATTTTAGCTTATAATATATAAATGGCTTTAGAATTATCAATAAATTCTCTCTGTGTTTCTTGTGATGCATGCAAGCTCTTTTGCCCAGAAAATGCAATATTAACCAATGCTCAAGAATATTCAATTGATCCATGGACCTGTACTCTATGTGGAATCTGCCAAGATATCTGCCCCGTTGATTGCATTAAACTCCTAGCCATTAATACCATGGAATAAACCGTTATAAGAAAACCCCTTACTAAGACCTTTAAAAAATATTTCAAACTTTAAATTACCCGCAGTATTAAACAATAATGGCTCAGCAAAATTATAAGTGTTCTGCTGGGTATTTCTCAAAAAAAAATCAATAAACTTTAAATCGCTCGTACGATTTTTTAATCTTTCAGTTAAATTTTGCATTGAAATAAAATACTTTGTTGCAGTTCCAAAATCCCAATACTCCTGATGATTTGGATTTATAATTTTATTATTTCCCCCCAGAGGAGCAACTGTCCTAAAAAATTCACTATACCCTTTTTGTCCACTAACTTTTGATAAGTTTATTAACCCCAGTCCAGAAAATGTTACAAAATCATCCATTTTATTTTTTGTTGGCTTTATATGCTCTAATATTTTTTGTTCATTCAGGATTAATTCACCGTAACCACTATCTTTACCTACATTAAGTCCAAAAAGAATAGTCTTGTAGTTTTTTATTTGCGCTATTGCGATTTTAAACGATTTTTCGTCAAAAAAATAAAACTGATCTCCAGCAGAATAGAGCAGTGTACCTTGTGGGCAAATTCTCTTTTGCGCTATTAACTCATTTATCGTCCCTCCCGAGCCATATAAAATTGACTCATAAAAGATCTCTACTTCCCCATCATGCTTTTCTTTAACGAAGTTAACTACTTGTTCATGTAAGAAATGACTATTTACTAAAATTTTTTTACAGCCTAATTCCTTCAATCTTTTTATCTGCAGACTTAAAAGTGTCGTCTCATAAATTGGCCAAAGGACCTTAGGTAAAACCTCACCTATAGGCCCCATGCGAGTTCCTAGGCCTGCAGACATTATTAAGCCGTATTCAATTTCCACCATATAACCTACATAATTTTAATTCCAAGCTTTTGAAATCGTTGTATTTTTGGAGAACGTTAATAATTTTGTTAAAAGTAAAATCAACATATTGTAAATAATCTGAATTATTTTCCCTATTATAGATTAAACAAAAACTACCAATGGCCTTAAAAGCCCTTTGCACGGTCATCATATCATAATAATATAAAAAACTTTGATAATCTGTTTGTAAGTTTTGCGGGACACAGAATTCTTCCCAATAGTATCTTTTTAAGTTTTCTTTATTTTTATTTTCAATTTCGTAGTAACAATCATCTAATAGCGAAACTAAATCATATTGAGGAATTCCCAACCTGGCATCTTGATAGTCTATAATTCTAATTGCATTATCACTCACCATTATATTTTTTGAATGAAAGTCTCGATGGCAATAAATTTTTTCTTTAACATCCAAGATTTGGCAAATTTTTTCGAAATCAGTTCTTATATCTATCTCTTCATGATTTATTTTTTTGTATTTCACAAATAGGTTGTCAATGGTAATATCAACTTCTTCCAAGAGTTTTTTGGCATCAAACATTAAGGTAGTTTTATGGGAAATTTTATTAATTTTTATTAACTCATCGATGACTTTTTTAAAAATCTCGAACTCGAAATCACGATTGCTCTGGCCTTTTAATTCCATCAACAATGTCTGATCACCTAAATCTTCTTGCAATATTAAGCCATTGTTCACATCGATATCTAAAATTTTTGGAACCAATACATTCCCATCGATAAAAATCTTATTTAAGTCTAGAAAAGTAGAGACTTTTTTCTCCTTGAAGTCATTATCAAAACACATAATATAAGTTTTTTCATCCTCATTATAAGCCCTATAATAAATCCTTTTCGAAGCGTCACCGGCCAATTTTATGGAGCGATTTAAACAATATTTTTTAAACAATATTGTTTCCATCAAATTATTATTCATTATTTTTACCCTTAATAAAGGAAGTAAACTTATAAAATTCTTTAGAAGAGTTACTCGCAGCCCGGCTATTCTTATTTATTATTCCCTCTTTCGCAATAAAGCTTTTAAGCAAGAATTCTTCTCTCGATACTGACCTTAAATCCCCTTGTTGTAAGCGAAAATCCAAAGAGTTTTTATTTTGCGTTTGAATCCAAATTAACAAGGCAAAGGGGTCAAAGCCACTACGCTTCATAGCATAGAAAACCCATTTGTTAATTTCGATTCTTTTCTCCACGGGCAACTTAGCTAAAGAAAGCATTTTTTCAGTATTCAATGCCCCCGTGGGAATAACGACTCTTTTTTTATATAAACTTTTATTCGTCCTAATGGCCTCTAATGCGAGTGCACTCAAAAAGACGTTTTCATTTTTAAAATACTTTATGATGAGAGCTGATGAAAAGAAAATATGCCCCCCAGGTAACGAAAAATAGAAAGGCGACTGATGCTTTATGATGTGGAATTCTGGAGCATATTTTTGCTCAAAAAAAAGTTCATTATTATTTAGTAATTTCCAATATTGTCTAGCTAAATATTTTATTGAAGAATGTGGTAATTTAACCTCATTTATTTCAGGTGAAGAGATGTATATTTTTGCCAAAGATGAAAAATGTTCGACATAATCATTCGTTGCCATTTTTTCATAATTATACCTGATTGATTTAGCCTGTTTTTTCTGTAGCAGAACTCCACATGACAAAAATAAAAAAAGGGAGATTATATTTATTAGCTTTAATACCATTGCTTCATTATGCCAAAAAAAAAAGGCCCTGTAAGGGCCTTTTTAAAATTACAAGCTTTTTAATCATTTATTCTGAAGCTATATCTCGATCTGGTATATAGTATATGGTGAAGCCGGCAAAAATTAAGTTAGGGTTGTTTTTTATCATCGGCTTATTATTATTCCAAATATCTTTCCATCTTGAAGTATTACCATATTTATCCATCGATATTGTACCGAGTGTATCACCCGATCTAACGAGGTAAGGCTCTCCCGATGGGTTCCACTCAAATTTTTGAGATGGTATTTGATAATTTAGGCTCATTCCTGTGCGCAACCCTTCTGCACTGATGTTTGAGTTCATATTTTGGATTTCCCTCCATCTGGAATAATCCCCGTAGAGCTTAAAAGCAATCATCATTAAGGTCTCGCCACTTTCTACCCGATAGGTCCCAGGCTCACCCGATATCGTTGCCGACGTGCCAGCGACTGCTGAATCTGACGTTGCGACCACCTCTTCAACAGTCTCAAGAGTTTTTTCCTCAACTACTCCAGATTGTTCTTCAATTATATCTTCTGCGGCAATTAAGTCACTATCCATTTCATCGTTATCAACAATGAAATCGGCATCCTCTCCATCCAAACTTGCCTCGTCAGTGGTCATACCCTCTTTTTCCACCGTTTTATTCTTCATTTTCGAGCACCCTACTGATGTCACTAAAATTAAGATTAATATAAAATTTAAAAGCCTCATACTCTCTCCTTACCAACACGGATTTTAGATAAATCTCTTTCGACATATGTTTTAAATAATTTAATAAAAACTTACTTTAACCTCAAGCCACATAAATTTTACCACATTGTTCCATTTTTACTTTTATCCATTACCCATGGGAAATATATACCGAAATGTTTTAATCCAGTATGAGAAATGACTTTAAAGCTTTGCTTTAAAACGATAACATTATTAATGTATGAAAAAAATTTACATAATTCTCAGTTATATCTTCTTATTACAGGCGCAATGTTTTTCCCAATCTGTTCTCGATGAAATTGATGTCTCTAAATCTGAATCTAGGCTCTTTCCCGACCTAGCAACTGAAAAAGTTCAAAGAATCTCATTCTCCAAGAGAATTTTCATCATTTCAAATACCAATAACTCCTTCTCAACAGGTGATTTCATCTCTCTCATTAGTCATGAAGAATTAGTTGCGAGAGCAGTGGTAGCGAAATTAAAAAATGGCAGCGCTGGCATTAAAATTCTAAAAATACATTCTTTAGAGGATTGGAAAAAATTAGGGGAAAATAGCGTTATCCAAGTTCTTAAAGGAGATGACTCCATCTTTAAATCTAAGTCTGAGAGGGTTGAAGAAATTGCTGGCTCCGATTCAAGCGAGGTACAAAAGTTGTTGGAGGAAGAAGATTTATTTAATAAAACGACAATTTTAAGCGATGATTTAACTTTAGATGAAAATAAAAATCGTATCATCAAACAGGATAATATTATTTCCCTTTCTTATGGAACCGTGCAGGCCATAGGCAGTGATGGCGCAACAGAAAGATATGCCCAGCCCTCAGGCCAATGGGCCTACCAAATAGATGATAATATTTGGGGCGAACTCTCCTTTGGGCAAAACCTCATCTCTAATTTTCCGGAGGAAAACCTCGATACCAAACTAACAAATCTGACTATTCGCCTCAAATATACTGTGCGCGCCCCCTTTTATTCTTTTATACAGCCCTATCTAGGTTATCAAATCATTGATGCATCAAGTCCTGGTGCGGGTGTCGCCGACCCGACCGCCAACCCACAACCCACCGATGAAGAGTTGGCGAGAGAAATTCAACTGGTAGAAAATAGTGCAAGCAATTCCGTCATTTTTGGGGTAAGTCTGCTTAAACGGTTAGTGCCTGGTTGGTTTATACGTGCGGATTTAGGCTCTGATATAATAAGCGCTGGTGTTGCTCTTGAATTTTAAATTTATTTTTTTGCTAATATTTATTATTTATGGGTGTGGTGTTAAGTCGAAGCCAGTCTCTCCCAATGGGTTCAGAATACCTTCTTTCATTGATCAACACATGCATCCAGCACCTCGCCCTGCAAAGAAAAAAGCCAAATAATGGCATTAATATTAGGTCTCGGTTCAAATATTGGGGATAGAGTAAAAAATATTAATAAGGCCTTAACAGAATTAAACAAAATTTTTACCCTTAAAACCCATAGCCATTTCTATAAATCAGATGCCGTCGATTATTTGGATCAGCCATACTTTATCAACTCTGTTGCTGAGTTTTTGATGCCAAATTTGGCCCCATCTGAGATTATGCAAAGCTGCTTAAATATTGAACAACAATTGGGTAGAAACAGGCTCATTGCAAAAGGTCCTAGGGTCATTGATATTGATATACTCTTCTGCGGCGTCGACTCAATCAATCAAAAAAATCTAACGGTGCCACACCCACGGTTATTTTCCCGCAGCTTCGTGGTAACCCCGCTGAAGGAGATGCCCTTTTTTACGACCCTAAATAAACATTTCAGATTTAACGAACAATTCAACGTCCCCTCTGAGCTTTACTCTCTCGAATAATTGGCCTTAACTTAACGAGAGTAATATACTTTTCTCCAGGTGAAAATCGGAGGGTTATAAATGGATTTCAGTTACACTGACGAACAGAAAGAGATAAGAGAGCAAGTCTTAAAATTTTCGAAAAATGAGATTTTACCAATTGCTCAAGAATTAGATACCCACGAAACCTTCCCCCTTGATTTATTAAAAAATGCCTGGCAACTTGGCTTTGTCAATACTTCTATCCCAGCAGAATATGGCGGTGTTGGCTTTAAGACTCTAGACTCTGTCATTATCAGTGAATGCTTGGCCTATGGATGTATGGGAGTCAATACCATACTTATGGCCAACGACCTCGCCCTCCTTCCCATTGTCATCGCCGGAAATCACGAACAAAAAGAAAGATTTTTAAAACCGTTTACAGAAGACTATAAAATTGCAGCATTTTGTCTCACTGAACCCGGACATGGCTCCGATGCCGCAGGAGTTAAAACTCATTTTAAAGAGGATGGCGCAGACCTAATTATAAATGGTGAAAAAATGTGGATTACCAATGCTGGGTTTGCCGACCTCTTTGTTGTCTATGGCACAATAGACGCTAAGCTTGGGCATAAAGGTTTGTCCGCAGTGGTAGTAGATGGTAAGTCCCAAGGTATAAAACTTGGTAAACCAGAAAAAAAAATGGGCCATAAATGTTCTGACACCAGGTCTGTCACCTTTGAAAATGTGCGTATCCCCAAAGAAAACATTCTTGGCAATCTTGGCGAAGGCTGGGCCATAGCCATGAAAACCTTAGACCATTCGCGGCCCTTAGTCGCCTCCTCTGCAGTAGGTGGTGCGCAATGTGCACTCGATCTCTCGAAAAAATATGCTCAAGAAAGAATCCAATTTGGCAAACCAATTGCACAGCATCAAGCAATCCAATTTATGCTAGCCGATATGGCAATGAAGGTCGAAGCCTCTCGTCTCTTAGTTTTTAAAGCCGCTTGGCTACTCGACGAAGGCAAACCAAATACTGAAGCCTCCTCCTACGCAAAAGCTTTTGCTGCTGATGCCTGTATGGAAATTACTACTGACGCAGTTCAAATCTACGGTGGCTATGGCTATAGTAAGGAATATCCTGTAGAAAAACTTATGAGAGACGCGAAACTAATTCAAATCTACGAAGGAACTTCTCAAATCCAAAGACTTGTCATTGCACGTGAAGTTCTGAAATATTAAACAACGGAATTTTTAAAGGAGAATTATTAATGAATATTTTTGTTTGTATTAAACAGGTCCCCGATACGGAAACGAAAGTAACACCCAACGGAGATGGCTCATTTATCGAGACCAACTCAATCAAATGGATCATGAACCCCTACGATGAATTTGCGGTAGAGCAAGCACTCCTCTTAAAAGCTGCAAATGCTGGAGCCACAGTAACGGTTGCCAGAGTGGGCGCAGTAAAAGATACCGAATCCTTAAGAACCGCCCTCGCCATGGGTGCCGACGATGCCATTTTGGTTGAAGCCGAGGATAATTTAGATTCATATATGACAGCAAAGGCCCTCAAAGGAGCTATAGAAAAGTCTGGAAAATCTGCAGATTTTATTTTCACTGGTAAACAGGCCATCGATGACGATTGTTTACAAGTCCCCCAGCTCCTCGGCCAAATGATGAACCTGCCCAGTGTTTCTGTTGTCGTGGGCTTTGAGGCAAACGACACTTCCCTAACAATAAAAAGAGAAATTGAGGGTGGTGCACTGGAAATTTATGAATTTTCTGCGCCCGCGGTAATTGCCTGCAACAAGGGACTCAATACACCGAGGTATGCCTCACTTCCCGGCATTATGAAGGCCAAGAAAAAGCCCTTACTGCAATTATCATTGGCCGATGTCTCCGTGTCCGCAGAGGATAGAAGAATAGTTTACACAGACTTTCAACTGCCCCCAGAAAAACCTGCAGGAAAAACGTTTTCAGCAATGGAAGAGGGAACACAACAAAATGTCGTGAGTGAAGTTGTTTCACTCCTTAGAAACGAAGCAAAAGTTATTTAAAAAGGATTATACTAATGGCAAACATACTTGTATTTACAGAAATTCATGGCGAACATGTCAAATCAATCACTCTAGAAATTTTAGGCAAGCTTCATGGCCACAATATTGAAGTGGCGGCAATAGGCGATATTCCTGCTCCCGCACTTACAGACCTCAAAAGCTATGGTGCCAATAAAATTCATTCATTGAAAGGCGACAAGCTAGAAAACTATTCCCCAGAAGGTTATTCCCACGCCCTCAAAGAGTTTATTTCTACGCAAAAGTATGATTATATTTTTGCTGGATCAACCTCATTGGGCAAAGATTTAATCCCCAGACTGGCCGGAATGTTTGATGCTGGCATGGCAAGCGAAGTGACAAATTTTGTCATGGATGGCGATACCTTCAATGGCACCAGGCCCTTATTTGCAGGAAAATGCCTAGCAAAAGTGGCCATTCAAGGGCCTCGTCCTCATTTCATTACCGTCCGACCGAACTCAATCGGCCTCCCCGAAAACCCAAAAAGTGGATCGGGCGAAGCTTCAGACAGCAATGTCAATGCTGGAGATATCAAAGCGGCGATTAAAGAAATTATCAAAGGCGCTTCTGAAAAATTAGATTTAACGGAAGCCAATATCATTGTCTCCGGTGGCAGGGCCATGAAAAATACCGAAAACTTTAGTATTTTAAATGAACTCGCCGACGTCATTGGGGCCACCGTTGGCGCCTCTCGCGCCGCCGTTGACTCGGGCTACGCTCCCCATTCAATGCAAGTTGGCCAAACCGGCAAAACAGTTGCACCAACACTCTACATCGCCTGCGGTATCTCCGGCGCCATCCAACATCTAGCTGGCATGCGCACCTCAAAAGTCATCGTCGCCATCAACACCGACCCCGATGCACCAATTTTTACCAAGGCCGATTATGGAATCGTCGGTGACCTATTCACAGTCGTTCCCCTTCTAACCGCCGAGTTCAAAAACCTATTAAATAAATAAGCCAACAAAAAAAGGGGCTTCTACCAAGAAGCCCCTTTTTTATATCAATGGGAATTTCCTTTTGCTGGCACCGTTTCAGGACACCACTAGCCGGGCATTCTCTGCGCCATCCGAGTGCAAACCGCTCGCACCAAAGCACCCGCGCAGCAAAAAGCACCCGCGCAGCAAAGAGCGCCAGCGCAGCAAAGAGCGACAGCGCAGCAGAGAGCGACAGCGCAGCAAAAAGTGCCAGCGCAGCAAAGAGCGCCAGCGCAGCAAAGAGCGCCAGCGCAGCAAAAAGTGCCAGCGCAGCAAAGAGCGCCAGCGCAGCAAAGGGCGCCAGCGCAGCAAAAAGTGCCAGCGCAGCAAAGAGCGCCAGCGCAGCAAAGGGCGCCAGCGCAGCACTAGAGCGCCAGCGCAGCAAAGAGCGCCAGCGCAGCAGAGAGCGACAGCGCAGCAAAAAGTGCCAGCGCAGCAAAGAGCGCCAGCGCAGCAAAGAGCGCCAGCGCAGCAAAAAGTGCCAGCGCAGCAAAGAGCGCCAGCTCAGCAAAGGGCGCCAGCGCAGCACTAGAGCGCCAGCGCAGCACTAGAGCGCCAGCGCAGCACTAGAGCGCTAGCGCAGTAAAAAGCGCCAGCTCAGCAAAGGGCGCCAGCGCAGCAAAGAGCGCCAGCGCAGCAAAAAGCGCTAGCGCGCTCCCATCCCCGCCACGCCAAAAATCTTCACCCCCTCCCGAAAATTACAGTTTCTGCATAGCAGCAACGTGTTCTCAGCAGTGCTGCGCCCACCGAGCGCCACCGGAATTCGATGCTCAAACTGCAAGGCAAAGGTTGAGGAACAATTTTCGCACTTAAAACCCGCCCGTGCCAACGCCCCTCGCCTCACCTCAATAGGAAGTGTGCGGCGACTCTTAGAGGAATTTTTTTGTGGGTCGGCAGTTAAGGGCGGCCGCGCCTGCGGGTTGTTCGGGTTGCTAGACTTGGTAGTTTGTTCGTTGAAAAGTTCGCGGG